>Ga0222712_10000132_pt1 | contig 102717 bp, 106 predicted proteins | sample C33_657DmetaG_FD_165043 | JGI IMG/M metagenome (GOLD analysis project Ga0222712, IMG submission 165043) | Estuarine water microbial communities from San Francisco Bay, California, United States - C33_657D | ecosystem: Environmental > Aquatic > Marine > Unclassified | place: USA: California... | reverse complement strand
AATATAGATTATAAAAATTTAGAAATAGACGAAGATGCATATTAAATACGAATCACAACTGCGCGAACCTTTGGTGTATGGTAATAAAGATTACCACCAAGTAACCGAAGACATTTTGCGCCCGATTGAAACGAAGCCAACACGTTTATGGTATATCGGTTTTTCTATAGCCGTATTATTATTATCGTTTGGTGCCTATAGTGTTTACCGTGAGGTGACTTATGGTATCGGTCAGTGGAACTTGAACAAAACCATTGGATGGGGTTGGGATATCACCAACTTCGTATGGTGGGTTGGTATCGGTCACGCTGGTACTTTGATATCTGCGGTATTGTTATTGTTCCGTCAAGGTTGGAGAACAGGTGTGAATCGTGCAGCTGAAGCCATGACCATCTTCGCGGTAATGTGTGCGGGTCAATTCCCGATCTTCCACATGGGTCGTGTTTGGATGGCTTTCTTTGTAATGCCTTATCCTAACTCTCGTGGTCCATTATGGGTGAACTTTAACTCTCCTTTATTATGGGACGTATTTGCGATCTCTACTTATTTCACAGTATCCTTATTATTCTGGTACTCTGGTTTGATTCCAGATTTCGCTACAGTACGTGATAGAGCATTTACAAAATTGCGTAAAAAATTATATGGTATCGCTGCATTTGGTTGGACTGGTTCTACTAAGCATTGGCAACGTCATGAGAGTTTGTCTTTAGTATTAGCAGGTTTATCTACACCACTTGTATTGTCTGTGCACACTATTGTATCTTTTGACTTTGCTACTTCAGTGATTCCTGGATGGCACACCACCATCTTCCCTCCATACTTCGTTGCTGGTGCGATCTTCTCTGGATTCGCGATGGTGCAAAGTTTGTTGATCATTGTTCGTAAAGTATTTGCATTAGAAGATTATATCACTATTGGCCACATCGACTTAATGAATAAAGTAATTGTATTAACTGGTTCTATTGTTGGTATCGCTTACTTAACAGAATTGTTCATGGGTTGGTATTCTCAAAATAAATATGAGGGATATACTTTCTGGTATTCTCGTGCTTATTTATTTAGTCCTTATGGTTGGAGCTATTGGGGTATGATGGCTTGTAACGTATTATCTCCTCAAATTTTCTGGTCTAGAAAAATGAGAAGAAACGTATTCGTTACTTTCTTCATGAGTATCATCGTAAACATTGGTATGTGGTTCGAGCGTTTTGTAATCATCGTTACCTCTTTATATCGTGACTATTTACCATCTAGCTGGTCTGTATACTACAGCCCTACCATTTGGGAAATTGGTTTTTATGTAGGAACATTTGGTTTGTTCTTCACTTGCTTCTTCTTATTTGCTAAATACTTCCCAGTGATTGCTGTGGCGGAAATTAAGTATGTATTAAAGAGAAGTGGTGAATCTTTCAAACCAGGAATGGAAGGCATTGAGGCGCAACCTCTGGACAAATTTGTTCATGACAACGCGCACTAATCGCTTTTAAAAAAAGAAATTATTTGGATCTGAATATTAATAGAAAATAATTATGGCACAAAAGAAATTCGTAGTTGGCTGTTTTGATGACGAAGCAGTTTTATTTCCTGCAGTAAAGCAAGTGCGTACTGCTGGTTATAAGATCAAAGATGTGTACACGCCATTTGCAGTGCACGGTTTAGACCATGCATTGGGTATGCGTGAAACAAGTTTGCACACTGCTGGTTTTATTTATGGTATCACTGGTACCACAACAGCAATCAGCGCAATCAGCTGGATCTTCACAAAAGACTGGCCTTTGAATATTGGTGGTAAACCACATTTTGCTTTGCCAGCTTGGATCCCAATTATTTTTGAGTTAACCGTGTTGTTTGCTGCGGTGGGTATGGTGTTGACTTTTTGTTACCTATGTCAATTAGCACCAGGTGTAAAGAAGCACCACTTCCATAAAAGAGCAACAGATGATTTATTTGTAATGGCAATTGAGTGCACGGATAAAACAAACACCGATGATTTATTGGCTTTATTAAAAGCAAACGGTGCGGTGGAGACAGATGTGCAAGTTGCAGAAGAAGATTGGTGGTTTGGTACTTATGATAAGGAAGAGAAACTTGCGGGGCAAGTTTCGATGTAGCAGCTAGGGCTTGAACACTTTCGATATAAATAAAAAGAACTAAGAGAATTTATAAACTGATTAAGATATACATGATGAAGAAATATTTAATAATAAGCTTTTTAGTAGCGGTAGTTGCTTTGGTTAGCTGCTCCGACGTAAAACGTACTCCTGGCAAAGTATATATGCCGGATATGGCCTACAGTCGTGCCATCGAATCGTATACCGATTTGGCTTACTTAAAAGACCAAGGTATTCACTTTGATGCAAAGCCAGTAGCTGGAACAATTGCGCGTGGTAAGGAAATGCCTTTCCCTTATGCAATGGATAAGCCAGGTGATTCTACTAACTATATTGCTTCTAAGTCTGTAGTGAATCCAATTGATTCTTTATCAGCAAAAGAAACTGCAGAAGCAGAGCGTTTATATTTAATCAATTGCGGTATCTGTCATGGTGCTAAATTAGATGGCAACGGTCCTTTGTATAAAGACGGCAATGGTCCTTATGCTGCGAAGCCTGCAACATTGGTTGGAGACATTAAGTATGAGAGCATGCCTGCTGGTCAAATGTTTTATTCTGTAGCATACGGTAAGAACTTAATGGGTTCTTATGCATCTCAATTAAACAAGCACCAACGTTGGATGATTATTAAATATATCAAAGACAAACAAGCTGCAGCACAAGCCGCAAAATAATAAAGCACTTATTTAAAAGATTTATAAAAGAGAAAAGATGGCATCTATAAAAGAACAATTCGAAATTCCTGGTAGACTAAAAACATGGTCCTACTCCTTAATTGGTATTGGAGGCGCTGTGTTATTGTATGGTATGTTTACCAAAGGATTTAGCAGTGACGAGCATGAGCAAGTTCATTTTTGGGGTACATTAATGTACAACACAATCTTCTGGACATTGATCTGTAACGCTGCTATGTTTTTCTTAAGCTTTAGTGCCATGGCACAAGCGGCATGGATGCAATCCTTCCGTCGTGTTCCAGAAGCCATCTCTACGATGGTACCTATTTTTGGTGGTATCACTTTGATGGTTTTATTATACATCATCTTTGATCACAAGCATCATGTCTACCATTGGTTAGATGCAGAAGCGGTGGCAAAAGATCCTATCTTAAGAGGTAAAGTGGGTTTCTTGAATCCTACTTTCTTTGTGATTTGGACGACTTTGACAATTACATTATGGAGTTATTTTGGATATAGAATGCGTCAGTTAAATAACCAAGCAGATGTGGCGCCAATGGATGCACCTACTGCAAAAGCATTTAACATTCAAAGTATGGTACGCTCAGGATTTTTCTTAGTTTGGTTTGGTTTAACAGTCGCTTCTACAATCCCTTGGTTGTGGATGATGAGCATTGACGCACATTGGTATTCTACGATGTATAGCTGGTACACTTTCGCTAGCACTTTTGTAGCGGGTATGGCATTGATTGCATTATGGGTAGTGTACCTTAAGAATAAAGGATATTTAGAATTAACAAACAATGAGCACTTGCATGATATTGCTAAGTTCATGTTTGCCTTCTCTATCTTCTGGACCTATTTATGGTTCTCTCAGTACATGCTAATTTGGTATGCAAATATCCCAGAGGAAACTGTGTATTTTAAGCACCGTGTTCAAGGTCCGTATAAAAGCATCTTCTTCCTAAACCTAATCATCAACTTTTTAGCGCCTTTGTTAATCTTAATGAAGCGTTCTGCTAAGCGTAATTACACATTAGTAGCGTTAATGGCAGTTGTGATTATCTTTGGGCATTGGATAGATTTTTACCAAATGGTAATGGGCTCTTTGATGAAGGAGCATGTTGAATTAGGGGTGTTGGATTTTGGTATCCTTGCCTTCTTTGTAGGTGTGATGATTTTCTTTGTTGCAAAAGCTTTGGCAAGCAAACCATTGATTGCAAAACATCATCCATTCTTAAAAGAAAGTATTATCCACCATACTTAATAGAAACACTTGTATAAAAAAATTATTTAGAGTAAGAAAATAGAAATAAGATTATGAGTTTATATTTATCCATAGCAATTATCGCCCTCATCTTTATTGTGATTTTTCAAATCGCAAAAGCAAGTGAGTATGTTTCTGTCCTTAAAGGGGAAGAAGTTGCCCGTAAACAAAGCAACAAGATCAATGGTTTTTTAATGGTCGCGTTTATGGTGTTAGGCTTTGTAGGTATATATGTATGTAATGAGTATCTTTTTGACAAGACTTTATTAGCGCAAGAATCGGCAAGTATCCAAGGAGAAAAAGTAGACCAAATGATTTGGATCACTTTAATTGTTACAGGTATCGTATTTGTCATCACACAGGTTTTATTATTTTGGTTTGCGTTTAAATACCAAGAAAATGACAACAGAAAAGTGTTCTTCTTTGCGCATAGCACAAAGCTGGAGTTAATCTGGACTGCAATCCCTGCCATCACTTTAACGGTATTGGTTGTATTTGGTTTACGCAACTGGTTCTTCTTTACTGGTGAAGCGCCTAAGAACGCGATGGTGGTAGAAGTAACTGGAAAGCAATTTGGATGGATCTTCCGTTACCCAGGAAAGGATGCGGTATTTGGTAAAAAATATTATAAGAACATTGACCCTGCTGTGAATTCAGTAGGTATTGTTTGGGATGATAAATTAGCACAAGACGATATTTTAACAGAACAAACTATGTATGTGGTAAAAGGTACACCTGTTAAATTAATCATTGGTTCTAGAGACGTCATTCATGATGTAGGTTTATCTCATTTTCGTTTAAAGATGGACGCCGTTCCTGGTATTCCAACAACGATGTGGTTTACACCTAAGTTCACCACTGCAGAGATGAAAGAAAAAACAGGCAATCCTAATTTTGCTTACGAGATTTCTTGTGATCAAATTTGTGGAAACGGTCACTACTCTATGAAAGGGATTGTAGAAGTGGTTACACAACAAGAATATGATATGTGGATGGCGAAGCAAAAAGCGCAATACTTAGTGGCTTTCCCAGAGAAGGATCCTAGTAATGTACCAGCAGCAACAGTAGACGCTGAAAAGGCAACAATGGGTGCTAAAAAAGTAACGGACAGTACTGCAAAAACTGCAGTAGCAAAAATGTAATTTAAAAATATTTTAAATAAAACGGTATGAGTAACGAAACAGCAATTATTGAAGACGTACATGTACACGGTGCAACAAGTCATGATGCACATGGACATGATGAACATGGTCACCATGAACACCATGAAACATTTTTGTCTAAATATGTTTTTAGCATGGACCATAAAATGATCGCGAAGCAATTCTTGATCACGGGTATGGTTTGGGCAGTATTAGGTGGTTTAATGAGTGTGCTTTTCCGTTTGCAATTAGGATATCCTGATGCAAGTTTTCCTTGGTTAGAATCACTTTTAGGTAAGTGGGCGAAGGGCGGTCAAATCACGCCAGAAGCTTATTATGCTTTAGTAACCACGCACGGAACCGTATTGGTATTCTTTGTATTGACAGCAGGTTTATCTGGAACCTTCGCCAACTTCTTAATTCCATTGCAAATTGGTGCAAGAGATATGGCGTCTCCATTTTTGAATATGTTGAGCTACTGGTTTTTCTTTACAGCAAGTATTGTGATGTTGTCTTCTATGTTTGTAGAGACAGGGCCATTCAGTGGTGGATGGACTGCGTATCCTCCATTGTCTGCATTAGGAGATGCTTCTCCTGGTTCTAAGACAGGTATGGACTTATGGATTATCGCCATGTCTTTATTCATTGTCTCTTCTTTATTAGGTGGCTTGAACTATATCGCTACTATTTTAAATATGCGTACCAAGGGTATGAGCATGACACGTTTACCTTTAACTATTTGGGCATTGTTCTTTACAGCGGTATTAGGTGTATTGTCTTTCCCAGTTTTGTTGTCTGGTATGATCTTATTAATTTTTGATAGAAACTTTGGTACTTCATTCTATCTATCTGATATTTTTGTGAATGGTGTAGGTGCTTTACCGAATGAAGGTGGATCTGCTATTTTATATCAACACTTATTTTGGTTCTTAGGTCACCCAGAAGTATACATTATCTTATTACCTGCCATGGGTATGGTATCTGAGATTATGTCTGTAAGCTCTCGTAAACCAATCTTTGGTTATATGGCCATGTTAGGTTCTTTGTTTGCAATTGCAGCATTGGCCTTCCTAGTTTGGGCGCACCATATGTTCGTTACAGGATTAAATCCTTTCTTGGGTTCTGTATTCGTACTATTAACTTTATTAATCGCGGTTCCTTCTGCTATCAAAGTATTCAACTGGTTGACCACTTTGTGGAGAGGTAATATCCGTTTCACGCCAGGTATGTTATTCGCAATTGGTTTTGTGAGTTTATTTATTTCTGGTGGTTTAACAGGTATTTGGTTAGGAAACGCTGCTTTAGATATTCACTTGCATGATACTTATTTCGTAATTGCGCATTTCCATATTGTAATGGGTGTGGCTTCTATGTTTGGTATGTTTGCTGGTGTGTACCACTGGTTCCCTAAAATGTATGGCCGTTTCATGAACAACACACTTGGTTATATCCACTTTTGGGTAACGATGGCTGGTGCGTACTTGATCTTCTGGCCAATGCACTACGAAGGATTAGCTGGTATGCCACGTCGTTATTTTGATTTTAGTATTTGGGAAAGTTTCAAGCAATTTGGCGAATTGAATAAGTTTATCACAATTGTTTCTATGATAGTATTTGCGGCGCAAATTTTATTCTTGATGAACTTCTTCTATTCTATTTTCAAAGGACGTAAAGTGACTACTCAAAATCCTTGGGAAGCAAATACATTAGAGTGGACTACGCCAATCCGTCCTGGTCACGGTAACTGGCCTGGTGAAATACCAGAAGTACACCGTTGGGCATATGATTACGGTAAGGATGGAAAAGATTTCATTCAACAAACAACACCTGTTGGTGCGGATGAGTCGACCCACTAAACTGTGAAAGCAATTATAAAAGATTACGCGCAGTTGATGAAGTTCACCCTAAGTTTTACGGTGGTCTTTACATGTGTAATTTGTTATCAGATTGCTCCAAATATTGTAGTATTTGATTGGTGGAATATTTTGATCTTAACTTTTGCAGGTCTTTGTATTACTGGTAGTGCCAATGCGATTAATCAGGCGGTGGAAAAAGACACCGATGCACAGATGAAGCGCACAGCGAATCGTCCTGTGGCTTCTGGCAGAATGTCTCAACAAACTGCCTATGCATTTGCGATTATCGCTGGAATTGTTGGCGTGGGTTTAATGGCCTATCAATTTAATACTTTGTCTGCCGTGTTGAGTGCATTAAGTTTATTTTTATACGCTTTCATCTACACGCCACTAAAAAAAATAAATTCAATTGCAGTATTGGTAGGTGCTTTTCCGGGTGCCATTCCTTGCTTAATTGGATGGGTTGCTGCAACCAATGAAATCAATCCGCTTGCACAATTTATTGTGGATGGAAAAACTTATTCGAACGCGGGCGGTTACGCTTTATTTTTAATTCAATTTCTTTGGCAGTTCCCACATTTTTGGGCGATTGCTTGGGTATCACATACAGATTATTCTAAAGTGGGTTTTAAATTATTGCCAGCAGACAAAGGGCCTACTAAATTCACTGCTTTACAAGCGGTGATGTATGCTGTGTTGATGGTTCCAATTGGTTTCTTACCAAACTATTTTAAAATTACGGGGGAGTGGAGTATGTGGGTGGTCTTGGTGGCGAATATTTTTATGGTAGTACAATGTGTGCGTTTATATCAAAACATGGGAGTGCCTGCGGCACGTCGCGTGATGTTTAGCAGCTACATTTATTTACCAATTGTTTATTTGGCATTGATGGCGAATAAAATTTAAAAAACAATTATGAGTACAGAAATAAAAAAAGCGCACCCTTATAAATTTATCCTTTGGGTAGGTTTAGGAAGTATCATCATGCTTTTTGCGGGCTTGACAAGTGCCTATATTGTAAAAAAAGGACAGGCCAATTGGTTGGACTTTGAATTGCCTGTGGTGTTCTGGTACTCCACATTAGTCATTCTATTAAGTAGTGTGACCATGCAAATGGCTTTGAAGAAGTTCAAAGAACGTGAGATGGGTCAATATCGTGGGTTCATTACTTTAACCGTGATTTTAGGACTTGTCTTTGTGGTGACACAAATGATGGGCTTTAGCGCTTTAGAGGCCAATAGCATCGCCCTAACGGGTCCTAGAAGCAATTCAGCGAGTTCTTTTTTATTGGTAATCGCTGGATTGCACATCCTCCACGTGGTGGGTGGGGTCATAGCCCTTGCAATCATCTTTTTAAGAGCCTATTCTGTGAAGACAAAATTTTACAATGCCTTGCCGGTGGAATTAGCATCCATTTATTGGCATTTTGTAGATATACTATGGATTTACCTTTTTGTGTTCCTACAATTTGTAGGATAGACTAAAAACCAATATTTTTGCACTGAAATTGAAACTGAACATGTCAACAACAACAACCGCTTCGCCAACTGAAGCAAAATTATGGGGTGGTGGAAAAAGCCCTTTTAGTGTAGAGTACGGAAAAGTAATGATGTGGTACTTTTTAATGAGTGACGCATTTACTTTTGGCGCTTTCTTGATCTCTTATGGCACGGTTCGTTTTTCTACGAACGGATGGCCTGACCCAAACGTAGTTTTTAAAAGTTTCCCATTTGCGCCAGAAGGAATTAATGCGCCTTTGGTGTTTGTATCGGTAATGACTTTTATTTTGATTGTAAGTTCTGTGACCATGGTTTTAGCAGTACATGCTGGTCACAATATGGATAAGAAAGGGGTTGTTAGAAATATGATTTGGACAATCATTGGTGGTATCGCTTTCTTAAGCTGTCAAGCTTGGGAGTGGAATCACTTATTCCATGAAGGTGCATGGTGGGGAAGAAATCCTTTCATCAATGCAGACGGAACAGCTTCTTCGAGCAACTTCACCAACTTCTTCTTTACAATTACTGGTTTCCACGGCTTCCACGTATTCAGTGGGGTGTTGATTAATATTATTATGTTGATCATGACATTGACCAATCAATTTGAAAAAAGAGGTCATTACAATATGATTGAAAAAGCAGGTCTTTACTGGCACTTTGTAGATCTAGTATGGGTATTTGTATTTACTTGTTTCTACTTATTGTAAACCTATTTTGATTTTGAACTAACTAACTAACGAACTATGTCACATACAAACGATACACACGCAGAGCACGACGGTGGTGGTGCTATTGCAGAAATTAAAAAAGTTACAATTATTCTTTCAGTTTTAACCATTGTTGAATTGATATTGGGTTTCTGGATGATTGGAATGGAAAGCAAAGCCTTGGTACTTGGTATTAAAGGCACTATTGTGATTTTGATGATGGCAAAAGCATTTTATATTGTTGCTTATTTCATGCACTTAAAACATGAAGTAAAGAACTTGATTATGACCATTGTGGTGCCACTTACTTTATTCATCTGGTTCATCGTTGCGTTTTTAGCGGATGGCAATTCTTTCAGAAACTTACGCAATACCTATAACCCTTATTTCAAAGAGCAATCAACAATTAAGGTAGCACAACCAGCGCACGGTGGATCACACGGTGGTGGACATGAAGCAGCAGGCGCGGCTGGTGCAGCACATACTGATTCTGCAGCGCACAAGACTGATTCTTCTGCAAAGCACGAAGATGCGAAGCACTAATCTTTAAATCATCTGGGTCTTGAAATTTCGCCTTCTCTGGCTTGATTTCTTACAATATTTGAAACCACTCCAACTATTTGGGGTGGTTTTTGTTGTAACTTTACATCCTAATAACCTCATCAACAGCATGTCTAAAAAATCTATATACGGTTTATTTATCGCACTAGTCATACCTATTGGTTGTTATTTATGGCTTAAGTCTGCAAGCGATACTGCGGTGACTATGCCAAGACATTATTTATTGGATACGGTGGTGAGCAGGGTAGAAAAAGGCAAGACCATTGATGATAGTATTTGGCATACCACAAAAGACATTCGCTTGGTGAATCAATTAGGTGATTCAGTGAATCTATACCAACAATCTGGTAAGATCATTATTGCCGATTTCTTTTTTACAAGCTGTGGAAGCATCTGTCCTAAGCTGACGACGAATATGGCAAAACTCCAACAGTCATTTACAAGAGGAGGTAATAGTCGTAAAAAAGTATTGGATACGAATTTCATTCAATTCATTTCTTTTACTGTAGATCCAGAGCGTGATTCTGTTCCAGTGATTAGAGAATACGCCACTAAAATGGGTGTGTCTGCTGATAACTGGTGGTTGCTTACTGGTAATAGAGATTCCATTTATAAGTTTGCATTTGAGGAAATGAAAGTGGATCAATTTAGTACAGAGCCAGTCTCGCCAGACTTTGTGCATACAAGCCGCTTTGTATTGATTGATAAAAAAATGCAAGTGCGTGGCTATTACAATGGGCTTGATTCTGCATCTATGTTAAAGCTAGCTAAAGATGTCGGCTACTTGATGTTAGAAAAAGACAAAACTAAAAAGAGCAAAATATTTCAAGATATTGTAGACTTAAGTTGGTTGTGGTTGGTGATTGCTTTAATGGTATCTAGTTTTGTTTTCTATTTCACAAAGACAAGATTAAAAAATTAAATATTTATTTTATGAATTGGAATGAATTTAAAACCAAGTACAAACAAGAAATTAGAGTTGGAATTATTGTATTGATTGCAACTATGGCTTTTCGTATCCTGAAGGATATTTTAAAATAATAAATAAAATAGCATGTTAGATCCTGTATTAAAGAAGAACGACAAATTAGCCTATACCTTAATTGGCGTTTTCTCTGTGGTGGTATTTGTAGTAGTGACTTTTCTAAGCAAATTCACTTTGGATGTTGAATTGCCTTTTGACAAACATATTTTTGCATTGATTAACGCGGTCATTAATTCGGCAGTAGCTATTTTATTAATTGCGGGATTGATTGCGGTAAAGCAAAAAAATTACACCTTACACAAGTCCATCATGCTTACTGCAATGATCCTTTCTTTGCTGTTTTTAGTGACCTATATCGCGCACCATTTATTAGCGGGAGAAGCCAAATTTGGTGATGCTAATTTTGATGGCGTGGTAGATGATGCAGAAAAAGCTTTACTAGGCAATACCCGTCCTTTCTATTTAATTTTATTAGGTACGCATATTGTACTCGCTGCAACTAGCTTACCATTTATTTTATTCACTGCATACAGGGCTCTAACGAGTGATTTTGCAGCGCATAAAGCGTTGTCTAAAAAAGTATGGCCTATCTGGTTTTATGTAGCAGTGACTGGGCCAATTGTATACTTAATGATTAAGCAGTATTACAATTAAAATTGGTTAAAACTATAGACAGATAAACAAGAGATAATATACTTTTAGGGTTGTAGAAGAAAAGATCAGAATTTTAATTCCACAGCAGGATCCCAAAATAATTTTTCAAAGTCCAAGACAGTTTCGTTTTGGACTTTTATTTTTTCTTTTTCTAAAAGTGTTTGCATAGTAGTGGGGGTTTCAAAATGCGCTTTCCCACTTAACATGCCATTACGATTCACGACTCTATGTGCTGGTACTTTTGGTATTACGCCATGCGATGCATTCATCGCCCAGCCCACCATCCTTGAGCTTCCTCCTGTACCTAAATATTTTGCGATGGCGCCATAGCTTGTCACACGACCCTTAGGAATTAAACGTACTACATCAAATACGTTTTGAAAAAAGTCTTTAGTCTTGGGTGTGTATTGCATAAAAAATAAATATACAAAAACAGCATCTATAAATGCTTTTTAATATCCTCTGTATCAACTTGTTTTTCAGGGTAGCCTTCTGGCGCAGTTTTGCTTGCTGCAACTCTAATTAATTGCGCTCTTGTTTTAATTGGCTCAGGTACTGCGTCATAATCAAATGGACAATGCTTGCAGGCTTCACCACAGCAATAACCTCTGCCTTCGTGATAAGCTGCAGTAAATACCCATTTGCCTTTTGGGTCTATATAATAATGTACGCCTTCAATCATGTCTTAATCTTCTTTTTTTGCTCTTGCCGCTTCTGCTTCCATTCTAATCAATTCACCAGCATCCATGGGGATGTCTTTGATGGCCTCTTTTAAAACGGCGTCTAGTTCCAAAGGCAGGTCTTTATCAATATTAAACTGAATATAGTGAATCTTGCTACTCTGAGCGATATCCAATCCTTCGTAGTAGGTTTTTATTAAACAACGAGGATCGATGTTTTGTTCAGTGTACAGATGATCTGTTTTGTAGATTAGATGTAAACCATACATTTCAATCACTTTTAGTGTGAAATTGTAGAGTAGGGGGCTGTCTGTTTTTAAATGAACGATACCTTCCTTTTTTAAAAACTGTTGGTACAGTCTTAAAAATTTAGGATGGGTCAAGCGCTTTTTTGCCTTTGACCATCTAAGTTGAGGATCGGGGAAGGTGATCCAAATTTCATCCACCTCATCCTTGGCAAAATAGTTAGAGGTCAGTTCTATTTGTGAACGTACAAAGGCCACATTTGTTAATCCATCTTTATTCGCGATGCTTGCACCCTTCCAGATACGGTTACCTTTTAAATCGATACCTATAAAATGTTGTTCTGGAAACATACGGCCCAAGCCAACAGCATATTCTCCTCGGCCACAGGCAAGTTCAATTGTTAGCTTAGGTGTGTCAATTGCAGTCGTGCTTGGTAAAGTTGAAATTTCAATCGGGCTTGTTCCGTTTTTTAATCCATCAAAAAAAGCAGCCCATTTGCCCTGCATGTCCTGTGGAAATTCCAAGACATTATTATATTCCTTAATAGCTGCAAACTTGATTAGTTTCTTTTGACCCATGGCGCAAAGATAGTATTAGAAAGGTTTCTAAGATACTAATTGTTTTATTTATTTTTTATCAAATACCTAATTACACGTATATTTATACTTTAAAATACACGTGTAATGAAAACAAAATTGACCCTTGTGGTGGAAGATGAAGTAATCTATAACGCAAAAATTTATGCCAAGAAAAAAGAGGAGAGTCTTTCTTCTTTGGTTGAAAATTATTTAAAAGCGGTTGCAGTTAATGGAAAAGTTGAAAAAAATAAAACTAAAAAGTTGCATCCTTCTATTGCTAAGTTAAAAGGGATAATAAATCTTCCAAAGAATTTTGATTATAAAAAAGAACTTGGAAAAATATTACTTGAACGATATAATAAATTAAAATGAAAAATATTTTTTTAGATACGGATGTAATCATAGACTTTCTTGGAAATAGAGCAAGTTTTTCGAATGCAGCAACTGAACTTTTTGATTTATACGCTCATAACAATAAAAAACCTTTTATTTCTGCAAATTCTTATACGAATGTGTATTATTTATTAAACAAGCTGATTAAATCTCCTAAAATTGTCATTTCACATTTGACTACTTTATATGATATAACAGAACTATTAGAGGTTAATAGTAATATCATAAATCAATCTATACATTCTGAATTTTCTGATTTTGAAGACGCAGTGCAGTATTATGCTGCGTTGTCTAATAAAAAAATTGATTTGATTGTTAGTAGAGATAAAAAAGGGTTTAAAAAAAGTGCTATCCCAGTTTTTGATGTCGAACAAGCACTTCGGATTTGTAGTCAATAAACTACCCCTTCATTAATTTCAATGCTTTCTTAGCCACAATAGGTGCAATCGCAACTCCCATGCCACTCATGCGTACTGCACAGTAAACATTGGGTTGCACTTGTTCGATGATTGGTTTTTTGATTGAACCTATTCCCATGGTACCACTCCACCTTAATTCAATTTTTGGTTTCTTGGATCCCTTAGGCAGTATGCGTTGCATCATAAAATCCTCCAACACTTTTTGTATGGTAGCCGATGTCTCTAATGAGTATGTTTTTTCATTTTTAAAATCTGCATTTCTTGCGCCACCTAATAATAAGCGATTACCTAGGTTGCGGAAATAATAATAGCCTTCATCAAAATGAAAACTGCCTTTGAATTTTAAATTTTTAATAGGCTCTGTCACAAATACCTGTCCTCTTGCTGGTACCACATCTAAACCAGGGATCAATTGTTTTGCAAATCCGTTGGTGCAAACTAAAAATTGTTTTGTCTCTAAAACTGCCTCTAAATTTGTTGTGATGGTCACACCTTTTTTATGACTTTTAAATTTTTTAACCTCAGTATTAAAAAGAATTTGAACGCCTTTTGCCTGCACTGCTTTTTGTAAAGCCAATACCAATTTTGCTGAATTTAATTGGCCCTCTAATTGATTAAATGCCAAGGCTTCTATTCCTTGAAAACCTAATTTGTTAATATCCTTACTCGCATTGGTATAGATGGGTAAGTATTTTCCATTCTTTTTTGGCGTTTTTAATGCGGGTGCCAAAATTTTATTCAAATAAGCGATATCTGATTCTAAATTTGTTATTTTTCCTTCAAATAATTCATAACCACCCCATTGATTGTATTCAATCTCCTTTGCTTTAAACACTTTTTGAATTCTTTGTAGTCCATCATAGCGCATCTTCACTGTCTCTAACATCGCATCTTCACCCATCAATTGAATGTCTGACATCAATTCGGAAACACTTCCAAAACAAGAGAAGCCCGCATTGCGCGTGCTTGCGCCAGACGGAATAGTGCCACGTTCTAGTATGGTAATGTTTAATTTTGGGTTTTGGTGGATGGCTTCATAGGCGGTCCACAATCCCACAAAGCCACAGCCCACAATCACCAAGTCCTTAGGTGCAAAGTAGGTTGACTGTTCCCACACTGATATGGCCATATACTTGAATTTAGATTTCTAAGTTCCTACATTTTTTTCAATAAACAATCTTCTCAAATTCATTCATCTTTAAAGCGTTCATTGAAATACTTAAATGGATCATACAGGCATAAAAAAACCGCCCCAACTGGGGCGGTTTAAAGTACATATTTAAAGAACTAGTCTAAAATTATTTTCCAAAGATATAACGAATACCTAATTGAGCTGTCCACACATCTAATACAGATGCATTTTTGCTTAAGGTATTTGTGATTAAACCTGTTGTACCATTAGCAAATCTTTCTGTAGCCAATCTATAAGTAGGCACATTGTTTACAACAGATTGGAATGCTAATACTTGTGGGTTCGTTGCTCTTTGAGACACACCCCAGTTGTCGTTCAACATGTTTCCAAAGTTCAAGATATCCGCTCTAATTTGAATTGTGTTGCGCTTGCCTTTTACATCCACAAAGATGTCTTGTACAATAGATAAATCAAAACGGTGTAACATTGGAATGAATGATGCGTTTCTTTCTGCATATTGACCACGACGTGTTTTTAAATAATCGTCTTGGTTAATATAGTTCCAATAAGCAGCTTGTTGCTCAACTTCAGAATAAACTCTTGATCCTACAGTTAAAGGAATAAACCTGATATCTTGGAATGCATTAGGTACAAAAAGTAACTCGTTGTTATTCACTCTGTCCCCGTTCATATCACCACTGATTGTATATGTGTAAGGATTACCTTGGTTACCAACATAACCTATTGTGAATGAAGTAGCACCACCACCTTTTTTACCATACTCTAATCTATATCCTAATACACCCACTAAACGGTTTGGAGAAACAAAATCAGAATTTGATAATGATAAATCATTATTACCATTGATTGATCTTGCAGATGTCCAGCTACCTGATGCAATTGAACCTGCGCTCATAAAGTCTTTTGCATTAGATGTAGTCCAAGCAAAAGATCCAAATACACCTTTGTTATATGGTAGTTCTAATTTCAAAGTCAAAGACTTAAAATAAGCACCATCTTTGTTTGTTAAAACGATACCGTTAGAAACGTTATCGTTTACTCTTACACCAGCATCTGTTCTTGCAAATTGGCTTCTTGTATCTGCACCTGCAAAGTTTCCAGTTGGTACATCTAAGTTGGCATTATAATAATGTACTGCGTTTAAATTATTGTTGTAAATACCTTCAATCGTTCCAATTAAACCTAAAGGTAATTTTTGATCTAAAGCAATATTCGTTTTCCAAACTTGTGGAAACTTATAATTAGCATCAGTAAATGCTAAGTCAAATGTAGAAGGTAGTGTTGGTGTTGAAGGGATATAATATTGACCAGGATTCGCAGTAAAACCATATTTAGTAGTACCTCTGTTATCGCTATCAATAAATCCTGTTAACACACCATTGTTTCCAACTTGATTTGAAATAAATACATATGGAGGACGGCCTGTGAATACACCAGTACCACCTCTTAATTGTGTTTTCTTATTACCAAATACATCTACGTTGAAACCAAATCTTGGCTCCCATAAAATTTGAGCTGTTGGCATGATTGATGTATTCAATTTCTCGCCTTTAGCAAAAGTCATAGCAGAAACTGCTTTATTTTCTAAAGAAGTTGGTTCAATATCAATGATGGCAGCTCTTAAACCAAAGGTTAATTTGATATTTTTAGTTGCTTGAAATTCATCTTGACCATAAACATCTAAACGCATTGTTTTTAATACTTGCATTGGATCAACCGCACCTGGTAACGCTGAGTATCTGTATTGAAAACGAGTTGGTAAATTTGTTACAGATGGCTTTCCACCATTTGCAATACTTTCGTTTGCTGCAGCATAGAAGCTTGTTAATGAACTAAAAATATACACCCCATTAGATGCTGGGAAGAACAAGTTGTTAGATTGGTATTTTTCAAAATTAAGACCACCTGTTAAAGTATGCTTACCAGCATATTTTGTAATGTTATCGGTAATATGAAAAGTATTGTAATCTAATTTGTTACCTGGCGTGAATGGATCAAATCCTACAGAAGCGTAAGTCGTTGTTCCGCTTAAGATATCAATTGTTGGGAACAATGAACTTCTGTACTTTCTATCTTCAATTTGTTGATCAAAACCAATAATCAATGAATTATGTAAAGTGTTTGATAATTTACTATTCAATTCTAATACATAAGAACGTGTGTTATCCATGATGATATAACCGCTATTTGCAAATGCCATAGACAATGCAGATGTGGTTCTGTTACCAGCACCTGCTGAGTTAGAATTAGAAATATTGATTTCTGCTTCAGAATCATGTTGCACATAACGCGCAGTTAATTTATGCTTATCGTTGATATTCCAATCTAATCTTACTAAGAATTTCTCACTCTTGTTTGCATTAGAATAACCTTCCCATGCACCAGTCGTGTAACCAAATTTATCTTTCATGAAGTTAGATAAGGTTTCCATGTCGGCATAAGTTGTTCTACTAATTTGAGTACCTGTTGCAATAGGAGAACCTGTAGAAAACCAAGTGGTACCTGGTTCTGTACGCTCTAATGTTTCATAGTTACCAAAAATGAATAATTTATTTTTGATGATTGGTGCTCCAAGACGGAAACCACTTACTTTCTCATCAAACTTAGAAGCGACTACTGGAACACCAGCAGCTTTGTTACCCACGTATCTTGAGCTATTGTCTCTTTGTGTTTGATAGTAAGAACCTTCTATATCATTTGTACCAGATCTAGTTACTGCATTGATACCAGCACCAGTAAAACCGCTCTGACGAATATCGTAAGGCGCGATGTTAACTTGTAATTGCTCTAAGGCATCTAATGAAATTGCAGAGGCACCAGTTCTACCTCCTGCTTGCGCAGAATTACCTAAACCAAAACTGTTATTGAACTGAGAACCGTCAATTGTAAAGTTGTTCAAACGAGCATCTTGTGCACCAAATGAACTTCCGTTTCCGTTGGCATTGTACTTTGTAATACCATCGATTGTTCTTGCACCAGTAATAGGAATATTTTGCAAGTCTCTTCTAGTAAATTGTTGAGAAGCACCTGTTCTTTCTTTTGAGAATAAGCCACTTTTGTTGCTTGAAACAACCACTTCTGCTAAGTTTGAACCAGTCGCTAATAAAATAAAATCAATATTACTAGCCACACCTAAGTTGGTGCTTAAATCAGCTACTTGATTGTTTTTATAACCCACAAAGCTTGCAACTACTGTAAATGGTCCGCCAACTCTTACTGCTGGGAACACATAGGCACCTGTTTTGTTAGTTACTGTTTTGTAAGTTGTACCTGTTGGAACGTGTGTTGCCACAACAGATGCACCTACCATGACTTCCTTCTTCTCGTTTACAACTACACCAGAAATAGATGAAGTGGTAATTTGAGCGAAACTGATGATAGTTATCATGCAGCTTGCTAAAAACAAGATTGTTTTTTTCATTTGATTTGATTTGATGCCGCAAAACTAAACCGAATCAATAAGGATTATCGACTGGGAAGGCCCAAAAGGCAAGAATTAATACTAAATTAATGTAGGGTTATGTCGTCTTTTAAATGCGCTTTTGTTTACTAAAAAAGTAAGCTTTTACACTATAAATAAAACATAGTAGTAAATAATATAATATATAGAATTTTTACTCATTTTTTCGAGCCTATATTATAACAATTTGTTAATATTTCGATTATATTCGTATTCAAATTAAAATCAATCACATGAGAAAAGTTGTTTTATTGTCTTCTCTTGTTTTTTGTTTTGCACTTCAAGTATTGGCTCAGGGGTCTAAGAAGATCTCTGGAAAGATAGTTGACCAAAAAACTAAGCAAGGATTAGGAGGCGTAACAGTGAATGCTGGTAAAGTGAATGCTTTATCTGACGCAAATGGTAATTACCAAATTAATGTTACAGATCAAAAATCTTTAAGCTTCAGTATTGTAGGATACGAAAAGCTTTCTAGAACTATTGGTGCTGCTACTTCAATCAATGTTGAATTAGCATCTGTAGAAGCGGTATTAGAAGAGGTTGTAATTACAGGGTACGCACGTGAAAGTAAAGCTAAGTTCGCGGGTGCCGTAACTACAATTAGTGGTAAAACTGTAAACGATGTACCAGTAGGTTCATTCGACCAAGCTTTCCAAGGTCGTGTTCCAGGTATGTTGGTTAACTCTGGATCTGGTCAGCCAGGTTCTAGTGCGCAGGTTACTATCCGTGGTATCAAATCTATTCAAGGTGCTGGTGCACAGCCTTTGTATGTATTAGACGGGGTGCCAATTCCTGCATTTGATATGCAAACACTTAACCCGGATGATTTCGAATCTATCACTGTATTGAAGGATGCGACTGCAGCTGCAATCTATGGTGCTAGAGGTGGTACGGGTGTAATTGTAATTACTTCTAAAAGAGGTAAGTCTGGTAAAAATGTTGTGACTTACAAAACACAATATGGTATAACTAGACGTCCAAGTTTTGCTAGAATGGACTTAATGAGTACACGTGAGATGTTAGCTTATGAGGAAAGAGAAAAGATAGTAGGTACTCCAGGATGGAACTGGTCTCCAAATAACCCAGTTATACCAGCAGGTTTTACTGCAGCTTCTAAGCAATTTGCATTAGATAGCTTAAGAAATATTGATATTGATTATGCAAATATTTTCTATAGAGAAGGTATCTCAAAATCACATGAATTAACTTTAAGTGGTGGATCTGATAGAACTAAGTTCTTCTTATCTGGTGCTTATTTTGATCAAGAAGGTATTGACTTATACTCTTCTTTAAAACGTTATACAATTCGTTTTAACTTAGACCATTCTACCGATAAATTTACTGCACAATTTAACTCTACTATTGGTTACTCTAAGTCTCAATTAGCGGAAGGTGAAGCTCTAGGAAACTCTCCTAGAAATCCATTCCAAATGACTTATAGAGCTAAGACTTATGAGAATCCATACAATTTAGATGGAAGCTTACGTTTTGGTGCTAGTAATTCTATGGCTTACAGACAAGTTGCAAACTTGTTAGAAGGTTTACAAAACACAGTTAGAGGCTATGATCAAATTAAAATGGTAGGTAATGGTTTATTAGCTTATAAGATCTTCCCAACCTTGACTGTTAGAAATAACTTAGGTGTGAATGCTTCTAGCAATTACATCAATCGTTATGTGAATGCAGATTCTTATATTGGTTCTTTGCAATCATTCCAAAATGGTATAGCTCAAGAATCTAATTCAGTAACTTCTGAATTTATCAATACTTCTTCTGTTTTATACAATGAGAAATTTGGTAAATCTGAGATAGAAGCATCTGCTAACTTCGAGATTGTAAGAGGTTTCCAAAGAGGTTTAGGTTTTACTTTGTTTAACTTAGACAAGCGTTTGACTCAAACAGGTCAAGGTGCTACAGCTTTACCAACAAATGGTGCTGCTACTTATCCTCAGAATGCATCTAGTGCAAAATCTGGATTTGGTATCCGTTCTTATTTTGCTACAGCAAAATATACTTATGATAACAAGTACTCTTTGAATGCAAATATTCGTCGTGATGGTACTTCAAGAATCGTGAACGAAGAGAATAGAGAAGTAACTTCTTGGTCTGCTGGTTTTACTTGGAATGCTTTACAAGAGCGTTTCTTAAGCAAGCAATCTATTTTCTCTGACTTGAAATTGAGATTATCATTTGGTATTATTCCAAATATTGGTTCTATTTCTACTTCATCTTATGGAGCAGGTTTACAATCTATCACTAACTATCAAGGTCCTCAGGTGCCTACTTTTGGTACTGCAGCTTATGCTGGTTCTACTATTGGTGGTTTAGTACCTGGTAGCCCAGGTAATCCTAATTTAAAAATTGAAAGAATTCAAAAAGCAAATATTGGTATCGACTTTAGTGTTTGGAATGGCCGTGCTCGTTTTAACTTAGATGCATATGACGAGAAGACTTTAGACTTATTCGTTAACCAACCATTGTCTGGTACAACTGGATTTAGTAGCTTGTATATCAATGCTGGTAAAATGCAAAATAAAGGTTTAGAATTAAACGCGAAAGTGGATGTGGTTAGAACTCGTGATTTTGGTGTTACACTTGGTGTGAATCATTCTTACAACGTGAACAAAATTCTTGACTTAGGTTCAGTGAATGAATTCAACTTAGGTACATTCGTTATCAGAGAAGGTTTAGCTTATGGAAGTCACTTTACTTTCAATTACTTAGGTGCTGATCCTGCTACTGGTGCTCCAAGATATGAAGCTCCAGATGGTTCTGTAACAAATAACATTGCTCAAGCAGGTCGATTTGCTAAGTTTGGTAACTATTTACCAAAACACCAAGGTGGATTGGATTTTGAATTCCGTTACAAATCGTTTTCAATTAATGGTTTATTCTCTTATCAGTTTGATGTTGTTAGAAGTAACAATACAAGAAACTGGATCACAAGAGGAACTCCTGGATACCACGGTATCGTAAGAGCTTCTAGAGAGTTGATCGACAACCAATGGCAAGCTCCTGGTGATAAGAAATTCTTTCAAAAATCTACATTTGATAGAGATTTTACTTCAGCTGACTTAGAAGATGCGAAGTTCTTGCGTTTCAGAAACTTAGTTGTTGCGTATCAATTACCAGCAATCAAGGGTCCAAACGGTAAGCCAATGTTTACTGGCGGAAGACTGTATGCGCAAGGTCAAAACTTAGCAATTTGGAGTCCATGGAGAGGTTTAGATCCAGAAGATAATAACAATATTAGTTTGAATGAATATCCTAACCCTAGCATGTTTACATTAGGCTTAGACATTAATTTCTAATCAACTAAAAAATGAATAATATGAGAAATAATAAATTAGTTATAGGTTCATTCTTAATGTTATCCCTTTTTGCTTCTTGCTCTAAGGTGATAGATGTTAAAGAAACCGACTTCATCGGCGGAGACGTCGCTTTGAAGACCGTTGATAATGTTGAGTCTGGCATCATTGGTGCGTACTCAGCTATGAACGTAGAAATGGGCATCTTGTTAAACAGTGTTTTTGCCGATGAGGTAAGAGTAGCTGAGTTTTACAATGCTGCTACTGTACATGAATGGCAATATGCATCTACTGATATCTCTTTAAGAGATAGCTATACTGCATTCCCTTTGTACTACAGAATTATCGACAGAGTAAATAGAGTTTTAGAAGCTTTACCAAATGTAAAAGCAACTACAGCAGCTCAAGAAGCGATTAAAACTAGAGTGAGAGGCGAAGCTTTATTCTTAAGAGCTTTCTGTCATTTTGAATTGTATCGTTTTTATAGCAATACTGCTGATGGATCTGCTTTAGCAGTTGCTTATATGGAGAAGCCTTCTTTATTGCCTGTTGCTAGAATGACAGTAACACCATTCTTTGCAAAATTAAATGCTGATTTAGTTGCTTCTAAGGCTTTATTGCCAGCAACAAATGCAGATATCTTTAGAGCATCAAGACATGCTGCAACAGCTTTACAAGCTAGAGCTGCTTTGTATGCAAAAGATTATGCAAACGCTGCTACTTTTGCAACTGAATATATTGCTGCATTCCCATTAGCTTCTAAAACAAACTTCCCATTAATTTGGAAGGATGCAAACAATAGCGAAATGGCATTTAAATTAAGTAGAACAACTACAGCTGGTGGTAGAATTGGTGGATTGTACAGAGGAACATCTGCAAATGCAGCGAACATCGGTACAATTACTTGGAGACCAACTCAAGCTTTATTAGACAGTTATGATCAAGTAAATGATATTCGTTATGCGGCATATTTCTTTGAAGAGCCTTTACTTAAAGCAAGTTCTTCTAGAAACATAAGTGCTATCTTAATCAACAAATATGCTGGTACAACTTACGGCACACCAACTGAATTGTTGGCTGATGCTAAAGTATTCAGAACTGGCGAAATGTACTTAATTCGTGCAGAAGCAAGAGCTGAAACAGCTAATTTAACTGGTGCTGCTGCAGATTTGAATGAATTAAGAGCTGCTAGAATTAACAACTATACCAACGCAACTTTCACTACAAAAGATGATATCATCTCTGCTGTAATGAGCGAGCGTTTCAAAGAATTACCATATGAAGGACACCGTTTCTTTGATGCAAAAAGAAGAAACTTGCCTATCTCTCGTTTAGCAGTTGATGCACAAGGCACAGCCTTGACTTTGTCTTCTGGTAACTTCAGATTTATCTTGCCTATCCCAAATACGGAGATTCTGGCGAATCCATTGATGGTTCAAAATCCAGGTTACACGAACTAATTTTTATAGAATTTGTTAAAAAGGGCGCCTCAATTATATTGAGTGCGCCCTTTTTTTTATCTTGCTTCTATCAACGAATATACTATCAATCAATCCTCCTTATGAAAAAGTACCTCTTTATCCTCTTTTTATCTTGCGCGACCCTTCCAATGTTTGCGCAAACAATAACTGGCAATGCTATTCCAAGTGTACAGTTTGCCGACGCCAATGGTAGACTTTTACCTGCAAGTGGAGCGGGGATCCAAGGCACACCATATGTGTTTGAAAAATTTGGTATGGGCAAAGTGATTTTTGTGAATGGAATGGAATCGGTGGATTCTAATTTAAACTATTCTTACTTTGATCATAAATTATATTATACTCAAAAAAATGGCTTATATGTAGTGAATCAACAAGCAAAATCATTTGAATTAAATAGTGTTGATAAAGAAAACAATAAAGTATCTAAAAAATTTATGTGCTTATTCCCAAGTATTGAAAATAATACACCTGCTACTTTCTATGAAGTATTGGGCAATGGGGATCAATTTCAGCTATTAAAATATACGCATAAGCGCATAAAAGAAACGGTTGTTTATGGAGGAGCGCCTGTGAAGGAATATGTGATGGACGATTTATATTATATCTATGACAAGGCGGATAAAAAAATGCTTGCATTGGGTAGTAGCCATTCTTTAAAAGCAGTAAAAAAAGTATTACCAAATTATGCAGCTCAAATGGATGCTTATTTGAATACGAATAAATTAAATCTAAAGAAAGAGGAAGACATGATTCAATTACTTCAACAATTAAAGACTTCATCTAATTAAAAAATATTCAATGCAAATTTTTCGCATCTTTTTAGTGCTCGCTTTTTTTATGGCACATACAAATGCACAAAGTCAAGTGCAGCCCGATGCGAAACTTACGAATGAAAATTTATATCGACCTCGTTTTCATTTTACGCCAAAGCAAGGTTGGATGAATGATCCTAATGGAATGATTTTTTTAAATGGGCAATATCATTTGTTTTTTCAGCATTACTCAGATGGAACAGTATGGGGTCCGATGCATTGGGGACATGCCACAAGCAGTGATTTAGTGCAATGGAACGAACAACCAATTGCATTGTATCCAGATTCAATTGGGATGATTTTTTCGGGATCTGCAGTACTAGATAAAAACAATACAAGTGGCTTAGGACTCGGCGGTATTGCGCCTTTGGTAGCTATTTATACACAACATAATATGTCTGGTGAAAAAGCAGGTAGAACTGATTTTCAAAATCAATCTATTGCATATAGTTTGGATGAAGGAAAAACTTGGACGAAATATATAGGGAATCCTGTTCTTAAAACCCCTAATTTAAAGGACTTTAGAGATCCAAAAGTGATTTGGCATGAACCCACACAAAAGTGGATCAAGAGTTTGGCAGTTGCCGATCATGTTGAATTTTATAGTTCACCTAATTTAATGAACTGGAATAAGGAATCCGAAATAGGTAAAAATTTATTTGCACATGGTGGCGTTTGGGAATGTCCAGACTTATTATCATTTAATCACTTTGGAAAAACAATATGGGTTTTATTAGTGAGCATGAATCCAGGAGGCCCTAATGGTGGATCAGCTACACAATATATTGTTGGAGATTTTGATGGGCATGAATTCAAGCCTTATACTACCGATATTAAATGGATGGATTATGGTCCTGATAATTATGCGGGCGTGACATTTTCAAATGTTGGAGATAGGAATATTTTAATTGGATGGATGAGCAATTGGAATTACGCGAATGTAGTACCTACAGAAAAATGGAGAAGTTCTATGACGGCGCCTAGGGAATTAAGTTTGGTAAAACAAGCTTCAAATTCAAACCAATTCCTTTTAGTGTCTACTCCAGTAAAGGAATTGAAAAATGCTTTTGTTCAAATCATGTCTAAAGAAAATGTTATTCCAAATCGTATTGACATTAAAGATATCAAGGCAACCCATTTTGAAATCATCCTTTCAAATACTTACAATGAAAAATTAATTGTTGGATATCATGCCGACAAAAAACAATTTTATATTGATAGAACAAATGCTGGGGTTTCAAATTTTAACCCAGGGTTTGCGGCAGTAGCAATAGCACCAAGGCTTTCATTTACAATGAATATGGACTTATCTATTTTATTGGATAAAACTTCTATCGAATTATTTGCAGATGGTGGACGTACTGTGATGACTGCTTTATTTTTCCCAACTTTTCCCTATACAAAATGGGAAATAAAATCCAAAGAAAAGATGTCTTCAAGCTACATGAAATTATATTCCTTTAAATAGATAGCAAACTTTTTAAGCCTTCACTTATTAATTCTATATGCAACAATTTACTCCTGCCGAATGGCAGTCCTGGGAAAGATTTTATAGGGCTAATTTTATCAATAGCTTAACCGGATTTAAATCGGCCAGTTTAATTGGCACCATCAATGCACAAGGGGTGCCTAATTTGGGGATGTTTAGTAGTATTGTTCATATTGGTTCTGATCCTGCATTAATTGGTTATATCAATCGGCCGGTTGCTGCTGCTCCGCATACCTTAGCCAATATCAAGGCAAATGGGTTGTATACAGTCAATCATATCCAGGCTTCTTTTTTAGCGCAAGCGCATCAAACAAGTGCTAAATACCCTGAAGAAGTCAATGAGTTTACAGAAGTTGGTCTGACCGAGGAGTACTTGGATGGTGTTAAGGTGCCCTTCGTGAAAGAGAGTCCTATCAAATACTTACTTTCCTTAAAAGAGATCATACCAATTACATTGAATGCGACCTTTTTAGTGATTGGTCACCTAGAGCAAGTGTTGATAGACCCTTCCCTCCAGCCAACATCAGACGGCTTTTTGCATCTTGACCAAGCAGGAAGCATTAGTAGCAATGGTTTAGATGCATATTATAAGACCGAATTAATTGATCGTTATGATTATGCGAAGCCAGGTATACCGGTTCAAAAAATGGGAACCAAAAAATAGTTTATCCATTTTAGTGATACGCGTTTATTAGGAGGTATTTTTCGTTTCCTAGCTTATCTTTTATAAGCATAAAATCATATATTTCGCATACTAAACCATTTTTCTAAATAAGCTTAATCAATAGAATGAAAAAATTATTAATAGGTATCATCTTTCTTTTGCCAGTGTTATCATATGCACAAGACGGATTTACAGTTACAATGCGTATTAAAGGATTGGGGGAGCATCAAATTAAAGCAAACATTCAGAGAAATGGTAAATATGTGATTGATACCCTTACTAAAATAGATAACGATTTAGTGGTATGGAAGGGGAGTACAATAGACCCGCAACTGGTTAGGGTAGAAGTGATGGATACAAGCCTCTATCTTAGAATAGGAAAAGCAGTTATGGCCCCTCCTGCACTTACATTTTTATTGACCAATACAGATATAGAGATCGAAGCGGATGCTAAACAAATTTTTACAGGCACAATTGAAAGTAAACATCCCGAAGTTCAATTATACAATAGCATTCGAACGGTAGACTTAGAAGATGCAAAAGAAAATTGGGCTTTACAACAGACGCAAAATAAAAAAAGAAATTTAAACGATACGATTGGTAATTTTGATATTACGCAGCGATTACAATATTTAAAAAAGAAAAATCAGGCATTGCGCATTCAATTTTTGAATGATCATCCCGAAACTTTTACTAGTTTATTAGTATTACAATCCTTGTTCTTGATTTTGCCCATCAGTGAATCTGAAACAAAATTTTATGCTTTAACAGAGGCACAAAGAAATTCGAATACGGGGAAAGCTTTAATATTAAAAATTGAAAGTAATAAAAGTACCGCAACAGGTAAGCCTGTCATACCTTTTGCACAAGTTGGGATAGATGGAACGATGGTGGATGTTAATGCATTTAAAGGCAAAGTTGTTTTAATTGATTTCTGGGGTAGCTGGTGTGTGCCTTGCAGAATTAGCCATCCAGCATTAAAAGAATTATATAATCAATACAAATCAAAAGGTTTTGAAATCATTGGAATTTCTAATGAGATTGCCAATAGCAATCGAGACAAAAAAAAGCAAGACATAGCTTGGCGCAAAGCTGTTAAAGAAGATGGGCTAACTTGGCCACAGATACTATACGATCCTGCAATAAAGGATATTGTAAAGGAGTATGACATCAATGGCTATCCTACTAAGTTCTTGATTGATCAAAATGGCAAATTTGTATTGCGTCTACTTGGTAATAGTGAAAAATTACATGCAGAGCTTGCGGCTAAATTAGCCCAGTTAATGCCTGATTAAAGTGAGCCATTGCCTATAATTTGATTTTGACTTCATCGTCTTTTTTGGTAAATTACATCAAATCGATGTATATGAATCCATGTCAATTTAGCGATGCAAGAAGGGGCTTTTTAAAAAAGTCCGCTTCAGTTGCAGCACTTTATTTTACTCCGTCTGTTTTAGTGAAGACTTTTGCTGCCGATGCAATTGTGCCGGTACCTATTGCAAAAGAGAAATTAAAGTTTACCTTAAATGGAAAACCAGTCGCAGTTGAAATTGATGCAAGAACAACCATGCTCAATTTATTAAGAGAACAAATTGGCTATACGGGTACTAAAAAAGGATGCGAGATGGGGCAATGTGGCGCTTGTACGATTCATGTGAATGGGAAGCGTCTAAAATCTTGTACTCAATTGGCCTTGACCCATCAGAATAGTCAAATCACGACCATTGAAGGGCTTGCGAAAGGGGATCAGTTGCATCCAATGCAGGCTGCGTTCTTAAAAAATGATGCATTTCAATGTGGCTATTGTACCTCGGGACAAATCATGTCCGCAGTGACTTGCGTTAGAGAGGGGAAGGCGACTAGCAGGGCAAGTATTCAAGCATACATGGATACCAATATTTGCAGATGCGGCGCCTATCAAAATATTGTAGACGCAATTGTGGAAGTCGCAAAATCTGGCGCTAAAATTTAATCCTTTTAATTTTCTTTTATGAATCATACTCATTTACATAAGCAGAACAACAATAGTTATAAAATTAATTTCGAAGACGAACGCGTAGATGGTGCAGATAAGGTAACAGGTAAAGCAAAATATACTGCAGAATACAATTTGCCGAATATGGCTTACGGCGTATTTGTGACAAGTAGTATTGCTAAAGGCACCATAAAAAATCTAGATACTGCAAAAGCTTTGGCATCGCCTGGGGTGTTAGATGTCATTTATTATGCGAACTGTCCTAGCGTGCCTGGTTATTTAACGAATGCGGCAGAGCGTCCTAAAAATGTTTTTGAGTGGCGTGGCCACAAAGTATTGTATGATAATCAAGTACGCTTTTTTGGTCAACCTATTGCACTCATAGTAGCAGATAGTTTAGAAAATGCAAACGCTGCTATTCGTTTAGTGCGCGCCGAATATGAGTCACAAGCTTTTGAAACTAATTTTGAGCTTGTAAGAAAAGACGCTTCAAAATTAAAAGGAACAGTCGCGTATAAAAGAGGAACAGAAAATGCATTTAAAACAGCGTCTGCTTTTGTTGAAGCAGAATATGCCATTCCAGCCGAAGTGCACCTTCCAATGGAGATGCATGCTACCATTGCCTTTTGGGAAGGGGATGATAAAGTCACACTCTATGATAAAACACAAGGACCAAAAAGTACGCAAACGACTGTAGCACGTACATTTGGTTTACTAGATAAAAATGTAAGGGTGATTGCAGAGAACGTAGGTGGTGGATTTGGTAGTGGTTTAAGAAGCTGGGCCAATGTGCCTGCTGCTTTGATTGCTGCTAAAAAATTAAACCGTCCTGTAAAAATAGTACTAACCCGTCCTCAAATGTTTTCATTGGTGGGTTATCGTCCTGAGTCTTGGCAAAAAATTGGTATTGGTGCGGATGCTTCTGGTCGTTTTGTCGGCATCACACACGAAGCCATTAGCGGCACATCGCGTTACGAAGATTTTAGAGAAGGGATTGTGAACGTCTCTAAATTTTTATATGCTTGTGAGAACGTAGATACAAAATACAGTATGCTACCACTTGATTTAAGTACACCTGTATGGATGCGCGGTCCTGGCGAAGCCACTGGTTCTTATGGTTTAGAGTCTGCTATTGACGAACTGTCTTATAAATTAAAAATGGATCCTATTGAGTTAAGGTTAAAAAACTTTACCGCTGTAAATCCTGAAAATAAATTGCCTTTCTCCGATAATAATCTCAAAGATTGTTACGCCTACGGCAAAGAAAAAATTGGTTGGAAAAATCGTCCTACAACGCCTGGTACATTAAAAGAAAATGGTTGGTTGATTGGCTATGGTATGGCCAATGGCGTATTTGGTGCAGGCAAGGGCAGCGCCTCTGTGCGTGCATTGTTAAATAAGGATGGTAAATTGACTTTAGAGTGTGCAGTGAGTGATATGGGTCCAGGAACGACCACCTCCATGACTATCATAGCGGCTGCTGCAATGCAGATGCCTATTGAAAAAATTAAATTTAAATTAGGAGATTCTGACTTACCTCCAGGCCCTTCACAAGGTGGATCAGGAACAACCTCTACAGTAGGATCTGCAGTGGACTTAGCTTGCACGACTTTAAAACAAAATTTAAAAGACCTAGCCATTAAACTAGTTCCTGCTTTTGCTGCTTTAAAATCAGAAGGGTTAGAAGTAAAAAATGAAATGGTGATTGTAAGTTCTGATCCAAGTATCAAAATCACTATTGTAGACTTATTACAACTAAGTCCCGATAAACAAATTGATTTGATGATTGCTTCTACAGGTAAAACTGCGGAGCAATTAAAGTTTACAAGCAATTCTTTCTCCTCGCATTATGTAAAATTGGCGGTGAACCCTAAAGATGGCACCATTAAAATTTTACAAGTTGTGACTACGGGAGATGCGGGGAAAATTATTAGTCCTAAAACTGCAAGAAGCCAAATGATTGGTGGTGTGGTAGGAGGTATTGGGATGGCTTTAACAGAGCAATTAGAAATGGACCATGTGTCTGGACAAATTATCAATGCAAGTTTTGGCGCCTACCATGTGCCATTGCATTCTCAAATTCCGCCAACTGATGTTTGGTTTGTGAACAAGCCTGATGTCAATATGAATTCGATTGGGGCAAAAGGCATTGGAGAAATTGCTTTGATTGGCTTTGCAGCTGCAGTGACCAATGCAGTCTACAACGCCACTGGAAAAAGAGTAAGGGATTTGCCAATTACGCCTGCCAAGTTAGGATTTAAAGGGAAAGCGTAGTTCATGAAAAGGCGATAGATATGGATACCTTGAAGAAAGTAGTAGGCGTTTAATTTAAATTAAACGCCTTTCTTTTATAACCTATATCCGTCGTCGGCTACCAATTGAGCGCAGATGGTTCTTCTTGCTTCCTTACTATTGAATGGATCTACTTTTGTGAATCGCTTTAAGCCAATATGCATCATGCGTAATTCATCTCCGTCTGCAAAACTATTCAATGCATCTTTGCCTGCTTTATTAATAGCGTCTGCAGCATCGTAGATATATGTTTTCACAATCGCAGTTTGTACAGCAAGTTCTGCTTCTGACTTTGTCTTACTTAATTTTTCTAATCTTAATAAGGCAGATTCAGCATGGTAAGTCACAATAGACATGTCCGCAATATTCATTAAGATTTCTTGTTCCTTGCTTAAGGTCATCATTAATTTTTGTACCGCAGCACCTGCTACCATCAAAATACATTTCTTAAAATTATCAATTGCTTGATGCTCTTTTGCAAATGGCGCATCGTCTTGGTCGCCAAAATCTGGGATGCTCATTAATTCTTTTTGAACACTCATAGCTGGCCCCATTAAATCTAATTGGCCCTTCATAGCTCTTTTCAAAACCATATCCACTGTCAGCAAGCGGTTAATTTCATTGGTACCTTCGTAGATTCGGTTGATTCTACTATCACGGTATGCTTTTGAAATTTCATACTCATCACTGTAACCATTACCACCGTGTATTTGAACACCTTCGTCTACTACAAAATCCAATACCTCTGATCCGTATACTTTTAAGATGGCACACTCAATGGCGTATTCTTCGGCACCGCCTAATAAGGCTGCAGATAAATCTTTGCCTGCTGCTAGTAGTTCGTGCTCTTTTTCGTCAATATTTTTTGCCACTCTATACAATGCAGCCTCGCCTACCCATAAGCGAATAGCCATCTCTGCTAACTTATGTCTGATGGCACCAAATTTTACAATCGGCAATTTAAACTGCTCTCTTGCTTTTGCATATTTTAAAGTAGTTGATAATGCTCTTCTTGCACCACCAATGGTAGCCGCGCCTAATTTTAATCTTCCAATATTTAAAATATTAAAGGCAATGATATGTCCTCTTCCAATCTCTCCTAACACATTTTCTACTGGTACTTTACAATCCTGGAAATACAATTGTACTGTAGAAGATCCTTTGATGCCCATTTTATGTTCTTCTGGTCCTTGTGTAAAGCCTTCTGTGCCGCGCTCTACAATGAATGCGGTAAATTGCTCACCATCTATTTTTGCAAATACTGTATAGATATCTGAGAATCCACCATTGGTGATCCAACACTTTTGGCCATTCAATATATAATGTTTGCCATCTGCAGATAATTTTGCAGTAGTCTTTGCACTCAATGCATCTGATCCGCTATTTGGTTCGGTTAATCCATAAGAACCTTTGAATTCACCATTTGCCAATTTTGGAACATATTTTGCTCTTTGTGCCTCTGTACCAAAATATAAAATTGGTAGGGTGCCAATACCTGTATGTGCAGCGTTGGCTACAGAGAAGGAATAGCCGCCACCTAGGTACTCTGCTACAATGGTAGAAGTGATGAAATCCTTACCCATGCCACCATACTGTTCTGGTACAGAAACCCCTAACAGGCCCTGTTCGCCTGCTTTTTCTAATAAACCTGGCATCAAGCCTGGCTCTAATTTGTCCATTCTTTCAACGACTGGTAACACTTCTGTATCCAAAAATTGGCTACACATGTCACGCACCATCAACTGCTCTTCGTTGAATTCTTCTGGGATGAAAACGTCTTCGGATTTTACTTCTTTAATGATCCACTCTCCACCTTGGATTGTTGCTGCCATAAAATATAATTTAATTATTTACTATTCTCGTATACACGTTGAAAAACACTTTTCACTATTTCAATTTCTTCTTTACTAATACCTTGTAATGCCTCGTTCATTGTTTGATTGGCTATGTTGTAAGTCGCTTCCTGTAAGGGTTTCGCGGCATCTGTTAAATAAACTAAGTTGACTCTTCTGTCATCTTTAGATGCAATTCTTTCAACCAATCCTAATTTTTCGATATTATCTATTAGCCTAGTGATACTTGCTTTATCTCTAAATGTACGCGTGCATAATTCTTGTTGACTCAAACCATCTTCCTTCCATAAATGGTATAAGATGGACCACTGTTCAATGGTAATTTCTAATCCTGCATTGCGAAAATTCTTTTGCAATCTTCTTGCAACAGCAGTAGAGGCAATGCCATTGATAACACTGTATAATTCCCCTCGTTTAAATTGGTTGTTTGACATATAGTTAGTTATGCAACTATTATAAAAGTACAACGATTTTAAGGATTCTACCAAATATTTACCCTTTAACTTTGCCACATGGAGTATCTATTGGATTGGACTGTTGCCATCTTAACAATCATGTATGCCGTTATCTTAATGGCTTACCGCTTTTGGTTTGGCAAAATGCAGCTATTCCAGTTCAATCAAATAGAAGCGCTTAGCCCCGGGCAGCCAGCCACCCAATTCACCGTCATTATTCCTGCCCGAAACGAAGCTGCAAATATCAAAGCATGCGTAGATAGTATTCTAGCGCAGGATTATCCTGGCGATGCTTTTGAAATTATAGTCATTGATGATTTTTCCGAAGACGATACGGCTTTTATTGTAAACGCTTTAAGCCAGCAATATTCTCAAGTCCGTTTAATTCAATTAGCAGATCATTGTAAAGACGGAGAGACCCTGGCGTATAAAAAGAAGGCGATTGAAATTGCAGTTGCAGAAGCAAAAGGGGATTGGATCTTGACCACCGATGCAGATTGTATTGTACCAAAAAAATGGTTGCTTTTATACAATGCCTATATCCAAGAAAACCAACCTTGTTTTGTGGCGGCTCCTGTCATGTTTATAAAAACAGCAGGTATTTTAAATCAATTTCAAGTATTAGATTTTTTAGCATTACAAGGTATCACAGCCGCTGCAGTGGGCGCTGGTAAACACTCTATGAGCAATGGCGCTAATTTAGGTTTTGAAAAAACGGCTTTTATTGCAGTGGGAGGTTATCAGGGTGTAGACCATATTGCGAGTGGGGATGATATGTTTTTAATGCATAAAATGAAACAGACTTTGCACAAACCAGTGGGGTATTTATTTCATCCCGATGCCATTGTGTTGACTGCTGCAATGGATACTTTGAAAAGTTTTATCATGCAAAGAATTCGTTGGGCGAGCAAGGCAAGATATTATGACGATCGTTCCATTACCATGGTATTGACATTGGTCTATTTTTTTAATTTGAGTTTTGTTTTATTGGCATTCATGGGTAGCTGGAGTACCCTTTTAATTGCGCTGGCTTTTAAAACCTTCTTTGAATTGTTCTTCTTGGATCCGGTGGCAAATTTTTTTAAGATGCAGCCGGAATTAAAATATTTTGTTTTCTATCAACCTATTCATATTGTGTACAATATCGCTGCCGGCCTATTTGGACAGCTAAAAACCTATTCCTGGAAGGGCAGAAAGGTGAAATAAGCGGCTTTTAGGTAAGAATCGAGCTATTTTTAGTAATTTTGCCTCCTAATATTTGACTATGTCTACTGAAACAATACTTCCTCAAGCAGCTACATTAACCGCGAAAGATTTTGCGACCGATCAAGAAGTACGTTGGTGCCCTGGCTGTGGGGACTATTCTATTTTGGCGCAGGTGCAAAAAGTGATGCCTACCATTGGCGTCCCTAAGGAGAATATTGTGATTATTAGCGGGATTGGTTGTAGTAGCCGTTTCCCCTATTATATGAATACTTTTGGGATGCACTCCATTCATGGTCGTGCGACTGCAATTGCGAGTGGATTAAAAGCGGCTCGTCCCGAACTAAGCGTTTGGATTGTTGCTGGTGATGGAGACGCTTTAAGTATTGGCGGTAACCATACCATTCATATGTTGAGAAGAAATTTTGATGTCAATTTTTTAGTGTTCAATAATCAGATCTATGGCTTAACAAAAGGGCAGTACTCACCAACATCTGAATTAAATAAAATCACTAAGAGTACTCCAATGGGTAGCATCGATCATCCATTTAATCCTGCTGCTTTGGCATTGGGCGCGGATGCAAGTTTTATTGGGCGTAGCATGGATCGTGACCCTAAGCATTTGCAAACGATGATTACGCGCGCCCAACAACATAAAGGATCTTCTTTCTTAGAGATTTATCAGAACTGTAATATTTTTAATGATGGGGCTTTTGAAATTTTCACCGAGAAAGCATCAAAGCCTTTACACGCTTTATTTGTAGAGCAGGGTAAGCCATTGACTTTTGGTGCGAACAATGAAATGGGTATTCGCTTTGATGGATTGCGTCCAGAAGTTGTAACGATTGGCGAGAAATACAGTGCAGATGATTTATGGATCCACGACGAAAAAGATTTTTATAAAGCACAGGTCTTAGTGCGTTTATTTGATAATCCTAGCGAAGTGGCTGCTTATTTTCCTCGTCCTTTTGGTGTGTTCTATACCGCTGATCGTCCTTGTTACGAAGACATGATGGCATTACAAGTAGAGGAAGCTATGACAAGCAAAGGCATGGGGGATTTAGATAAATTAATTCGTGGCAAAGAGACTTGGGAGATTTTATAAGTCGTATAAAAATTCAAGTTCAATAAATTTCAATTTTACAAATCGATATAATTTCTTTTAAGGGCTGTCATTACCATGGCGGTCCTTTGTTTTACGGCTAACTTTTTAAAGATCCGGTCTCGATAGCCATAAATCGTATAGACACTTTTTTGTAAGTGCTCCGCGATCTCCTCATAACTATAGTCCTTGGTGCAAGCTTGTATAAAATTTACTTCATTTTCGGTCAAAGGATTTTTATTATAGTTCAGTGCTTTGATATCAATGCCTTGTAATACATTTTTTGTAATGAGCTTGCACTTATCGGCAGATAAATTAAACTTCGTTTTTCTTTGTACACATTGTTTTAAATCAATCATTGGTTCGTCTGTAAAAAAGATGCCATTGAGTCCATGCTTCATCAGATAACAAATAGAATTCATTTTCTTTTCGTTGGACTTTAATAAAATATAAGTATAACTATTATTTGCACGAATCACTTGAATAAGATTAAGTAAACTTTGGTGGCCATAGTCATCGGATAAAATACAGAGTGCAATGCGTTCCTTTGTATTGATGATATAGGACTGCATGGCTTCAAGATCGCTGGTTTGAAAAATGACTTTGCAGTCTTCCTGTTGTTCGATACAAGCTGCCACTGCGTTTCGGATTAATATTTTCTCCTCCAAGTAGATGATTGAAAACATAATTTTCTTTTACCAAATTAAAGCTATTTTTAAGGCAATTAAATGGGTATTTATACCTATCAACTTTATGCTAATACAAATTCATCCCACACATCCGCAACCTAGACAATTAGCGATGGTAGCGGATTGTCTTCAATCTGGCGGTATCATTGCCTATCCCACAGATACAATTTACGGATTGGGCTGTTCTATATTAAATAAGGATGCGATTGAGAAAATTTGTGCGATAAAAAAAATCGATCCTGAGAAAGCAAACCTTAGTTTAATTTGTGCCGATTTAAGTGATTTAAGTTTGTATGCCAAAAGCATTGACAATAGTTTGTTCCGTATTTTAAAAAAAGCATTGCCTGGCCCTTTTACTTTTATTTTACCTGCTAGTAAAGAAGTGCCTAAAATTTTACAGTCTAAGAAAAAAACTATTGGGCTTCGCATCCCTGATAATTTAATTGCACTCTCTATTATCAAAACTTTGGGGCATCCTATTTTGTCGGCAAGTTTTCCGGGGGAGGAAGTAGAAGAGTACACCGATCCCGAAATCATTTATGAGCACTGGAGTAAACAAATAGATATGGTCGTGGATGGTGGAATAGGAGGGATCATCCCTTCTACTGTGGTGGATTGTACCACCGATGCTTATGAAGTCATTCGCCAAGGCGCTGGGGTTTGGGATTATTAGTCCTCATTCCTAAAGTTGATCCTTTGGGAAATTCAATTAAGCCAACTAAATTTTGAAACTTTTTCGGTGTTCATCACAAAGGCCATGAAGGGCGATGGCTGCGCGATGCGCAGCAGTGCCGTATCCTTTATTTTGATCCCATCCATACTGCGGGTACTTTTTGTGCAACTCAATCATATAGGCATCACGAGCGGTTTTTGCAAGGATACTGGCAGCGGCTATATGGGCATATAGCCCATCGCCCTTAATGATGGTTTGGTGCGGCAGTTTTTTATAAGGGTAAAATCTGTTTCCATCCACCGCAATAAACTGAGGTCGTTTTTTCAATTGATCCAAGGCCAGGTGCATGCTTTTAATACTTGCTTTTAAGATATTGATCTCATCAATTTGAGCTGGGGTTTGTGATCCAATCGCCCATGCGATTGCTGCTTCTTTAATAATAGGTGCCAGTGCCGCTCTTTGTTTTTCGCTCAACTTTTTGCTATCATTAATAAGAGGGTGGTAAAAATCCTTTGGTAAAATCACTGCTGCAGCAAATACCGGTCCGGCATAACAACCTCTGCCAGCTTCGTCGCAGCCAGCCTCTAATTTGTCGGCTTGATAATAATTAAGGAGTTTGGGCAAACCTATTTATTTAGTAGGTTCAAATATATCAAAGTCAGTTGATACTAAAGACTTGATCCTTGATCAATTTTGTTCAAGATCTTATGAACTTAACAGCATTCTTTTTCACAAAGCAAAATCAATCTTAATTATGATGATGATTATTGCTTTGAATTCCACTTCCTTGAAGATTTACTTAGTAACTTTGTGTAAAGCATAAAGGGCTAAGGTACTATATCATATTGAAGTAGTTAGAAGTTAATTTATCTATGGAATTACAAGACAATAAATCTCGCGCTGTTGCCAATTGGCTAATCCTGGGAGTAGCTATGACCATTGTGCAAATTGCACTAGGTGGTATTACGCGTTTAACTGGTAGCGGATTATCTATTACAGAATGGGAGGTAGTCACTGGTACTTTACCTCCAATGAATCAAGCTGCTTGGCAGTTGTTATTTGAAAAATACAAAACGACACCCCAATTTCAATTATTGAATTTTGACTTTACGATTGATAATTTTAAGTTCATCTTTTTTTGGGAATGGTTTCACCGCTTATGGGCAAGAATCATTGGCTTCGTATTTGCTTTTGGATTTATTTATTTTATTGTAAAAAAATATTTCCAACCTGCAATGATTCGTCCTTTATTGATTTTATTTTTATTGGGTGCTTTGCAAGGGGGGATTGGTTGGATCATGGTAGCAAGTGGACTTGAGGGGGATGCAGTATATGTGAAGCCAACGCGCTTGGCATTGCATTTTATTTTTGCAATGGGTTTACTATCTTATACGTATTGGTTTGCCCTTTCATTAAAAGTGAAACCTGTTGAAAAAGCGCATTTAAGTATTGAGGAACAAGCCAGTTTTAAACGCTTTCGTAGTTTGGCTTGGGTGGTACTTGGGCTTTTGTTTTTTCAATTAATTTATGGTGCATTAATGGCAGGGCATAAAGCCGCAAACGTAGCAAGTACTTGGCCAACGATCAATGGAGAGTGGGTGCCTACGCATTTAATGGGTAAGGAGAGCTTCTTCTTAAATGCCATTGACAACACCACTTGGATTCATTTTGTGCATCGTGGATTGGCATATATTTTATTAGCAGTGGTTGTTTATTGGGTCGCTCAAATGCGTAAAATTCAGGGAAACTTATTTTGGAGTAATGTCAAGACATTGCCTTTATATATTGTATTACTGCAAGTGTTATTAGGTATTTTTTCGGTGTTGACTAGTAAACATATTATTCCTGGAACTTGGGGCAATTTTGAGTGGATGGCACAATTGCATCAATTAGTGGGGATGTTATTATTACTTTCAGTAGTGAATATCATTTATGCGACTAAGTCTGTAAGGGATACTGCGCAATAATGTTTAATTTTATTTTAAATATATTTTTATGAATAGAGATATTGCTGATATCCGTCGCGACTACCAATTAGCTTCTTTGGATGAAGCCACGAGCATGGAACATCCAATGGACCAATTCACTATTTGGTGGAATGATGCCATTGAAAGCAATATCGACGAAGTGAATGCTTTTGTATTGTCCACAGTGAAAGCCAATGGTGCTCCTGCTTCTCGTGTGGTGTTATTAAAAGGCTATACACCCGAAGGTTTTGTATTTTTTACCAATTATGATTCTGCAAAAGGATTGCAAGTAGAAGCCCATCCTCATGTAGCCATGAATTTTTTCTGGAAAGAATTAGAGCGTCAAGTGCGTATTACAGGGACGATTAAAAAAATAAGCAAAGAAGAAAGTGAAACCTATTTTCATTCGAGACCCATTGGTAGCCAATTAGGTGCATGGTCCTCGCCACAAAGTAGAATCATTCCTGATAGGACATTCTTAGAAGACCTTGTTGCAGAAACTACTGAAAAATTTAAAGATGGGATTATACCATTACCTCCAGATTGGGGTGGGTATATCATTCATCCAACAGAAATAGAATTTTGGCAGGGACGCAGCTCTCGTTTACACGATCGCCTTCAATACAGTTTACATGACAATGGACATTGGGTTAAAGTAAGATTAGCGCCCTAGGCCAAAAAACCCGAAGCATGCTTCGGGTTTTTTTAAAATCATTATAGTAGCTAAAAAATTAGAATTTACATTTCTTTAAATTCTAATTTTTGCGGCTTATTACTTTCTTTGCTGCAGCTACAATATTCACTGCATCCAATCCGTATTTAGTTAACAATTGGTTTGGGGTGCCACTTTCTCCAAATGTATCTTGTGTGCCAATGTATTCAACAGGCACTGGGTAATGCTTTGCAGCCGCTTGCGCGACAACATCTCCCATACCACCAATCACGTTATGCTCTTCGGCAGTGACTACACAACCTGTTTTCTTTAAACTCTTAATAATCGCTGCTTCGTCAAATGGTTTAATGGTATGTAAGTTGATGACTTCTACACTAATGCCTTCTGCTTCTAATTGTTTTGCTGCTTCAATCGATTTCCAAACAAGGTGTCCACATGCTACAATCGTTACGTCTGTTCCTTCTGCTAAAATTTGCGCCTTGCCAATCACAAAATCAGATCCATCTTCTTTGGTGAAGTTGGGCCATTTTGGTCGACCGAATCTTAAGTACACTGGACCTTCGTAGCCTGCAATCATTTTTGTTGCAGCTTTGGTTTGGTTATAATCACATGGCACAATCACAGTCATGCCCGGTAACATTTTCATTAAGCCAATGTCTTCTAATATTTGATGTGTTGCACCATCTTCTCCTAAAGTCAGTCCTGCATGCGATGCACAAATTTTTACATTCTTGTCTGAGTAGGCAACACTTTGTCTAATTTGATCGTACACACGACCTGTGCTAAATCCAGCAAAAGTAGTCGTGTAGGGGATTTTACCACCAATGGTTAAGCCCGCTGCAATACCAATCATATTGGCTTCGGCAATACCTACTTCAATGAAGCGCTCTGGTAGTTCTTTCATCAATGGGCCTAATTTAAAAGAACCTGCTAAGTCTGCAGTCAAGACCACGACATTTTTATTTTCTCTCGCGATTTCTAAAATGCCATCTCCAAATCCTGCTCTTGTTTCTTTTTCGTTTTGAACTACGATATCTTTTGCGTTCATATTGTTAGGTTATACTTTGAAATAAATTTATTTTTTTCGCACATTGAAATTTTATTTTTCAATGTGGTGTTCGTCCTAGTTTTCGAAGGTTGAATAAAAGTAGGGTGTTTTTGCTTCAAACTCTGCAGCACAAGTATCCACCATTTTGTAGACCCTAGTGATACCCAATGCCTTTCTTTTTTCATACACTTCGTCGTCAGATACATTGCCTTGTAATACTTTGGCTATTTGTAAATCACTAAATCCATGCTTCTTTGCTTCTTTCAATGTTTCAGTTGGCAAGGTCGCAAGTTCATGCTTCGCGATTTCTTTTTCTATGTCGCAGATGATTCTAATTTGATATAAGAACCAATTGTCTATTCCTGTTGCAGCTGCAATCGATCTTACTGTTGAGCCTTGCATTAATGCATCTTTGATTCTGAAGATTCGATCCCATTTTGGTGTCTTAATATACTCCATCAATTCTTCGTTCTTCATCAAGCTTTTTCCATAATAGCCCAATCCTATTGCTTCGTTCTCTAAAGACTGACATGCTTTTTGAATCGCTTCTGTAAAGCTTCTTCCTATCGCCATCACTTCACCCACGCTCTTCATTTGTAATCCTAATGTATCGTTGGCACCTTTGAATTTATCAAAATTCCATCTTGGTATTTTTACAATCACATAATCCAATGCTGGTTCAAAATAAGCAGAAGTAGTTTGTGTGATTTGATTTTTTAATTCATCTAAATGGTATCCGATGGCTAATTTGGCAGCAATCTTTGCAATTGGATAACCTGTTGCTTTAGACGCCAACGCAGAAGACCTTGACACACGTGGATTAATCTCTACTGCAATTAATTCCTCTGTGATTGGATTTTGTGCAAACTGCACGTTACATCCTCCAGAAAAATTACCTAAACTGCGCATCATCAACATGGCTTTATTACGCATGTCCTGAAATGCGGTATCGCTCAATGTCATTGCTGGCGCTACTGTGATTGAATCTCCAGTATGCACGCCCATTGGATCTAAGTTCTCTACAGTACATATAATCACCACGTTATCCGCCTGGTCTCTTAATAATTCTAATTCATATTCTTTCCATCCTAACACTGCTTTCTCTACCAATACTTCGTGCATTGGGGAAGCCTTCAAACCTCTTTCTAATGCAGCATCTAATTCACTTGCATCATGTACAAATCCGCCACCTGTTCCTCCTAATGTAAATGATGGACGAATTACCAATGGGAATCCTATTACTTGCGCAAATTCTTTTCCTTCTAAAAAACTATTGGCAACCCTACTCGGCGCCACTGCAATGCCAATCTTCACCATCAATTGTCTAAATAATTCTCTGTCTTCTGCTGTGTTGATTGCGGCCACATCCACTCCAATCATTCTACAGTTGTATTGCTCCCAGATTCCCAATTCGTCTGCTTCCTTACACAGGTTCAATGCGGTTTGTCCTCCCATGGTAGGTAAGACTGCGTCGATCTGATTCTCTTGTAAAATTTGCTCGATACTATCGATGGTCAATGGCAATAAATAAACCTTGTCCGCCATCATTGGATCTGTCATGATTGTGGCAGGATTGCTATTGATCAAAATCACTTTAATCCCCTCTTCTCTCAACGATCGAGCGGCTTGTGATCCTGAATAGTCAAACTCGCAGGCCTGTCCAACAATGATGGGTCCAGAACCTACAATTAAAATGGATTTGATGGTAATATCTCTTGGCATGGCTACAAAAATATAAATTGTGCAAATCTATTAATTTTTGGTTGTATTCGGTCCATTTTAAGTGAAACTATTTTCTCCTTTTTAATTCGTATCTTCACCATAATACTATATGTTATGGCAGTTATAAAAGAAGGGGCTAAGGCACCAGCATTCAAAGGAGCCGATCAACACGGAAAAACAGTCTCAATCGCGGATTTTAAAGGGCAAAAATTAGTTTTATACTTCTATCCAAAGGACGATACTCCAGGTTGTACAGCGCAGGCTTGCAATTTGCGTGATAATTATAAGAAATTGATTAAGAAGGGGATCGCTATTTTGGGCGTCAGCGTAGATTCGGTGGCCTCTCACGTGAAATTCATCGATAAATACGAGCTTCCTTTCTCTTTAATCGCAGACGAAGACAAGAAAATCGTTGACAAATACAATCTTTGGGGCCAGAAGAAGTTCATGGGCAAGACCTATATGGGCACTTCAAGAACCACTTTTTTAATTGACGAAGCTGGCATGGTGCAGCATATCATTGAAAAGCCAGATACAAAAGACCATACTGCCGAGATTTTGGCTGTTTCTGGTTGGTAGGTTCGTAGGTACCTAATTCCAATTTTTACTTCGCAATGATATAGGTCAGCCAGCTTAAAAGATAAGCTAGTCCTGTCATCATGAAGAATTGAATCGTCGGCCATTTCCAAGTACCTGTTTCCCTTTTCACAATAGCGAGTGTACTCATACATTGCATTGCAAGTACATAAAATACCATCAATGAAAGTGCAGTGGCTAAACTATAAACTGGTTTGCCATCAGGCCAAACAGAGGCACGTAATTTTTCTCTTAAGCTACTATTGTTATCCTCCTCCACGCTATATAAAGTAGCCATGGTCCCTACAAATACTTCTCTTGCTGCAAAGGAAGTAATGAGTGCAATGCCAATCTTCCAATCATATCCAAGTGGCTTTATAATTGGCTCAATTTTTTTACCTAAAATACCCGCATAAGAATTAGCAAGCTTATCGGTATTGTATTGTTTTTCTAATTGTGCTTCTTGTGTTGGATTCGCTTTAATTGCCAATGCATATTGCGCATCAAGTTGTTTCATTTTTGTATCGGGTCCGTAAGAACTTAAGAACCACAACAACAAACTAATCATCATAATCACTTTACCCGCGTCCACTACAAATATTTTTGCCTTCTGAATCATTGTCATCCCCACATTGCCCCAACGTGGTGCGCGGTAAACAGGTAGTTCTAAAATAAAATAACTTTTCTCTTTTATTTTAATAAAAAACTTAAGGATAAAGCTTGCTAAAAGTGCCATCACAATACCTAATAAATAAAGTGCCATCATTACCAATCCTTGGAGGCTTAAAAAACCAAAATACATGGTATTGTCTATCACCAAAGAAATCAAAATAGTATATACAGGTAGTCTTGCACTGCAACTCATAAAAGGCGTGACCAATATGGTGAGTAAGCGTTCTTTTTTATTTTCAATATTTCTCGCGCTCATAATAGCTGGCACAGCGCATGCAAAACCACTAATCATTGGCATCACACTCTTTCCATTCAGTCCCACTTTACGCATAAGTTTATCACTTAAGAAACTGATCCTAGCCATATACCCCGTGTCTTCTAGCAAAGTGATGAGGCCAAACAAAATCATAATCTGCGGCACAAAAATCACAATCCCCCCAATGCCCGCTACAAATCCATTCACTAGTAAGTCCTGCCACCAAGCTTGAGGCAATACCGCATTTAAATAAGTGGTGATATTGGTAAAAATCCATTCAATCCCATCCATTGGGAAAGAGGCCATCCAGAATACAGACTGAAATAATAAAAACAAAACACTCAATAAAATAATATACCCTCCAACACGGTGTAACAATATATTGTCTAATCGGTCTGTTCTTTTTTTCTTCGCAGTTGGGTCTGGCTCGGTTACCCATTTTTTCATCAGCTCTTGAATGCGTTGATAGCGTTGTAAGATTTCTTGAGCCTGTGTTTTGGTGTGGTTAAAATCGTTCTCAAGTTCTATCTGCTCTATATTTTCCTGCATCTCTTGGTCCAATGGAAAAGTTTCGTGGTGCATTAAATAATGCAAAGCAGCATAGTCACTATGTGTTGGGTATGTTTTTTTAAATGCATCAATGGCAGCAGGGGCAAGATTTTTATTGTCAATAAAACTTGCTTGATTTCTGGAGCGAGGTGTTTCTATTATCTGACCCAATACTTTTTTTAATTCACCTAAGCCTTTATTTTTTCTTGCATCCACCGCAACTACTGGAATTCCTAAATCGGATTGTAGTCCAGCGATATCAATTTTAATGCCCTTTTTTTGTGCAAGGTCATTCATAGTAAGCGCTAATACGACAGGAATTTTTAAATCAATAATTTGACTACAAAAAAGTAAATTCCTTTTTAAATTACTTGCATCTGCAATTAATAAAATCACATCTGTTTTTACATCCTCATCTACCCCCATTAACACTCGGTATGCCACCCATTCATCTTCTCTCTTTGGATAAAAACTATAAGTGCCCGGAAGATCAATGAGTGTGCTTGCATGCACGCCAATTTTCAGGTCTCCTGTTTTCTTGTCTACAGTTACACCAGGGAAATTGCTTACTTTTTGTTGCAAACCAGTTAGGGCATTAAAAAGAGAACTTTTTCCACTGTTGGGATTACCCACTAAGGCGATATGTATACCTGCTTTCACGATTGGTCGCAAAGCTAGCCATTAAGCATAGGGACTACTTACGAAATTAGAAATTGAAAGCTTTTGAAATATATGAGTTTTGACAGTTTTTAAAGAATTTGCTGATTAAACTACGCTTCAATGCTTAATTTTGAGCTACAAACAAGATCAATGCGTCCAATTATTACCTTCCTCTTACTATTTGTATCCTTTTTCGGTCTAGCCCAAAAACAAAATAAGGGGGATCGTCAGCTGGTGAAAAATTTAAAACTACATGTTCAGTATTTAGCGAGCGATGTGCTTGAAGGGCGTCGCGCAGGTAGTGAAGGCGAGCAAAAAGCGGTTGACTATATCATTGCACAATATGAAAGTACAGGTTTACAACCTATGGGTACGCAAGGATATCTCCAAGCATTTCCAATCAATGAAGGAAAAAAATGGGGTGCAAATGCATTTTTGAAAGTCAATCAACAACCAATGGAATTTGGCACTGATTTTTTTACTGTGTCCACTGGATTGAATGGTCAATTAAAGACGAGGTCAACCCTTGCATTAGAAGAAGCAGGACAAGTTTGGTTTAAAGATTTGCAAGAGGTATTAGAAGAGCAACAAAGCAATCCGCATTTTGATTTGCAAGAGTGGATGAAGACAACCAGTTCTGAGATGCATCAAAAAAATGCCAAAGCATTGTTCTTATACAATAGCGGTAGTTTGGTAGACAATATACAATTTAACAAATTTGATACGGCTGCTGCCTTAGCGATTCCGGTGGTGTATATTACTAAAGATGGGTTTAAAAAATATTTTAATGATGCTTTAGGCACATTTGATATTGAAACAAACTTGGTAGTAGAGACACAAATTAGAACAGGAAAAAATGTAGTGGCATTCATTGATAATAAAGCAGCCCATACTGTTGTATTAGGTGCGCACTTAGATCACTTAGGGTACAACCAAGATAAAAATGCATTGGATATTAATAATGATATCCGCAATGGCGCCGACGATAATGCCAGTGGTACTGCGGCTTTGATTGAATTGGCTAAATTATTACAAAAGGAATCCAAGCAAGGAAACCTGTACAATCAAAATAATTATTTGATCATTCATTTCTCTGCTGAAGAACTTGGTTTAATAGGAAGTAAATATTGGTTAGACCATCCAACCATTCAAACTAGTTTTAATTATATGGTGAATATGGACATGGTGGGCAGGTATGACGCAACTAAAAAAATGAGCTTAGGTGGATATGGCACTTCTAGTAAGTGGTCTGAAATTATTTCAAAAACATCTACTACATTATTGTATACCATTGATAGTGCCGGAACGGGTCCAAGTGATCATGCAAGTTTTTATAGAAAAGAAATGCCAGTCTTATTTATGTTTACCGGCAGCCATGCAGATTACCATAAAGCAACAGACGATTGGGATAAGATTAATTATGAAGGACAAAAAGATATCCTCCGTTTTGTGCAAGGGATTATTCAAACCACCAACACTTATGGTAAGTTAGATTTCTTAAAAACGCGTGAAGCTGCAATGGGCCGTAGTACCAAATTTACAGTGAGTCTAGGTGTCATGCCTGATTACGCGTATACTGGCACTGGGCTTAGGATTGAGGGCGCTTCTGCTGGTAAATTAGGAGAAAAATTGGGCTTAAAAGCAGGCGATATTTTATTGCAAATGGGCGACTATAAATTCATCGATGTGATGAGCTATATGACCACTTTGTCTAAGTTTAAAAAAGGGGATAGCACTTTTTTAATTTATAAAAGAGGCACAGAAGAAATTAAAGTGGAGATTGTTTTTTAAATATATTAAACGTAAATTCATTCAACTGATATTTTAATTATTGTGAGCGCAAAAATTATTTTAAACCAAGAAGAAATTAATGAACAAGATTTTGAGGGCTCTCGAATCTTGGGGATCACTGCGCCTATTAAAAATTATCAGTTTTGTATTTTACTCAATCAGTATATGGGCTTTGAATTTAGGTTTAATCCCAACCATGAAATTGCATTGAAACGTAAAAATAGAACTTATTATTTTTCGATGTATGAGGGCTATGAGCCCAATACCACTATTGGCCATTTTGTATACCACAATCAATTTGATGGTGAGTATTTATTACCCGAATTAAAACACATGGATTTTATTTGGTGGATCCGTGGTGAATGGATTGAAGATGAAAAAGTAAAAGATATTTTATACACGATAAGAAATATCAAGGGTGTTCAGTTGGTTGCAGAACTCACGCCAGATCAAATCAAAAACAAAGGGCATTTAATTTTTGAATAAATATTTTATTCAAACTTAATCGATATAAATTCTTTTTTCTTTTGCAGCCTTGCACTCTCCAATAGGATTAAAGTATTCAATGCCCATTGCTTGTAAAATAGTTTGTACTTCTTTTAAAGCAGTAGGTGCAACAGCAATTAATAAACCACCATTGGTTTGAGGATCCGGTAATAATAATTTGGCTTCTACTTCATCTACCCCTAGGCCCAACACCACGCCAGCACTAATTGAGCTCCAATTGCGTGCAGTTGCACCAGGGATCGTTTTTTGAGCAATATAATTTCTTACCGCTGGTATAATGGGTAGTTGATTATAGCCAATTGAGGCGGATAAATTGCTGCCTTCCATCATCTCGGTTAAATGTCCAAGTAATCCAAAACCAGTTACATCGGTCATGGCATGTACTTCTTTTATTTTTCCTAATGCTTCACCTGCTTTATTAATGGTAGTGAGTTGCTTTACTAAAAAATTTAAATCTTCATCCGTTAATAGTTTCCTTTTTTGTGCAGTCGCCATAATGCCCACACCCAATGGTTTAGTTAATATCAATACATCCCCTTCTTGAGCGGTATCATTTCTTTTTAAATTTTCGATATCGACTAATCCATTGACTACTAATCCAAAAATTGGATCCTGACTATCAATACTATGTCCTCCTGCAATCACAATACCAGCATCTGTACAAGTTTTGCGCGCACCTTCCATTACTTTAGCTGCTTCACTTGCAGGCAGCGTAGCCAATGGCCAACCTAATACAGCTAATGCAAAAATGGGTTTGCCTCCCATGGCATAGACATCGCTAATGGCATTCGCTGCAGCAATTTGTCCAAAAGCAAATGCATCATCCACAATCGGCATAAAAAAATCGGTCGTACTAATCATGGCCGTTTTTTCGTCTAGCTGATACACTGCTGCATCATCTCTACTATCGTTGCCTACTAATAAATTTTTTACATTCGTTTTAGCACCTACATTATGTGCAGCTAATATTTCTGAAAGTATAGCGGGTGAAATTTTACATCCGCAACCACCGCCTTTAGAATGTTCTGTTAATTTTATACTCATATTTACTTTATTATTTTTAAGTCGCTTTATAGCTGATAACTATTTCACAATTATTTTATTTCTATACACGCTGCATCAAAAGCTTGAATGGTTTTTTCATCGCCCTCCATCAACCAACCTTGAATCGATTTTGTGAGTGCTTTTGACAATGCTTCCTGCAAAGAAAGGATGTCCCAGTCATGCCCAGTAATTTGTTTTAAGGAAACAGGATTGGGTGCTTCTGGCGAAAATACAGCTTGGTTGATATTGATCCCAATGCCCACAACCGTCCAGGTCCATTCCGTGCCTTTGAGTAGGTTTTCGATCAAAATACCCCCTGCCTTTCTGTCACGCCAGTAAATATCATTTGGTCGTTTTATCTTGGTATCTCCATTGGTATGGGCATCAAAAAATGCACGAATGCCTAGCGCAATGGCTGCCGAAAAACCAATTTGGTCGGTGGGTGTCCATTTTTTGAGTGCATCTAGCTTTTTTAACTCCAAAATATAGCTACAAAGGATGTTTTGCCCCTTTGAACTCTCCCAAACACGTCCATGTTGCCCTTTTCCATGGGTTTGATAATCTGCCCTAAAACAACTGCCAGTCTTGGCCAATCCGGCCTTAATTTGGGCCATGGCATAGATATTGGTACTATCTATAGTAGACAGTTCTATAAGCGGCTCGCCTAATATGATATTTGGTGTGGCAGGTGACAAAGAATTGCTATTTTTGTAAAGTTAGTTTAGAAACAGGATTTAACACATTAAAAATAAGCGCATTGGAACAACTTTCTTCTTTAAATGACCGTAAAAAAAACACGGTTACCAGGCTCACTCGTAGCTCTAAAATTTTCAAAACCATTATACAGGCTATCTTGGATAAAAAGGGTGAAAATGTAATTAGTCTTGACCTCAAAAAAGTGCATGAGGCGGCAGCTGATTTCTTCATTATTTGTGAAGCAAGTAACACGACACAGTTAAAGGCCATTGCAGATTATATCGACTATGAAGTCAAGCATAAGTGCGACGATCTTCCATATAAAACAGAGGGTAAGCAAGGCGGGCAGTGGTTGCTCATTGATTATATCAATGTAGTGGTACATGTGATGCATCCTGAAGCGCGTGGTTTTTACAAATTAGAAGAGTTATGGAGTGACGCAGAAATGAAAACACATGAAGATTAATTGAGCCTTGGTCAACAATATTCATTTCTACTTGTTTATATAAAAAAGCAGTAACAGCAACAATACTATGTCAGAGTCAAAAAATAATAAAAAGAAAAATTCGCCTTTGGGAGAGGGGCCCAAAATGCCCAAGTTCAATATCTATTGGATATATGGACTAATTGCATTGTCTCTTTTCTCGGCTCGATTTTTTCAAATGGCACCCGAATTAACCACCACTACTGAACAAGAGTTCAAGCAAGTGATGTTGATGCGTGGTGATGTGGAGCGTATTGACCTTGTTCAAAACAAAGAAATCGTTCGTGTTTACATTAAAGTAGATAGTATACAGAAGGACTACTACGTACAAAAGTTTAAGAAGAAATTAGATAAAGCAAAAGTAAAAGGGGTCCCTTTATTTGAATTTAGTGTAACGGATTGGAATAGCTTCAACGAGCGTTTACAAAAGTTCTATGAGCAAAAAGGCATTCAAGAAGTACCGCAGAATACGATTAAAGAAGGTGAGTGGTTTGGTCCAATCGCCAACACCATATTTACAATGTTAATCATTGTAGTGATTTGGATGGTGATGATGCGTAAGATGGGCGGCGGCGGAGGAAGTGGTGGTGGCCCTGGTGGCATCTTTAATGTAGGCAAATCAAAAGCGACTTTATTTGAAAAAGGCGGCACTAAAGTCAATATCACTTTTGCAGACGTCGCTGGTTTGGAAGAAGCAAAAGAAGAAGTGATGGAGATTGTTGATTTCTTAAAACAACCAAAAAAATATACAGCCCTTGGAGGTAAGATTCCAAAAGGTGCATTGTTAATAGGCCCTCCAGGTACAGGTAAAACATTGTTGGCAAAAGCCATGGCGGGAGAAGCACAAGTGCCTTTCTTTAGCTTAAGTGGTTCTGACTTTGTGGAGATGTTTGTGGGTGTGGGTGCAAGTCGTGTACGTGATTTATTCAAGCAAGCGCGTGAAAAAGCGCCTTGTATTATTTTTATAGATGAGATTGATGCGATTGGTCGTGCACGTGGTAAAAATGCCATGATGAGCAACGACGAGCGCGAGAACACATTGAACCAATTGCTAGTAGAGATGGACGGATTTGGTGGAGACACTGGGATCATTATCCTTGCTGCGACCAATCGCCCAGATGTATTGGATTCTGCATTGTTAAGACCAGGACGTTTTGATCGTCAGATTTCAATTGATCGTCCAGATGTAAAAGGTCGTGAAGAAATATTCAAGGTACACTTAGGTCCAATCAAAGTATCTGAAAGTTTAGACGTACATAAATTAGCTGAACAAACGCCAGGATTCGCTGGTGCAGATATTGCGAATGTGTGTAACGAAGCTGCATTGATTGCCGCACGTAAAGGAAAGACAGGTGTAGAGATGAAAGATTTTCAAGACGCCATTGATAGAGTCATTGGAGGTTTAGAGAAAAAGAATAAGATTATATCCAAGGAAGAAAAAGAAGTGATTGCTTACCACGAAGCAGGTCATGCGATTTGTGGTTGGTTCTTAGAGCATGCGTATCCTTTGTTAAAAGTTACGATTGTGCCAAGAGGTACGGCTGCATTGGGTTATGCGCAGTATACACCTAAGGAACAATACTTATATACCATTGAGCAATTGACCGATCAAATGTGTATGACATTAGGTGGACGTGCTGCTGAACAAATTTTCTTTGGTCGTATTTCAACAGGCGCTTCTAACGATTTACAACAAATTACGAAGATGGCTTATTCGATGGTGACAACTTATGGTATGAACGAAAAAATTGGCAACGTTAGTTTTTACGATCCATCACAAGAGAACACTTTCCAAAAACCATTTAGTGAAGAGACAGGAAAAATTATTGATGAAGAAGTGCGCAAGATGATTGATGCTGCTTACCATAGAACTTTAGATTTATTACAATCTAGAAAAGAAGAAGTAGAGAAAGTAGCTCAAGCATTATTAACTAGAGAGGTATTACATAAGTCTGATGTAGAGGAATTGATTGGTGACCGTCCATTTGAGGAAAAGAAAATCCTTGAAGAAACAACAGTCGCTGCCAATGCAGACAATCAATTTGCGCCAAATGAAACAACTGTTGAAACGCCTGCAGATCAATCTGATGACGTGATTGAAAATGCAAACGCAACTATTCATGCAGCAGACGCAACTGATAATCACGAATAAGTTGTAAATGGAATCGCAAGGCGCAAGACAAAAAATATTACAAAAGATCAAACAGGCATTGAAAGATCCAGTGCCTGTTCCTTTTCCAGATCAAGTGGCGGATACGCCTATTTTTATCCCAACTGAAAAAGAAATGGCGATTGAATTTGCTCAAAAGTTTACCGAACTCTTGGGCAAATTTGTGTATTGTGCCGATGAGCAAGAATTGATCAATCAATTGAATGCGTTGATTATCACAAAAGGTTGGAATAAAATTTATTCAAAAGAAACAGCATGGTTGACTTCATTGCGACCTTTACAATTTGATCCTGTAACAACAGAAGACTTAGCGGATTGTGATGCAGCTATTACATTATGTTCACACTTAGTGGCTAGAACAGGCACCATTGTATTAAGCAGTAAAGACTTAAGCGGGAGGACTGCTAGTGTGTATGCACCCATCCATATTTGTATTGCCTATGCCGACCAACTGGTGTATGACATGACAGACAGCTTGGTTAAATTCAAAGACAACCTAGAAGGGTTCCCTTCTATGATCAGTTATGCAACAGGGCCTAGCCGAACCGCAGACATTGAAAAGACATTGGTGGTTGGCGTACATGGACCTAAGGAAGTCTATTGTTTTTTAATCGATAACCCATTAGAGTTGTAATTTTAATTTAAACAACCTCCATGGAAATAGCAACAGGCAAAAAAGTGTATTTTCTTTCCGACTTTCATTTAGGCGCGCCTAATGAAGTAGAAAGTAGAAAAAGAGAGGACCGTTTGGTGCGCTTTTTACAAGAGGCACGCAAGGATGCTGGTGTTATTTTTATTGTTGGCGATATTTTTGATTTTTGGTTTGAATACAAAACTGTGGTGCCAAAAGGATTTGTTAGAATCTTAGGCACACTTGCACAAATAGCGGACGAAGGGATTGAGTTGCATATTTTTACTGGGAACCATGATTTGTGGATGCAGGACTACTTATCAAAAGAGTTGAATGCGAAACTCTATTTTGAGCCACAAGAATTTACCATCCACAATAAGCAGTTTTTGATTGGACATGGTGATGGATTGGGCCCCGGAGACAATGGGTACAAGCGTTTAAAAAAAATATTTACGAACCCTATTTGTCAATGGCTGTTCAGGTGGCTACATCCAGATGCAGGCATTCAATTAGCGAATTATTTTAGTCGAAAGAGCCGGGCAAAAACGGGTAATGCAGATGAATTATTTTTAGGAGAAGATAAAGAGTGGCTCATTCTATATACCAAAGAGCAAGCTAAAACAAGGGCCATTGATTTTTTTATATTTGGCCATCGCCATTATGCAATGGACTTTAAGATCAATGAAAAAAGTAGGTATATTAATTTAGGTGATTGGATTCGATTAAACACCTATGCTGTTTTTGACGGTAATGAATTGCAATTGTTAACTTGGGAAGCAACAACATAATGCTATGAATATAGATCAAATCATATTGAGCAATTCTTTACGAAGCTATTTGCTTGTGGCTGCTATCTTATTATTTACACTGCTTATTAAGCGATTGATATCTCGTTTTTTTGCAAGCATGATATATACTTGGGTAGACAAGAAGAACCATTCAGATTTAAGAAAAAATCATGTGCATCGTTTAATAGTGCCTATCGAACAGTTCTTAATATTTTTAGTCGCCATTATTGCGATCTACGAATTAAAGTTTCCTGAAGCATGGGATCTTAAACTTTTTAAGTTGAGTTTGCAGCAGTTTTTAGATTCTGGGGTTAAATTCATGTTTATTGTTCTTATGATCAGAGTGGGTCTAAGAACCCTGGAGTTTATATCAATCATTTTAGAGAATAAATCTAGGTTAACCAAAGACTTATCTGACGATCAATTGGTTTTATTTTTTAGAGATTTCTTTAAAGTGATTATCTATATCATTGGTGTCTTATTGGTATTAAGATATGTATTTAACGAAAGCATAGGCAATCTTGTAACGAGCTTAAGCCTTGTAGGTGCTGCAGTCGCTTTATCTACTAGAGAAAGTCTAGAAAATATCATTGCCTCTTTTATCATCTTTTTTGACAAACCTTTCACCGTTGGGGATCTTGTTAAAGTAAGTGGATTTACTGGCACAATCGAAAAGATAGGATTGAGAAGCACACGTATTCGTACACAAGACAAAACCTATATCTCGGTTCCTAATAAACAAATGGTTGATTCTATAGTAGACAATTTTTCGCTAAGGTCTGAACGTAAGATTGACATGGACTTGCAATTAAGTGTTGCCACTACTGCACAAGCATTGGCTGATTTTGCCAACCATATGCGCACAATTTTAAAAGCCGAAAATGAGCTGAATAGCTTTCAAGTTTTTATAGCTGAATCCGGAAAACAATACCATGCATTGCATATAGAATGTTTAGTCAACATGGAGATGGACATGGATGCGTTTCAAATGTTGAGAGAACGTTTAAACCTTGCTGCCATTGAATATGCAAATACGCACCAGATTCAATTTTCAGAAAAAGGGTAGGCTTTTATAGACTCGCCTTCAATGAGAGTAAGAAATTTTTTATTTCTTTTAAGTTGGTCAATAGAGAGAGATCTTTGGTTGCTTTTTCTTTATTGTTTTTCAAATAAGTTTTTGCCCCATCAATTGAATACTTCTTCTCTCTAAGCAAGTAATAGATCTGTTTTAAAAATTCAATATCCTGTGCACGAAATAAACGATCCCCCTTTCTTGTTTTTCGAGGCTGTAGTTGCTTAAACTCTTTTTCCCAATAACGAATTAAGGAAGTGTTTACATTAAACCATCCTGCTACTTCTCCAATAGGATAGTATAATTTTTTAGCTAAGGTACTCGCATCAGGCACATTGATTTTGCTAATTGCTTGATCCATATCTGCAAACGCCATTCTACCTCTTTTGTGTAAAATATTTTTATTGACATAAGCCATTGGCGTTCTTGAAACAGAAGGTAAATCTGCATCAGGCTCATTCAAATTTGAATCGGCCACTTCTGTTGCAAAGGATTCATTTTGGAAAAATGGCTTACGATAATGAGGCAATGATTTTTTTTGCTTGATGCTTTTGGCTTGTTTGGGTGCAGCAATATGCACTGGAGTTGTTGCCTCCATACCAAATAAATCCAATTGCTGTAGCGGTTCTGCCATAATCCAAAGGTAGGGTACTATTAAGCTCAACTATCTCCCGCAAATGATTGGTGGATAAATTGTTAAGTATGCATTAATTTTGCCTATGCGCATTTTTATACAGCTCGATGATGTCTATGCTCCGAATCTTCCTATTTTGGAGCCTGTACTATTAGATCTAATGGGGATGGTTGCTGCCGAATCAGCGCATAGCACTGAGGTCCAGCATAGGATCTATCTTGTTTCTGCATTACCAAAACCTACCGAAAACATAGCGGCTGAATGGATCCATCCCGAGGCTACTGCAGCATTGATTACAGATAGTAGCGCATCTGCATTAATTCATTTTGGACCAGCGGCTTTATGGGCAAGGCAACTGCCTTCTTATTTTATTCCACTCACCATACCTCATCTAAATAGGCGCTTAAATTGGTTTCAATCTTGGATTGCAAAAAAACGTTTTAACCAAACAATGCAAAGGGCAAAACAAGTGCTGGCATTGGACGAATGGCATGCACAAAATAGACAAGGAGTGGAAAGAGTTTATCTTGAAAAAGCACCTATGCCTAATTTCGAATGGTCGCAATTGGCTCCAGTTAGAAGCGCATTGACGGATGGAAATCAATACCTGCTTGCTTTTGTAGACACCGAGGACATCCTACCAATTGTCAAAGCTTTTTCTGTTTTTAAAAAATGGCAACTCAGTACCATGTCCCTAGTTTTTGTGATGGAAACAGATGCGGAGAAAGAGCAAGCTGCTAATTTATTACTAGGATACAAATATAAAGATGCAGTGGAATTGGAAGTCGTATCCAATTTTAAATTAGAATGGATTGCTGCAGCCTACCTCACTATTTTTAGTGCAATGAATAGTCATCGCTCTCAATTTTTGACCTATTCTATGCGCTATCAAATTCCATTTTTAATGCATCATGATCAAGCAGCTACCAATGCTATTGCTTCTGAAATGGCCGAGGCTGGAGAACATTTTGATTTTAAACAACCCGATGTACTAGCGAATCATTTTAAATTATATTATAAGGACGAAATGTATCGTGCAGCCAAGGGTAATGAAATACAAAAGGCCATTCAAACTGAAATAAACCAATTTCAACAAAAAGCAACCATAGTGTGGCCAAGGGACTTGGTCTAGGCTGGTCTTATTCGCCAATATTATTGTATTTTTGTGGCATAATTTTAAGCTATGCACGAATCATCCATTCAGGTAAAAATTCAATTAGACGAACAAAAAATACCCCAATCCATAGACTGGTCAGCCACCGATAGTACTGCTCAAGAAGCGCAGGCTGCAAGGGCAATGATGTTGACTTTTTGGGATCCAACCGATAAAACGGCTTTACGCATTGATTTATGGACAAAGGATATGATGGTAGACGAGATGGCAGACTTCTTTTACCAAAATTTGATGGGTATGGGAGACGCTTACCTTAGAGCTACACAAGACAAGGAACTTGCAGCATCATTTAAAACTTTTGCTAAAACATTTTACAATCAATTTAGAGCAAGTCAAATTGAACAAGGCGCAAAATAATCTTGCATCAAAAAATAAATTTTAATCTTATGAGTTTAGAACTAGAAGTGATGTCTTTAATGAAAGACGCAATGAAAAATAAAGATGAAGCAATGTTAAGAGGGCTTCGTGCAATTAAAGCAGAAATTATTAAAGCAAAAACTGAACCAGGTGCCAATGGTGCTATTTCAGAAGATGCTGAAATGAAATTATTACAAAAATTAGTGAAGCAACGTAAAGACTCATTGACTATTTTCCAAGAACAAAATCGAGCCGATCTTGCAGATAAAGAAGCCGAAGAAATTGCAGTGATTGAAAAATTTCTTCCAGTTCAAATGACAGAGGAAGCCGTTAAAGCTGCTGTAGAGGCTATTGTTAAGGAATTGGGTGCTGCTGGTCCACAAGATTTAGGGAAGGTAATGGGTGTTGCATCTAAACAATTAGCTGGAAAAGCAGATGGTAAAATCATTGCAGCGATTGCTAAAAATGCATTGACGAACTAATGAACTGGTTAGATTTATTAGCAGGTACGATCCTGATTTTAGCCTTATTGCAAGGGTATCGAAATGGATTAATCAAAGCCATTATTTCGTTTTTCTCTTTAATGATTGGCGTGGTGCTTGCTTTTCAGTTCGCGGGATTTGTAGCTAGCCAGTTAAAAATATATACCAAGATCACTTCTTATTGGCTTCCATTTATTGCTTTCTTGATTATTTTACTTGGGGTCATGCTTGTTTTAAGATGGGTGACTGGCCTCTTGCAACAAACTGCTGATTGGTTCATGCTAGGCTGGTTGAATAAACTACTAGGCATGGTCCTGTATATGTTAATTTATGGTACTATTTTAAGCGCATTGCTCTATTTTATGACTTTACTAGGGATTGTCGAAAAACCCACAATGGATGCTTCTGTGAGTTATAGCTATTTAGCCAAATGGTGGCCCTATTTTATGGCTAAATTGAGTGAATGGCTGCCATTTATCAAACAAACATTGGTTCAATTTTCCAATCAAATACAACAAAAGGCTTAATAAGCTGATTTAATCTGAAATAAGTATCTTTATAGCAACTACTTAATAGTTAAAAATATTATGGAATACGAAATACACAAAGAAGGCAAATTTGAATATGTAGAAGTAGGGGAGGGTCAGCCACTGATGCTTTTGCATGGTTTATTTGGCGCATTGAGTAATTTCTCCGACCTAATAGAACATTTTAAGCATACACATAAAGTCATCGTTCCCATTTTACCGTTATATGATCTTGATCTTTTACATACCACTGTAAAAGGATTGGCTAAACATGTACAACAATTCATTGATCATAAAGGGTATGATCAAATTCATTTGCTAGGTAATTCTTTAGGCGGGCATGTGGGATTGGTGCATATCTTAAGCCACCCAGAAAAAATTAAAACATTGACCTTAACCGGGAGTAGTGGTTTGTTTGAAAATGCGATGGGCGATTCTTACCCAAAGAGAGGGGATTACGAATACATTAGAGCTAAGACCGCTGAAACTTTTTATAATCCAGCAGTTGCTACTAAGGAACTGGTAGACGAGGTTTTTGAAATTACCAATAGTAGAATTAAAGTGATTAAGATTATTGCTTTAGCAAAAAGTGCAATTCGTAATAATTTAGGCGAAGAATTGGGGCAGATCAAAGTACCTACCCTTTTAATTTGGGGTAAAAATGATAAAGTGACGCCTCCATTTGTAGCAGAAGATTTTCATAAATTGATTCCCAATAGCGAACTTGCTTTTATTGATGAATGTGGACACGCGCCAATGATGGAAGTGCCCGCCGCATTCAATGAAATTTTAGAGAAATTCTTAAAAGCGCAAGCTTAATTCGTCTTATGCTAGCTGTAACCATTACTGTACAAGGGTTTCCCCTGCTTCATTTAGAAGATAAGGTGAGCTTTGCTTTGCAGTGTATGGAGGACTTTGATGTGCAAGAATTAGCGGTAGTGAAAGAGGATTATTTTTTAGGAATCGTTCAAAAAGCAGACTTATTGGATACAGATGAAGCTGCTACTTTAATGGTTCTATCCGATCAGCTTAAAAAAATCATGATTGCAGATACGGCACATTTTTTAACTGCTTTAGATTTATTTTCAAAACACCAATTGAGTATTTTACCCGTATTGAATGAGCAACTAGAATGCATTGGAATGATTCCTCAAAAAAGTTTAAACGATGCCTTGGCTAAATTTTTAGGGGTTGATTCGCCAGGTGCTATCATTGTCTTATCTGTTGCTCCATACCAATATTCACTAGCTGAAATGTCAAGATTGGTAGAATCTAATAATGCGCAAATTTTACAATTGAACAGTTATTTTGACGAAACAAATGGGGCCATGATCATCACGCTAAAAATCAACAAAGATGAGGCGCAGACGATCATTGCCACTTTCCAGCGTTACGATTATCAACTAGTACAATATTTTGGTAAAACGCCTTTACACAATGATATCGAAGCGCATTACCATCATTTAATGAATTATTTAGATGTTTAAATTTGTCAGTTTCAAAAGCCTAGTCCTTCTATTTATTTTTATTGGTCAAATTGGTTATGCGCAAGTTAAAATCAGCGCCATAGAAATTATAGGCAATAAAAAAACCAGAGATTATATTGTTAAAAGAGAGTTGCCTTATAAAGTTGGGGACCTATTGTCAAAAAATGACCTCGATTCACTCAATATTGTTGCGCAACAGCAGTTATTTAATACAGCACTTTTTTTAGAGACCATTGTCTCAACTGATTTACTTGATAGCGCTTCGGCAAAAATTAAGATTCAATTAAAAGAACGTTGGTATTTTTTCCCTTTACCTTATTTTAGATGGGTAGATCGAAATTTTAATCAATGGTGGAATGAACAAAACAGAAGTTTAGATCGTGTAAACTATGGTGTTAATCTTAGACAAGCCAATGCCACAGGAAACAATGATAAGTTAACAGTAGGCTATATTACAGGCTATACGCATCAAGCAAGCGTTCGATATCAATTGCCCTTTATTGATAAGCAATTAAAATATGGAATGGGCTTGGGTTGGGCACAGTTCAATCAAAAAGAAGTAAATTATGCTACGCTGGGCAATAAGCAGGTATTTTTAAGAACAGAAAATATAATTCGTGAAGGATATCGAGGGAATGCAAATTTAACCTATCGTCCTAATTTATTTGAAAGACATGCATTACAAGTTGGATTTGGGAATGAATCTATTTCTGATTCAGCGTTTGCTATTGCTCCAAATTTATTACCCAATCACAAAAAATCATTTTCTTATGTAGATTTGAATTGGTCTTATTCAAAAGTTCGTTTCGATTACAATCCCTATCCTACCAAGGGTGCGAGTACTGAAATTGCTTTTTCCCAAAGATTTTCAAAAGAAAGTAATTTATCTGCGATACAATTTAGACAGGTCGTAGCACATCCTATCACACCCAGTAGATTCATTTTAGCAGAATCTTTAACGATTGGAAGAACGATGCAAAAATCAAATTATAGTGATCGAAAATTAATGGGCTATGGATTGATGCAAATGAATGGGTTAGATTATTATGTGGTGGATGGCAATGCAGGCACCTTATTTAAAGCTGCATTACACCAAAAAATTGGAACTTATACCTCGAAAAATCCCTTTACAAAAAAGTTCCTCCCATCTGTTAAATATACTTTTTGGATAAAGGCTTTTACGCAATTAGGGTATGTGTATAGTGCCGAAAAAAATAAGGCGAACCCATTGGCTAATAGTTTGTTAAGAACAGCAGGTATAGGAGTAGATTTAATTAGTATCTATGATTTTGTGTTAAATGTTGATTATAGTATCAATCAATTGGGGGACAAAGGATTATATTTGCACGGCGGTATTAATTTTTAACTTTGTTTCATGAATGTAGCTATATATAGTAGGGGTGTCGACTTGGACCAGCAACAGTCTTTAAATGACTTGATTGCTGAATTACAAAAGCATGATATCACCATTTATATTTATGGGGGATTAATTCAAAAATTTAATTTGGTGACTGATGCAGCTAAAAAATCACTTATTGTATTTGAACATTCGTCTGATCTGCATAATAATATTGATTGTTTAATTTCTTTAGGCGGAGATGGAACTGTTTTAGATGCCATTACAATGGTGGGCGATACCCTGATCCCAATTTTAGGAATTAATTATGGACGTCTTGGTTTTTTAGCAACCATTTCTAAGGACGAACTAACGATCATGGTGGAGGCTTTAGTAAATCGTTCTTATGTCATTGATAAAAGATCTTTAATACATATTGATAGTAATCTGCCAATTTTTAGGGATGCACCATTTGCATTAAATGAATTTGCGATTCACAAACGTGATACTTCTCCAATGATCAAGATTCACACTTATTTAAATGGAGAATTATTAAATTCCTATTGGGCAGATGGATTAATCATTGCTACTCCTACTGGTTCAACCGGTTATAACATGAGTTGTAATGGCCCAATTTTATTTCCTGACTCATCTAGTTTTGTCATTACACCAGTAGCGCCACACAATTTAAACGTACGTTCTGTAGTCGTTCCAGACAGTTCGGTGATTTCATTTGAAATTGAAGGAAGAACAGAAGAATTGATTAGCGCTTTAGATGCAAGAAAAGAAATTGTGCCTATTGGTATACAGATTGCAGTTAAGAAAGAAGCGTTCTCTATACATTTTATTAGATTAAATGAAAATAGTTATTTGTCTACCTTAAGAACTAAATTAACCTGGGGCTTAGATAAAAGAAATTAAGCATGCTAAAGCAATTTTATATTTTTTGTTTTTTGATTGCTATGGCTCATTTGACTCAAGCTCAGCACTTGCAATTGATTGAAAATAGAGGGGAGATTGGATTGTTTGGAGGGCAAGCAAGTTATAGAGGTGATATTGCACCAGATAAATTTCAACTAAATAAAAGTTACGGGGCTTTTTATAAAAAACTATTCAATGATTATGCTGGGATTAGATTGAATTACGAACAGATTCGAATAGGAGCAAACGATACACTTTCTAGCAATAGTTATGTTGGAAGAAGGGGATTCTTTTTTTCACGACAATTTCATGACATCAGCTTGATGAGCGAATTTTATTTTACAAGATTTCTGCCTGGCAATAAAGGGTATCGATTTTCACCTTATCTAGGTATTGGTGTTGGCTATCTTTTAGAAGCTAACAATTCTAATTTTGGGATGGATAGCTTAAGTACAATAGTACGTCCTTTTGTAATTGACTCTGTAAAATTTCCAAATCTTAGTCCTAGTAAAGGCATTTTTCATTTACCTGTGCAACTTGGTTTTAAATATAACATGAACAAGCGATGGAATATTTTTGCAGAAGTAAAGTATAGATTTACTTTATCAGATGAATTGGATTTCTTTCCAGATGGCCAAATGATGGAACAAAGACAAAAAATTACATCAGGTAGTAATTTTATGATTGGTGGAACTTTTGATGAGGAGAGAATAGGGTCGGGTAATTTTGTAAATAAATACCAAGGGAGTCGTTCTGGGAAGGACCAGCTTTTTTCTGTAAAAGCAGGGGTCTCCTATAATTTGATTAAAATATATGGAGAAGAAAAGTGGAAGCCGGGTAAAAGGTCAAAATTGGCCAGTCAAAAAGAGAGGGAAAGAAAACAAAGCAAGCCTGGATTTTTAAGCAGACTTAAATTTAAGCGAAAATAACCTGTTGATTGTTTAATTTCACATCATGGACAAATTGGATTTACATAGGCTTCCCAAACATATTGCAATAATCATGGACGGGAATGGCAGGTGGGCCGAGGAGCAGGGGCAGGATCGCTTATATGGTCATTATCATGGTGTCATCAGCGTTCGTAAAGTGGTGGAGGCCGCCACCGAAATAGGCATACAGTACCTTACATTATATGCATTTAGTACTGAAAACTGGGACCGACCACAGGCCGAAGTGTTGGGTTTGATGTCCCTATTTGTAGATACGATCAGCAAGGAAGTGCCAGATTTGCATAAGAATAATATCCGACTTCATTTCATCGGAAACTTAGATCTTTTGCCAGATGAAGCCCGTCAGGCCCTAGCAAATGCGACCCAGACAACAGCACAAAATACTGGTTTACAATTAGTTATCGCATTAAGCTATAGCAGTCGATGGGAAATCATTCAGGCTGCAAAGTCCCTAGCCGATGAGGTTAAGGCAGGCAAATTGGATCCAACACAGATAAATGAAGCCTGCTTTGTACAATCCCTATCCACCAAAGCCTTTCCAGATCCCGAGCTCATGATTAGAACAAGCGGAGAACACCGAATTAGTAATTTTCTACTCTTTCAACTGGCCTATGCAGAGCTTTATTTTACCGAAACTCGTTGGCCAGCTTTCGGAAAAGATGCTTTTATTGAAGCGATCATGGATTTTCAGTCTAGGGAACGCCGATTTGGTAAAACTAGCGCTCAAATTAACCTAGATACATAAAATTATTAACTTGTTTTTTTGGGGTTTTAACAAAGACTTTGAAATATTACGAGTAATTTGCGCCTCTTATAAATTATACATATATAGCCCACTAGCAGATGCAGAAATTGACCCAGTTTACTATAGGAATGCTCTCCTTACTTATCTTATCCACCTCTAGTTTTGCCCAAGACCAAAAAGGGCAGGACTCGGTTAGCCAGATCAATGTTAAGTTGCTGGGTATTTTGAATCAAAAAACGCCTTCTAAGTATAAGATTCGTTCTGTTAAAGTAGTTGGTAACCAATTCTTTGACGAAAACTTATTGCTTTCATTGTCCACCCTGAACGAGGGAGATGAAGTGGCTTTGCCAGGGGGCGATAATTTTGCGAAAGCCATTCGTAAATTAATGGATCAAAATTATTTTAGTGATGTAAGTGTTTATTTGACAGATGTGAAAGGGAATGAAATTGATGTAGAAATCAATGTTGTAGAAAGACCAAGATTGGCACGATTTAATTTCACAGGCATCAAAAAATCGGAGACCGAAGAACTTTCTGGAAAGACAGGTTTGACACCCAATAGAGTCGTGACTGATAATATGCGCATCACTGCGATTGAAGGCATTAAAAAATTCTATGCAGAAAAAGGTTTTCAAGATGCGAGTGTCCGAATCAAAGAAACAAAAGATTCAATTCGTAAAAATCAATTGGTGCTTGATTTTATCGTAACCAAAGGACCAAAAGTTAGAATTAATAATATCAATTTTGGAGGCAACTTAGTTGATGAGACTAAACTAAAGAAAAGTTTAAAAGAGATTCACGAAAAATCTCGCTTAACCTTGTTTCCAGTCAATGATAAGCCTGCCATTGTAAAGACAACGCCGTACACTTTTGAACAATATTTAAAAGAGCGTGGTTACTTGACGTTTTCAAAAACAAAAAAAATATTAAATCCATACGTAAGAATTGGATTCTCGTCCTCTAAGTATGATATTAAAAAATACGACGAGAGTAAGGACAACTTATTGAACTACTATAACTCTTTAGGATTTAGAGATGCAGTGATTGAAAAAGATACAATATATCATAACGCAGTTGGGCATTTAAATATTGATATGCAAATCAAAGAAGGACGAAAGTATTTCTTTGGTAATATTACCTGGAGAGGTAATACAAAATATCCTGATTCAGTCTTGTCTAGTATACTGAATATTAAAAAAGGAGATATCTATAATAGAGAAATCTTTTTTAATAAATTAGGTAAAACACCTACCGCAGAAGGTGGAGATATCAGTGGTATTTACCAAGATGATGGTTATTTATTTTTTAGTATCAATCCAATTGAGACAGCTGTATACAATGACACAATCGATTTTGAAGTAAGAATTCAAGAAGGTCCTCAAGCAACCATCAAGACCATTCGAATTGCTGGTAACGAGAAGACAAAAGATTTTGTAATTCGTCGAGAAATCAGAACAGTGCCAGGTGATAAATTTAGCCGTTCATTATTGATTCGTTCTCAACGTGAGATTTCTCAATTAAATTATTTTGACCAAGAAAAAATCAAAATCGATCCTATTCCTAATCCTGAAGATGGAACAGTGGATATCAATTATGGAGTAGAAGAAAAGTCTAGTGATCAATTAGAATTGAGTGCTGGATGGGGCGGTTTTATTGGCTTAACGGGAACTTTAGGGGTGACTTTTAATAATTTCTCTTCTAAAAATATTTTCAAAAAATCGGCCTGGGATCCATTGCCAATGGGAGATGGACAGAAATTAAGTCTTCGTTTTCAAAGTAATGGTAAAGCATTTAGATCAACTAACTTCTCATTCACTGAACCTTGGTTTGGTGGTATCAAGCGTAATTCTTTAACAGTAAGTGTATACAATACAAAATTTGGACAAACCTTTGATCAATTGACAGGGATGTTTGATCCTAATGCGGCTGATTCAAGGTATATTTCGACGACTGGTGCAACCGTTTCTTTTGGCCGTCAATTAGCATGGCCGGATGACTTTTTCTCTTTAAGTATGGGATTAAACTATACGCGTTATACCTTAAAGAACTATGCGATTGACCCTTTCAACCTTCCTAATTTTGACAATGGTATTGTTAATAATTTAAACTTTAGAATTGCTTTACAAAGAACTTCTGTCGATCAACCTTTGTTCCCAAGAACAGGTTCTACATTTTTATTGAGTGGTCAATTGACACCACCTTATTCTTTGTTCGATCCTAATTTTGCATATAAACAGAATCCATATGAATTATTAGAATACCATAAATGGCGTTTTAATGGAGAGTGGTTTGTGCCATTAGGTAAGCCAGCAGGAGAAGATCGTAATAAACAATTTGTGTTGAAGTTTGCAGCTAAATATGGCTTTGTAGGAAGGTATAATTCAGAATTAGCGATTTCTCCATTTGAGCGATTCCAGGTGGGTGACGCAGGTCTAAGCAATCAGTTTGCACTTTTAGGTTTCGATATCATTGCACAAAGAGGTTATCCTGTTTATGAATCCTCTAATCCAAAAATTAATCCTGATCAACAATCTTCAAGACAAAAGTTTACCATTTTTAACAAGTATGCTGTTGAACTTAGATACCCATTAAGTTTAGCAGCAAGTAGTACCATTTATGCATTGGGCTTTTTTGAAGCAGCGAATGGTTGGTACAGTATGAAAGATTACAATCCATTTAAACTGAGAAGATCAGTTGGTGTGGGTATGCGTTTTTTCTTACCAATGTTTGGTTTACTTGGATTTGATTATGGTATCGGTCTAGATCGCTTAAATGGAACCAATTCATTAAAGGATGCAGCTAGATTTACCTTTATGTTAGGATTTGAACCTGAATAATACCAATCCATTACCACAAATAAATACCTACATTATGAAATATAACAAATTGTTTTTTTTGGGTGTTGTACTCCTTGGTTTAGCTTTTACTTCACAAGCGCAATCAAAATATGCAGTGATTAACACCAAGTATATTTTAGACAGAATTCCTGAATACAAGGAAGCAGATAAGAAATTAAAAGCACTGGGGGATCAGTGGCAACAAGAAATTGATGAGCAACAAATGATCCTGGACAAAATGTACAAGAACTATGAAGCTGAGCAGTTTATGTTGTCCGAAGATTTGAGAAAAAAGCGTGAAGATGAGTTGTTTATGAAAGAAAAGGCCTTGCGTGATCTGCAAAAAAAGCGATTCGGATACGAGGGGGATTTGTTTAAGGAACGTCAAAAATTAGTAAAGCCGATACAAGACAGGGTCTATAATGCCGCTCAAAAAATGGCTACCGCCCGTTCGTATGACTTCATTTTAGATAAAAGTGAAGGAATTACCATTATATTTGCAGACCCGAAGTTGGATAAAAGCGACGATATTTTAAAAGAATTAGGGGTCATCAATAATTAAACAAACAAACAAAAATAGACATGAAGAAAGTTTTATTTGCAGCCATCTTGTTAGTGGCATGTGCTTTCGGTAACAGTGCGACTGCACAAACAAAAATTGGTTACTTCGATGACCAAAGCGTAATCGCATTATTTCCTGGTATCCAAGAAAAATTAGATACTGTATTAAACTCTTATGCTAAAGATTCTTTACAAGACGAGTACAACTATACTTTAAAGGATTACCAAGTAAAAGATAGTATCTACAAAAGAGATTCTGCTGATTTGTCAAAAAGACCAAAGGCTTTACAAATGGCTACTGACGATTTAAATCGTTTAAAGTATAAGTTGATCAACTGGCAACAGTACCAACAACAAATGATGGAGCAAAAGCAAGAAGGCTTATTGTTACCTTACAGACAAAAAATTGCACAAGCTTTAAGTGAAATCGTAGCAGAGCAAAAATACAATTTGGTATTGAAGGCAGACGCTTTGTCTCCTTATGCTCAACCATCTATTGCTGACAACTTAACGGTACGTGTTGCTTTAAGATTAAAGCTTCCAGTTCCTAAGGACATCGAAGATGCTTTCAAAGCTGCAACAGGTGGCGCTGCTAAACCAGCGACTCCAGCTAAAAAAGGATAATATTTTTACAAAAATAGTTTAATACACCTCGTTGTTTTACAACGGGGTGTATTAGTTTTACGAAATCAGGGAATACCTATTTTATGCAAGCATCCATTGGCGTTTTTGATAGTGGTTATGGTGGTCTAACCATCTTAAAAGAATTGAAGCAGCAACTGCCTCAATATGATTATCTCTATTTAGGAGACAATGCCCGTGCGCCATATGGAACAAGGTCTTTTGATTCGGTGTACCAATATACTTTGGAAGCAGTTGAATGGTTTTTTAAACAAGGCTGTAGCTTAGTCATTTTAGCATGCAATACAGCATCTGCAAAAGCACTTAGAAATATCCAACAATTGGATTTACCTCATCTTGCACCAGATAAAAGAGTATTAGGTGTGATAAGGCCTAGTTCAGAAATCTTAGGCACTTATTCTAATTCGCATCACCTTGGTATTTTAGGAACAACGGGTACGATTCAGAGCGAGAGTTATCCAATTGAATTAGCAAAATTTGCACCAGAAGCATCCATTTTTCAACAAGCCTGCCCTATGTGGGTGCCATTGATCGAAAATGGGCAACAAGATGGCCCAGGCGCCGATTACTTTGTACAATTATACATTGATCAACTATTTGCCCAGTCCTCCAAAATTGACACCGTATTGCTTGCCTGTACCCACTATCCATTAATGGAAAAAAAGATTCAAAGTTTCCTGCCAGAAAATGTCAAATTAGTGACCCAAGGGGATATTGTTGCAAAGAGTTTAGCCACCTATTTGCAAAATCACCCAGAAATGGACCAAAAATGCAGCAAAAATGGCCAGCTTCTTTTTTTCACTACAGACAATCCTACCAGCTTTGAGGATCAAGGAAGTTTGTTCTTTGGCCAAAAAATTGCTGCAAATCACACAGATTTAGCTTAAAAATTCAAAAAAAACCCTATTTTTGCCGTCCTTTCACAGGTAGTGGTATGGTGACTGCTATAAGAACGGATTTGAATATAAAGTTTTAAACCTCAAGGGCAGATAGGAATAATCCTAATAACCCGCAAAAAAAAGCATATTATGAAACGTACATTCCAACCTCATAAACGTCGTCGTAAATCAGTTCATGGTTTTCGTAAGCGTATGGAATCAGCTAATGGTCGTAAAGTATTAGCAAGTCGCCGCAAGAAAGGACGCAAGAAACTAACTGTATCTAGCGAGAAAGGATTAAAATAATTTAATCTCTATTCGTAGAAACTTATAATTTTAAAGTCCACTCGTTTTCGGGTGGACTTTTTTAATGGATCATCCATAAAATAGCAAACAAGTACATTCATTATTGGCAAAGATTTTTACATATCAACAACAGGATAAATTAAAGAGCAGGAAGCAAATGCAAAATTTGTTTGCTTTAGGCAAGTCCATGTCTAATTCGCCGCTTAGGTTAATCTATACTTTAGAAAATATTGGCGAGGAACATCCAATAAATTCAGCGCCATTAATTATACAAGCTGGGGTAGGCGCACCCACTAAACAGTTTAAAAAGGCAGTACAACGCAATCGAGTAAAGCGATTACTAAGAGAAGCCTATCGTTTAGAACTGCCTGCTTTCAAAGCTCAGCTTCCATTGCAAGACAAACGGTTAAGCATCTTTATTCTATACATGGAAGAAAATGTATTACCACAAATAGAGATCAATGCAAAAATGAAATTGATATTGGATCAATTGGTAAAACGCATTTATGGACAAGCTTAAACAAATTATTGCCTTTCCATTTATTGTATTGATACGATTTTATCAATACGTGTTATCGCCTTATTTAGGAGGAAGCAAATGCCGATTCACACCCTCTTGCTCTCACTATACCTCAGAAGCCATTCAAAAATATGGCCCTATTAAAGGGATTGTGATGGGCATGAAAAGACTTAGCAAATGCAGGCCAGGCGGAGGACATGGCTACGACCCAGTACCATAGTTAGTTGAATCATACAAATAAAAAACCGCCCCTTGTGGAGACGGTTTTGAGTATTGTTTTTTGTATTGAATTATTTCGCAGCAGCAAAACGATCTGCAATCACAGACCAATTCACGACATTCCAAAAAGCAGCTAAATAGTCTGCTCTTCTGTTTTGATATTTCAAATAATAGGCATGCTCCCAAACATCAGCACCTAAAATTGGTGCACCTTTTACCTCAGCTACATCCATTAAAGGATTGTCTTGATTTGGCGTAGAGCTTACTTCTAATTTACCATCTTTCACAATCAGCCATGCCCATCCGCTTCCAAAACGCGTCATACCAGCGGCAGCAAATTTTTCTTTGAATGCATCAAAACTTCCAAAGCTTGCATCAATCGCTGCAGCTAATTCACCAGTTGGATGTCCACCTGCATTAGGCGCCAAACTATTCCAAAAGAAAGTATGGTTCCAATGACCACCGCCGTTATTTCTTACAGCAGGACTAATGCTTCCAGCAACCGCAACTAGTTCTTCGATTGACTTGCCTTCGTTAGGGGTACCGGCAACTGCTTTATTTAAATTATCAACATAAGCTTGATGGTGTTTGCCATGGTGTATTTGCATGGTCAATGTATCAAAATGTGGTTCTAGGGCTTCGTGTGCATAGGGTAATGCAGGTAATGTAAATGACATATTTTTTCTTTTAATTTGAATGTTTGAATGCCAAAATTACAATGCTTTGCGCTGATTTAAGCGACTTGCGACCTTTTTTTACTTAAATAGTTTCTGGAGTAATCCGTTTTAGGATTACGCAAGAAAGCTATTTATTACTAAGCTATTAAAGTAGAAAAGTAACAAAGCAAACAGTTAGCGTTTGGCTTTAAAGAAGGCTTGCATTAAGGCAGCGCATTCTTCTTGTAGGATGCCTCCGGTGAGCGTAGTGGAAGGATGGAATGGATTTTTTTCAGTGACGCGTCGGTAACTGTTTTTTTCGTCAAAGGCGCCAAATACAATATGGCCAATCTTATTCCAGTACAATGCACCAGCGCACATTAAGCAAGGCTCTAAGGTCACATAGAGTGTTGCTTCTGGCAGGTATTTAGATTGCAAGTTTTCACAAGCACTTGATAGGGCTAGAATTTCGGCGTGCGCTGTCACGTCTTTTAAAAGTTGTACTTGATTGTATCCTTTAGCGATCACCTGATCGTTCATCACAATGACAGCACCAACTGGTACTTCATCTTCATCAAAAGCCCGCTTAGCTTGTAAGAGGGCTTGACGCATATAGAGTTCATGTTGATTTTCCACTATTGTGTAAGCTGCTTATAATTTTTGGATACGAATATTTCTGTACCAAACTTGATCACCATGATCTTGCAAGCTGATATGTCCAGAAAATACTTTTCCAAAATCTGGTGATTCACCTTTTGAGAATTTACTTCTTCTAATTAATTCTTTCCAGCTATCATCACCTAAATGCGTGTTAACAGTTGTTACACCATTTAATTTCATTACTAATGTTCCGTTATTTGCAATGATATCCACCTGATTCCACTGCTCAGCAGGTTTAACGCCAGACTCATCACCAACAATCAGGTCATATAAATTGCCAGCTCTGTGGCTAATGATTTTACCATCTGGGTGACCTTCGTTATCTAAGACTTGCATTTCGGGTCCAGTGTGCCAAGTATTTTTATATTTTGATGGGTCATTTTGTACAAAAAAGATTATACCACTATTACCATTTTTAGCAATTTTCCATTCTAATTGCAAATGGAAATTGGTAAAACTTTCGTTGGTGACAATATCACCACCACCTACTATTCTTCCATATAACTTATTACTTGGATCAAACATGATCGCACCGTCTACTACTTTCCATGCTTCACCTGCAGTTTTTTTTCCGAATGTATGCCAGCCGTTGGTTGTTTTTCCGTCAAATAAAGAGATCCATTTTTCTTGAGCCTGAGTCTGGTTAAAACTAAGCACTGCAAAAGTCAATAAGGTTAGCGCAAGTAATTGTTTTTTCATAATTATTTTTTTAATAGTAAAATGTATTTCACCATCGCTTCTGCATCCTCCTCGCTCAGGTTTGCATGCGCTGTCATTGGGATAGCACCCCAGTTACCACTTCCGCCTTTGATAATTTTTCCAGCTAACATTTCAATATTATCGTCTGTATTTTCATATTTAGCTGCTACATCTTGGTAAGCTGGTCCTATACTTTTTTCAGCTACTTTATGACAAGTTAAACAGTCGCTTCCTGCAATCAAAGCCAATCCTTTTGCATAATCCGGATTGTCAGATAAATTAGTTTCCGAAGTAGTGGTTGTTTCTGTTGTTGTTTCATTTTTTGTCGCACCACCTCCACATGCTACTAATAAAATGGCTGCTGTTAGGGTGAATAAAATTTTATGCATACTGTTATATTTGATTGTGTAAATTATATGATTGATTTGACTAAATGCCTAATATTTTTTTGTTAAATGCCTCGTCCGATCCAGTGCTAGCAAAATCATCAAAAGCTTTTTGGGTTACAGGGATGATATGGTTTTGAATAAATACAGCGCCTTCTGCTGCACCCACTTCTGGATGCTTTAAACAACATTCCCATTCCAACACAGCCCATCCTTTATAATCAAATGCTGCCAACTTGCTAAAGATACTTTTAAAATCTACTTGGCCATCACCAAGGGATCTAAATCTTCCAGCACGATCGATCCAATTTTGATATCCACCGTATACGCCTTGTTTAGCACTCGGATTAAACTCGGCATCTTTTACATGAAACATTTTAATGCGCTCATGGTAAGCATCGATATAGCCTTTATAGTCCATGCATTGCAATACCAAATGCGATGGATCAAATAATAAACAAGCACGCGGATGATTCTCTACTTTATCTAAAAATAGTTCATAGGAAACGCCATCATGCAAATCCTCTCCTGGATGAATTTCATAGCATAAGTCTACACCTGCCGCATCAAATTCATTTAAAATTGGCAACCATCTTTTTCCTAATTCTGTAAAGCCTGTTTCGACTAAACCTGCAGGTCTTTGTGGCCATGGATAAACAGTATGCCATAATAATGCACCGCTAAAAGTAGCGTGTGCATTCAATCCTAAATGTTGAGATGCTTTTGCTGCATATTTTAATTGTTGTACCGCCCATTCAGTTCTTGCTTTGGGATTGCCTCTAAATTCAACTGGCGCAAAGCCATCAAACTGTGCATCATAGGCAGGATGCACCGCCACCAACTGTCCTTGTAAATGTGTAGACAATTCTGTGATCTCTAATCCAGCAGCTTGCACAATGCCTTTGATCTCGTCTGCATAGGTTTTACTTTCTGCTGCTTTTTGTAAATCAATACATCTTGGGTCCCAACTTGGAATTTGCACACCCTTGAAACCCAATCCAGCAGCCCATTTGCAGATACCCTCTAAGGTATTGAAAGGAGGATGGTCTCCTAAGAATTGTGCTAAAAATATACCTGGTCCTTTTACTGTTGTCATATTGTAATGATTGCCTTTTAAATATTATGTGGAGTCCATTTTTGATCTGATCCTGCAGACAAAACGACATTATCAATAAATGCCATTCCTCTAATTCCATCTTCTACGCCTGGGAAATCTAACATTTCGGGAGTAGGGATGTTGCCATCCATTTTTGCAGACAAGGTAAGTGCAAAGTTTCTATAAATATTAGCGAATGCTTCTAAATAGCCTTCTGGATGTCCGCCCGGAGTGCGACAATTATGTGTTGCAAAGCTGGATAAATGAGCGCCGTAGTTGGCCCCTGCTCTTAAAATTTGTGTTGGCTGATCCAGCCATTTTACAATGAGTGAATTGGGCTCATGCTGAAACCATTCAATTCCTCCATGCTCTCCGTATACTCTAATCTTTAATGCATTCTCCTCGCCTGCGGCCACTTGCGATGCCATCAATACGCCCTTAGCGCCATTGTCAAATTTCAACATGACTGCGCCATCATCATCCATCGCACGGCCATCTACTAATGTATTTAATTCTGCACAGATATCAGTGATTTTTGCACCAGTAATGTATTCTGCTAAATGAGCGGCATGCGTTCCAATATCACCCATCACAGAACTCTTACCTGATTTTTTTGGATCAGTTCTCCACGCTGCTTGCGCATTGCCTTCTCTTTCCGATAGTCTACTTAACCATCCTTGTGGATATTCCACCCACACCTTACGAATCTTACCCAGCTTGCCTTCGCGCACCATGGCCTTTGCTTGCTTGACCATTGGATAACCAGAATAGGTATGCGTTAAGCAAAGCGTTAAACCTGTTTCTTTTAATTTTTGTTCTAATAATTTTGCTTCTTCTAAGGAGAAAGTAATTGGTTTTTCTATCACTACATTGAAACCATTTTCCAAAGCCATCATTGCAGGTGCAAAATGTGCAAAATTGGGTGTTACAATGGTTACGAAATCAATGCGCTCATCGGCTGGCAATTGCGCTTCTTTTGTAATCATCTCCTCATAGGTTAAGTAGGTTCTTTCCTTAGGAAGGAACAAAGCTTCTCCAGAGGCTGCAGCAATTTCTGGGTTGATACTTAATGCACCACATTTGACCTCAATGAGCCCATCCATATTTGCAGCGAGTCTGTGTATGGCACCAATGAATGCGTCCTTTCCACCACCTACCATACCCATGCGTAGTTTTCTGTTCATTTTTTAGGGAGTATTTATGCTTACAAAAGCAGCTGAATGTGTCAAAATAACACGTTCATCCTATTGTAAGAGCAATTTCCTCATTATTTCTCAAAAAACCCCTTTTTTCCATGGAAAATATTTGAAAAGAATGCAAAAATAAATTTACATTTATAAACTCATCCAAATGCTTGCTTGCTATGTCTACAAAGCTCAATAGACGAAATTTACTGAAACAAGTTTTATCCGGATCTGCCGCGATGGCTACTGGTTTGGCGTTACCAAATCAAGCCACTGCACAATTAGCAAATCTATCCAATCCATCAGCTAATGCAGCTAATTTAAAAGGCAATATCAACCATAGTGTTTGCAGATGGTGTTACAGTGATTTGAGTTTAGAAGATTTATGTAAGGAAGTAAAAAGCATCGGATTCAACGCTATTGATTTATTGAAACCAAGTGAGTGGGATACGGTAAAAAAATATGGCATTGACTGTTCCATGTGTTATACCGCTGGTGAAACAAGTTTGACAAAAGGTTGGAATAACCCGATGCATCATCCTTGGTTGATCAAAGATTATTTGGAAGCAATTCCATTGGTAGCAGCAGCTGGGTATAAAAATTTAATTTGTTTTTCGGGAAACAGAAATGGCATGGATGACGCTACAGGATTGAAAAATTGTGTTGAAGGATTAAAAAAAATCATGCCATTAGCCGAAGCGAAAGGTGTGACCATTCACATTGAATTATTCAATTCCAAAGTAGACCATAAAGATTATATGGGTGATAAGTCTGCATGGGGTATCGAACTATGTAAACAATTGGGCTCACCTAATTTTAAAATTTTATTTGACATTTATCATATGCAAATAGATGAGGGAGATATCATTCGTTCTATTCAAGATAGTCATACTTATTTTGGGCATTATCACACTGCGGGTGTTCCAGGTAGACATGAATTAGATGATCGTCAGGAATTAAATTATCCTGCTATCATGCATGCGATCAAAGCCACTGGATACAAGGGTTATGTAGCGCATGAATTCATTGCAACGAATCCGGATAAAATTAGTTCACTCAAGCAAGCAGTTACTGTTTGCGATATTTAAATAGTACTTTTAAAACCAATCATAATAATTCTTAAATTTTTTTACAATGGCCGAACAACAGTATGACGCAATCGTAGTAGGTTCTGGAATCAGTGGCGGATGGGCTGCTAAAGAGCTTACAGAAAAAGGACTTAAAGTGTTGATGTTAGAGCGTGGAAGAAACATTGAACACATAAAAGACTATGTGAATGCAGATAAAGAATCATGGGATTTTCCACACAGAGGTGGCAGAACACAGCAGATGATCGAAGATTATCCTGTGCTAAAACGCGACTATCCATTGAACGAAACAAATTTAGATTACTGGTGTTCTGATAAGGATCATCCGTATACAGAAACAAAACGTTTTGATTGGTTTAGAGGATACCATGTAGGTGGTCGTTCTTTAATGTGGGGTCGTCAATCTTATCGTTGGGCGGATATGGATTTTGAAGCGAATGCTAAAGACGGTATCGCAGTTGACTGGCCTGTACGTTATAAAGATATTGAGCCATGGTATGATTATGTAGAAAAATTTGCTGGTATTTCTGGAAACAGAGATGGTATTGATTTATTACCTGATGGGCAATTCTTGCCACCAATGGATTTGACATGCGTGGAGAAGGATGTGGCTGCAAGGATTAAAGAAATTTACAAAGGCAGCCGTCATTTAATCATTGGTCGAACGGCTAATATTACTGTGCCACATCAAGGTCGTCCTGGTTGTCAGTTCAGAAATAAGTGTTGGCTGGGTTGTCAATTTGGTGGTTATTTCAGTACACAATCTTCTACTTTGCCAGCTGCGATGGCAACAGGTAATTTGACTCTAAGACCTTTTTCGATTGTGACAGAAATTAAATATGATAAAGATAAAAAGCGTGCTACAGGTGTAATAGTATTAGACGCTGAGACCAACAAAACAATTGAGTACAAAGCAAAAATCATTTTTGTGAATGCGTCTACTTTAAATAGTACTTGGTTATTGATGAATTCTGCTACAGATGTTTGGGAAGGTGGACTAGGAAGTAGTAGTAATGCTTTGGGTAAAAACTTAATGGACCACCATTTAGGCAATCGTGCTGGTGGAACAATCGAAGGCTATGAAGATAAATACACTTTTGGTCGTCGTGCCAATGGTTTCTATATCCCAAGATTTAGAAATATCAATGGAGAAAAGCGTGATTATATCAGAGGATTTGGTTACCAAGGTGGAGCCAACCGAGCTGGATGGGGTCATGATGTGGCAGAAGTAAGCATTGGTGGGAAATATAAAGATGCATTGACTGAGCCAGGTGGATGGTCTATTGGTATGATGGGCTTTGGTGAAATGTTACCAGATGAAACAAATAAAGTGACTCTAGATAAAACGAAGAAAGATAAGTGGGGATTGAATGTCTTGAACATAGATTGCGAGTTGAAAGACAACGAAATCAAAATGCGTAAAGACATTTTAGAAGACGCAAAAGAAATGCTAGAGCGCGCTGGTGCAAAAAATGTACAAGGTTTTGAAGGAGATGGTACACCAGGTAGAGGTATTCATGAAATGGGTACAGCTCGTATGGGTAGAGATCCTAAAACTTCTGTATTGAATGGCAACAATCAAGTATGGGATGCGCCGAATGTATTTGTGACAGATGGTTCCTTCATGACAAGTGCCAATTGTGTGAATCCTTCATTGACTTATATGGCATTCACTGCAAGAGCAGCAGAATTTGCTGTATCAGAATTGAAAAAAGGAAACTTATAATTTAATTTTTAAAAAAATATTTTATGATAAACAGAAGAGAAGCCCTATCAAGAGTTGCCATCATCATGGGTGGAACAGTGTTAGGTGCAGAAGCTTTTTTGACTGGTTGTAAAACCAACACCAAGGGGGTGACTTTCTCCCAAGCAGATATCGACTTTTTAAATGAAGTAGGAGAGACCATCTTGCCTGCAACCGATACGCCAGGCGCAAAAGCGGCTAATGTAGGCGCTTTCATGCAAACCATGGTGAGTGATTGCTATGAAGCAAAAGACCAAGAAATTTTTATGAAGGGAATGGCCGAATTGAATGCTGCTTCTAAAAAGCACCACAATAAAACATTTATGGAATCTACTCCAGAAGAGCGTACTGCGTTTTTAACGGAGTTAGATAAAGAAGCGAAGGAGTACCAAAAAAATAAAAAACAAGAAGACCCTACGCATTACTTTACCATGATGAAGCAAATGACTTTATCTGGTTTGTTTACTTCTAAAATTGGTGCAACAGAAGTATTGAGGTATGTAGCTGTTCCTGGAAAGTTTGAAGGCTGTGTGCCTTATACGAAAGGAGAAAAAGCTTGGGCTACTTCATAGTAGATTTAAGATATTAAGTGAGCCTCCTGCTGGGGGCTCATTTTTATAATTATTCATTTGGTTTTTAATTTTAATTTATGTCAAATTCAAGAAGAAGTTTTATACGTGGTGCTGCTTTAACAAGTGTGGCATTGTCAATGCCATTTAAAAATGAGTTAATGGCAATGGCGTCAAAGTCTAATCCATTTGGTATTCAATTATGGTCAGTGAAACAAGCATTAGCAAAAGATACACTTGGTGTTTTGAAACAAATTGCTGCAAATGGCTATAAAAAAATTGAAAGCTTTGAAGGTCCTAAAGGCATGTTTTGGGGTATGAAAAATACAGAGTTCAAAAAAGTAATGGATGATTTAGGAATGAATATCGTTTCGACGCATTGTAACGATACTGGCAACTTTAAAACTTTTGAACAAAAGGCTGCTGCGGCAGGCGAAATTGGAATGAAGTATATTATTTGCGCATTCAAAGGGCCACAAAAAACCCTTGATCATTTTAAGAAATTTGCAGAAGAGTTTAATGCTTGTGGCGAAATTGCAAAAAAACATGGTCTTCGTTTTGCTTACCATAACCATGATTATTCATTTAAAGCCATGGATGGAATTGTTCCTCAGGATTTAATGATGAAAAATACAGATTCAGCTATCGTGGATTTTGAAATGGATATGTATTGGACAGCAGCTGCAGGGGTAGATCCTGTTGCATACATGGATCAATTTCCTAATCGATTTAAATTAGTGCATGTGAAGGATATGACTAAGACCGCTACTGGTCATGAGTCATGTGTGATTGGGAAAGGTATTATTGATTATAAAACGCTATTACCAAAAGTTGCAAAACTTGGTATAGAGCATATGATTGTAGAACAAGAAGCGTATACTGGATCCAATGAAATGGATTCCGCTAAAGACAATGCTGCTTATGTGAAAACATTAAAATGGTAATGGATACCAAGGATTAAATAAAAAAAGGGACACAATTTGTGTCCCTTTTTTTATAGCTGTATAATAAGATGTACGATACCTTTTACTTTAAAAGTATTCCTTGCTTTTGAATTTCTTTTATTGCATTGTACAACGCATCTAGATTCTCTACTGTATTAAACGCATTGATTGAATACCTTAAATACACATCATCGCCCTGGCGCATAATAGGCACTTCTATTTTATAATCTAAAAACAAAGTCCTTTGTAATTTTTCTGGATCTAGAGTTTGAATTGGAATGCTAATCATTTGTCCAATCCAATCACTATTAAGTGGGCAAATTGGCTTGCTATTGAATAAGTCAAAAAATCTTGGAGCATGCTCTAATACCATTTCATGGCATTTTTGTCCAACAGCTTTCCAGTTGTGTTGCTCCATGAATTCAATACAAGTTTCTACTGTCAAGAAGGCCGAAAAGTCTCTCGTACCAATCATTTGGTGGTAGTCTAAAAAATTAGAATGTGATGGCTTTGCTGCTTGGTAACCCCAGCTTACAATCATTGGATCACATATTGGTTGCACCGATTTTGCTGCATATAAAAAGGAACATCCTTTTGGCGCCATCATCCATTTATGACAAGCACCTGTATAAAAATCTGCCTGAATGGAACTTAGGTCCAATGGGATATGCGCAGGAGCATGTGCGCCATCAACAATAGTGATGAGTCCTTTTTCTTTTGCAATCGCACAAATTTCAGCAGCTGGTAAAATCAATCCAGTTGCACTTGTAATATGAGAAATGAAAATGGCTTTGGTCTTTTCATTATATCCTTTAAAAAAATCTTCGATGAATTGTGCCTTGTCAACAATGGGAAGATTGATTTTTTGCCTTTTGTAAGTGGCGCCTTTTTTAGTACAATAATAATTCCATGTTCTATCGCAAGCACCGTATTCAATATCTGTCGTCAAAATTTCATCCCCCGCTTCTAATGGAAAACTCTTAGCAATCATATTGATTGCAAAACTTGGGTTGGTGACATAGACCAAATCATCTTTGTCCTTACAGTTCAAAAACTTAGCCAATGCCGCTCTTGAATCTGCAAGGTATTGATAGCCATCAAATGCGATGAACTGCACGGGCTCGGCCTCTAAAACCCTTTGCCATGCTTGGTATTTTTCGAATATTGGTTTTGGTGTAGCACCAAAAGACCCGAAATTCAAAAAATGAATATCGGGTCTTAGTAAAAATTGATCTTTTAAAGATTCCATATTTTTTTTAATTATGAACCTAAGCTCCAGCCTTCACGATAAGCACGTTTTACAAACTGATTTGCTAAGTCGAAATTGGTGATCTTCATATTTGGACCATCCCATAATAATTGAATATTTCTTCCAGGATAACTAGTTAATCCTTTTGCATCATTGGCTTTGACATCATAAGAACGGATGGCTAAATTACCCATCAATACCGATTCAGTCAATGGTCCTGCAATATCAAAATTAGAACTCAATGCTTTTGCTTCTTTACTTCCTGCTCCTTTAAGACATGCTTCAACCCATGCAGCATAGTGTCCCTCTACATCTCCTTTTACCCTATCAATCGTTTGAGGTACCACCGTTGTTTTTGTTAAATTGGTAGGCAATAATTGTGGATTCATTCCATAAGTACCTGCCATCATCTTCCCTTTTGTTCCTTCAAAGATGATACCATTACCACCATCACCCATGACCTCGTTTGGTCCTAATTCAGCTGGTCTTTCTGGTTGAATACCTCCATCCATCCAATGTAATTTGACATCTGGTTTTCCATTTTGACCTTTGAAAGTTAAAATGATATGAGATGCTGCTGGTGGACTATCTGGGGTATACACTCTTTGCCAAGGTGCAGTGTATCTTGTTGCAACACTACATTCTGCAGAAACAGGATAACCTAATCCAAGCACTGCAAAACCTGGCGCCATAATATGACAAGCCATGTCTCCTAAAGCGCCGGTTCCATAATCCCACCAACCTCTCCAGTTAAATGGCAATACGCCATCAAAATAACTTTTTTGAGGTGCAGTACCCAACCATAAATCATAGTCTAAACCTGCTGGAATAGCAGAAGTTGTTGTTGGGCGGACCACGCCTTGTGGCCATACTGGACGGTCTGTGTAACAATAAATAGTATGCACGTCACCAATCAATCCTGCATTGTACCAGTCTTGTAACATACGCACCCCATCTCCAGAAGCACCTTGGTTACCCATTTGTGTGACTACATTGTATTTATGTGCAGCTTCTGTCATGATTCTAGCCTCGTAGATATCATGCGCCATCGGCTTTTGTACATATACGTGTTTCTTTAATTGCATGGCTGCCATGGCTTGTACTCCGTGCATATGGTCTGGTGTAGAAACAGAAACTGCATCAATCAGCTTATGTTCTTTCTCTAACATCTCTCTATAATCCTTGTAATATTTTGCTTTCGGAAATCTTTCACGACTCTTTATTGCTTGGCGATCATCTACATCACATAAGAATGCGATATCTGCTTTTCCACTTTGGTAGAAGGACCATAAGTCACCTTCTCCTTTTCCTCCAGCACCAATACCTGCAACTTGTAATTTATCACTTGGAGCGGTAAATCCTGGACCACCCAATACATGTCTAGGGACAATGTAAAATCCGCCTAACGCGAGTGCGGCATTTTTGACGAAGTCTCTTCTTGATTTTACGGTTTTTTTCATAGCAATCATTTAAATAGGAGGGGTACTCCTTCGGTTTTTTAAGTAGGTTAAATTATTGAAAATTGCCCATATGCTGAAATTATTTTTATGAACGTATAAATTGGCATGGGTATGGGGATTAAAGTTTAAATTGCTATACATTTTATACGCTATGAATACATCATTAGAAGCATTAAGACAGTATTTCCAGTCAGGGGCGACCCAGCCTTTTGCATTTAGACTTTTACAGCTTAAAAGACTCAAGCAATTGGTACTTGACAACGAGCAAGCATTGTACAAAGCATTGCATGCCGATTTAAAAAAAACGGATGAAGATGCCTGGGCGACTGAAATTGGTTTTTTCTTAAGCGAATTAAATTATACCATTGAACATTTGAAAGGATGGATGCAGCCCAAATCGGTTCCTACTAATTTGGTTAATATGCCTTCTTCTAGTTTTACTATTCAAGAACCCTTAGGTGTGGTTTGTATCATTGCTCCTTGGAACTATCCTTTTCAATTATTATTTACCCCTTTAATTGGGGCCATCGCTGGCGGAAATTGTGCTGTATTAAAACCAAGTGAGTTTGCGCCTGCTACGGCAGCTGTGATGCGCAGGATCATTGGCGATTTATTTCCTGAAAATTATATTTTATACATAGAGGGAGATGGTGCGCAAGTATTGCCACCGCTACTTACCCAAAATAGGTTCGACCATATTTTTTACACGGGAAGTACCACTGTAGGAAAAATAATTTACAAATTAGCTGCTGAACAGTTAGTGCCTGTGACTTTAGAGTTAGGCGGTAAAAGCCCTGCAGTGATTTGTGATGACGCTAATTTAAGAGTAGCGGCGCGCCGTTTAGCAAATCCAAAATTTTCTAATTGCGGCCAAATGTGTATTGCACCTGACTATATTTTAGTACCACATCATTTGAGGGATAATTTAATTAAAGAATTGATTATTGCACTCCAAGCATTTTATGGTGCGGATGCAGAAAATTCAGCACATTATGGTAAAATAATTAATGACAAACAATGGTTGCGTCTTACTTCTTATTTAGGAGATGGTGAAATTGTGTATGGAGGAAAATCAAATAGAGAAAAATTATTTATTGAACCCACGATTATGGTAGGTGTTCAACCAGATGCAAAAATTATGCAGGATGAAATTTTTGGACCTATCCTTCCTATCCTTACTTATGCATCCAAGGAAGAAGCCTTAGCCATTATTCAAAAAAATCCAAACCCATTGGCATTCTATGTGTTCACTGAAAATAAAAATGATGAGGCTTATTGGTTGACCAATGTACCATCGGGCGGCGCTTGTGTAAACAATGCCACTATGCATATCACCAATCATGAATTACCCTTTGGTGGCAGGGGTTTCAGCGGCACTGGAGGCTATCATGGTAAGTTAAGTTTTGACACCTTTACGCATACGAAGTCGGTATTAAAAACACCTACTTGGATAGATCCTAGTTTTAAATATCCTCCTTATAAAGGCAAGGCTTGGTTGTTAAAAAGATTAATTGGATAATTAGCCTGAACAAAAAGATGTACTTTAAAAAATATAAAAATATGATCATTAAAATAGCCATTGCAGTGGGGGTATTAGTGACCGCTGCCTTATTGATGAAGAAAAAAGACATGACCTATCGTCAATCTATTTTAAAAACAATCTATCCGGCAATCATGTGGTCTTCAGGAAAGGCTGGGTCCAAGCAAGTACAGGTGAATACGGAGATGAAAAAAGGGACGATTGAATTTTATAGTTTAACAACAAAAGACATTGCAGGTAATACATTTAGTTTTGAGCAATTCAAAGGCAAAAAAGTATTGATTGTAAATACTGCTAGTGATTGTGGTTATACTGGTCAGTATGAAAATTTAGAAAAATTATCTAAACAGTTTGCTGGGTCATTGGTTGTGGTAGGCTTTCCTGCGAATGATTTTAAAAATCAAGAAACAAAGGATGATCAAGCCATTGCTGCTTTTTGTCAAAAAAATTACGGAGTGAGTTTTCCTTTAATGGCCAAGTCGGTGGTATTAAAATCGAATAATCAGAATCCAGTGTATACTTGGCTAAGTGCTGCCAATTTAAATGGTTGGTGTAATCAAGTGCCTGCTTGGAATTTTTGTAAATACTTAGTCAATGAACAAGGGGTATTGACACATTATTTTCCAATGAGCGTGGATCCTTTGGATGCTAAAATAATTGAAGCCATTAATCGATAGGGCAGTGCTCGTGGTAGTTCTCTAAAACAATTTTACCTGAGTCTATTTCCATGCCTTTGAATTTCTCTTTGATCTCATCCAAAATAGCTTCGATGCCTTCGCGCTCTGTAATGCGCACCAATTGATTTCTATAATCTTTAATATTGGGCAAGCCTCTTAAGTAGTTGGCATAATGCCTGCGCATTTCGTTGATGCCACCAATAGGGCCTTTCCATTCTAAAGATTTAATTAAATGTTTTCTTGCTACTTCTACGCGTTCCTCAATAGAAGGTGATTTCATTTTTTCTCCAGTAGCTAGGAAATGTTTTATTTCTCTAAAGATCCATGGATATCCAATGGCAGCCCTACCAATCATCACACCATCCACGCCATATTTATTTTTATATTCCAAGGCTTTTTCTGGAGAATTGATATCACCGTTTCCAAAAATAGGAATATGAATTCTTGGATCATTTTTGATATTGCCTATGATGGTCCAATCTGCTTCGCCTTTATACATCTGTACTCTTGTTCGTCCATGAATGGCCAAAGCTTTTATCCCAACATCTTGTAATCTCAATGCTGCTTCATGCACATTCAAACTACTATCATCCCATCCCAATCTTGTTTTCACTGTCACAGGAAGGTTGGTACTTTTTACCACGGCTTCGGTTAAACGTACCATTAAGTCAAGGTCTCTTAATACGCCTGCACCAGCACCCTTCATGGCCACTTTTTTTACTGGGCATCCAAAATTAATGTCAATTAAATCTGGATTTACAGTATCTACAATTTTGGTACATAAGGCCATCGCTTCCTCATCTCCACCAAATATTTGAATCCCTATTGGGCGTTCGTAATCATAAATATCTAATTTCTGCCTGCTTTTAATTGCATCTCTTATCAAGCCTTCGCTACTAATAAATTCGGTATACATCAGGTCTGCACCATTGTCTTTGCACACGGCTCTAAACGGAGGGTCACTTACGTCCTCCATGGGCGCTAATAAAAGCGGAAAATCTGGTAATTGTATGTTCCCTATAGATACCATATGAATTCATTATCTTGCATCTAACCGATACGCGGGCAAAGGTACCAATTAATTGCATTGACATGTATACTAATGAAACTTCTATTTTTAATATGAGCCCTGGATTCAGGATGGTTTTATTCATTTCTATGACTGGATTGAGTATGATTCTTGGGGGCTTAATTACATTTTCGATTGTGGCTGCTGCATTGAATGTGCCTTTTATTGAGATTCAGACCGTTTTATTGCGCCCCGAAAATACCAGCATGACGCAAATTGCCAATGCATTTGCCTCCATCATAGGCTTTGGCGTACCTGCTTTAGTGGTGGCTTATTTTACCAAAGGAACTTTCACATCTAATTTAGGGTTCAAGCCAATCAGTTCTGAAAAACAGGTAGGGATTGTTATTTTATTAGCATTTACAGGACTGATATTGAGCGGTGCATTGGGTGACCTAACAGATAAAATCACATTTTCTTCCAGCATTAGAACCTGGGCAACAGACCTAGAAGCGCAATATAAAAAAGCGTTGATGGCCATGACTCAAATGCGTTCGATTGGAGACTTAATACTTGCGATTGTGGCAATTGCAGTGGTGCCAGCGATTGTAGAGGAATTGTATTTTAGAGCAACGCTTCAAAAAATAATTACAGACTGGTCGGGGAAGCCATTATTGGCGATTGTGATCACTGCAATTTTATTTAGCGCATTTCATTTTTCTTATTTCGGCTTTTTATCAAGAATGTCTTTGGGTATTGTACTAGGTTTAATTTACTATTATACTAAAACCATTTGGCTACCGATACTAATGCATTTTGTCAACAATGCAATTGGGGTCTCTGCTTTGTATGCGGTAAGAAATAATCCCAAAAAAATAGACCAAGTGATGGACTCTAACCTTACTTTTTATTGGGTATTCATAGGATTAGTGGCTTTAGTGATTTTGTTCAAACAATTAAAAAAGACCACAGATGGCGTTTAATTTTTCTGTTTTTAAAGTGAGGGCATTATCTGCTATTGTATTTGTGTTGATTATGTTAGCAGGACTGCTCTTTAATAACTGGTCTTATTTTGCATTATTTTTGTTGATTCAAGTGGGTTGTTTATATGAGTATCAAAAATTGATGCGTATTATTTTTCCCTCCTACAATCAAATTTCAAAAATGCATCAATGGGGTGTATTGGTGGTGGGTACACTGATGATGACGAGTTTAGCGCCAACAGATATCGTCTTGCCCGATTTTATAAAAAATAGTTTGCCACTTGCATATCAAGGAATTGGCTTAAGGTGGATTGGCTTGAAAGCTATGCCAGTTGCCCTGGTATTGATGATGGTGGCAGATGTATTTGCAAGAAAAGCGGAAGTAAAAAATATAGCGATTAGTTTTTTTGGCTTTATCTACATTACAATTAGCCTCTCTTTATTTTATGCCATGAGGGGTATGTTTTTGAATTCGGCGATGTCTATGTTTTTTCCAAATATAGAATTGATGGTGCCTATTTTAGTGATTGTGACCGTTTGGGTAAATGATACCATGGCTTATATCGTGGGCTCTTTTATTGGTCGTACGCCCATCTCTCCCATCTCGCCTAAAAAAACATGGGAAGGCACCATTGCTGGTATTATTTTATCTGTTGTGATACTATCTACTGTGGCAGGTCAATATATTCCTATTGCGACTAAGTACCTCTACATGATCACATTTGTGGCATCTGTGATGGGGAATTTGGGCGATCTTTTTGAAAGTAAATTAAAACGCATGGCAGGCGTGAAAGACAGTGGTAGTATGATGCCTGGACATGGTGGCTTCTTAGATCGATTTGATTCTATCTTGTTTGCAGGACCATTTGTTTGGATATTGCTACAATTTATCTTTTAGATGAATTACCTTTGGCAAAATTGCTATTTATGACCATACACAGAGAAGGAACAGCTACAATTGCATTGATTGCATTTTTGGTAGGTGTTTTGAATTTAATTAATTTCTCTTATTTATTTCCAATAAGTGCTTTGTTAGCTTGGTCTGTATTTGTGATTACAGTGGCTTTCTTTTTATTCATCGTTTCCTTTTTTAGAATGCCCATTCGTGTTTTAACGATGGACCCTTCTGCTATTGTTGCTCCTGCAGATGGCAAAGTGGTGGTGATTGAGGAAGTGATGCCAGATGAATTTTACAAGGAGCCAAGAATTCAATTAAGTGTGTTTATGAGTCCTGCCAATGTGCATGTGAATCGTTTGCCGGTTGCTGGAAATATTATTTATAATCAATACCATCCTGGAAAATTTTTAGTCGCATGGCATCCTAAGTCTTCTACCGATAATGAAAGATGGTCTGTGGTGGTTGAAAATGAGAAAGGAACCATTTTATTAAAACAAATTGCTGGTGCACTTGCAAGAAGAATCTGTAACTATGCTGCTGTTGGAACTTCATTCAACCAATGTGACGAATATGGTTTCATTAAATTTGGTAGCAGGGTAGATTTGTTATTGCCAATTGGTACCCAAATTGATTGTAAAATTGGGGATACGGTGAAAGGCGGTGTGACTGTCCTAGCAAGATGGTAATTCAAAACAAAGTCCTTATAAAATCGTTTCTAATTCTTTTAAATGCGTGATGGTATAAGTTGCCGGAATCGTTGGTATGGCTTGAATATGGTTCACAAAAACGGTATCCATCCCCATATTAATCCCTCCTTGTATATCAGCGAACTCATTGTCTCCAATCATAATACTTTTTTCAACACTTGCCTTGGCGTTTTTTAAAGCGTATTCAAATATTTCCTTCTGCGGTTTCAAACTATTACTTGCTTCTGAGGTAATGACTTCAATAAAATAATCCTGTAGGCCTGAATTCTTTATTTTTTTAAATTGTACCGATTCAAATCCATTGGTGATTAAGTGCATTTTATAATCCTTCTGTTTTAAGTACTCTAAAATTTCGATGGTATAAGGGAATAAATGTTTTTTATTCGGCAGTATTTCTAAATAAGCCTGGGACATTTCCTTTGCCAAGGGTTCATTGGCTACTTTAAAATCCAATAAACTTAAGTATACCCTTTTCCATCTCAACTCTTCTTGCTTGATAAAGCCCTTGGTGTATCGGTCCCATAAACGATGATTGTGCGCCGAATAAGTGGAATAAAATTCATCAAAATCGACAATGCCTAAGTCTGCTAAACGGTGCGTGCTATATAGTTCTTGGATGGTTTCCTTAGAATTGGTCTCGAAATCCCAAAGGGTATGGTCTAAGTCAAAAAATAGGTCTTTATACGCCATGAGGTTCGGATGAATTGTTAATTGAAATGCTAAATTACCGTATTGCTTGTTATCTTTATCTAGTAAAGTATGAATTTATGAATATCATTATTACTGGTGCTTCTAAAGGGATCGGTTTTGCCATCGCTAATGCGTTTGCAGCAGCCGGACATAATTTGTATCTAACTAGTAAAACGCCTGCTGATCTCTCTAGTGCAGCAGCATCCTTACAAAAAATATATCCCAATGTAAAGGTGGACTTTGTACATGCAGACTTATCGATACAAGCACAGGTGCATTGTTTTTCTGAATGGGTTTTAGAAAGAACCACCCCCGATGTATTGGTCAACAATGCGGGATATTTTTTACCTGGTCAATTACAAGATGAACCAGATGGGCAATTAGAAGCCCAATTGAATGCGAATTTACTTTCAGCTTATCATTTAACACGTGACCTATTGCCTTCTATGATGAAAGCAAAACAAGGTCATATTTTTAATATCTGTTCTATTGCTTCTTTACAGGCCTATCCACATGGCGGGTCTTATAGTATTTCTAAATATGCACTATTGGGCTTTTCCACTAACCTAAGACTTGAATTAAAAGACAAGGGCATTAAAGTCACCGCAGTTTGCCCGGGAGCCACTTATACCAATAGCTGGAAAGGTTCTGGCGTTGCTGAAGATCGTATTATGGAAGCGGATGATATTGCTAAGATGATTTATGCATCGACTCAATTAAGTCCTCAAGCGGTGGTAGAAGATATAGTGCTGCGTCCTCAGTTGGGAGATTTATAATCGTTCAAGGTCTTCATCATGCTCCGCATTTTTATCTGAAGCGGGTTGATCTATTTTACCGGTCCTGCTAAAACTTGCTCTTGCTGCTTTTGTTGCAGCCAACCTCTCGATAATGACCGCTGCAATTAGTTTTGCTGCATCTTCATTAGGATTTAATTGTAGTATATATTTTAACTTTTCTTCAGATACATCAATGCGGTATAGTAATTGCACCAACTTATTAAAATCATGTTGTATGCAATCATTGATAAATGCAATTAAATCACTAGGGCCTAGTTGTTCTAATTCGGAAAATGTTTTTTCCATGAGGCTATTTTTATCTGATTTTTTCTGTCACGCCTAAACTAAATAAAGCAAAATCATATTTGGCAGGATCTCTTGCATCTAAAGTTCGGCAATAATCGGTTAATTCAATCGCAGTCAACCAATCTATTTGAGGACGGGAGATCAACCCAAAAGTTCTAGATACCCTTGCTACATGCACATCTATTGGAATGATCAAATCGGCAGGGGAGATGGCTTTCCACAAGCCAAAGTCAACCCCATGTTGGTCCTTACGTACCATCCATCTTAGAAACATATTCAATCTTTTACAAGTGGATCCATTTTCTGGAGATGCGATATGTTTTTTAGTTCGGTATGGTGCGCCCTCTAATGAAAAAAAGTAATTTTTAAAATTGCTCAATCCAGCTTCTACTGTCTTTAATGACTTGCCAGTTTTCTGGTCTTTGAAAAAAGCTGTTTCTAGACTTTTTTGAGTGGCATAATGTTGTTTAAAAAAAGCGATGCAATACAATAAATCGGTATCATTGAAAGTGCGATGTGCAAAGCCTACTAATTTTTTTAAATCTTTTGCTTGGTGTTGGGTACAAAATTCAAAAGGCGCATTGTCCATTCTTTCAAGCAATTCCTTGCTCTTTTGAATGATTGTAATTCGATTGCCCCAGGCAAAGATGGCGGCAAAAAAAGCAGCAAGCTCAATGTCTTGCTGCTTTATAAATAAATGAGGTATACTAATTGGATCTTTTTCGATAAAGTCAATATGGTTGTATTGCTTTACTTTTTGATCGAGTAATTGTTTGATTGCAGGGTTCATTATCCAATGGCCTGTGCTAAATCTGCAATGATATCTTCGGCATCCTCAATCCCTACACTCAAACGAATTAAGCCGTCAGCTAATCCATTGGCAATTCTTTGTTCACGAGGAATAGATGCATGGGTCATACTTGCAGGGTGGTTGATCAAGGATTCAACGCCTCCTAAACTTTCGGCCAATGAAAATATTTTTGTACTTGACAAAACTTTAGTGGCTGCGGCAACGCTATCGTCTTTTAATACAAAGCTCATCATGCCACCAAATCCACGCATTTGTTTTTTAGCAATATCATGGTTATGATGGTCTGTAAATCCACACCAGTATACTTTTGCCACTTTAGGGTGTTGACGTAAATAATTGGCAACTTGTTCACCATTCTCGCAATGTCTTTGCATTCTTACATGCAATGTCTTAATCCCTCTTAATACCAAAAAGCAATCCTGTGGTCCTGGCACTGCGCCCGTACTTTTTTGTATAAAATACAATTGGTCTCTTAGTGTTTGATCATTCAGCATCAAACAGCCTTGTATTACATCACTATGACCACCTAAATATTTAGTGGCGGAGTGCATTACAATCGTTGCACCTTGATCCAATGGATTTTGTAAATAAGGAGAGGCGAATGTATTGTCTACACAAATAATGCAGTTGTGTTTTTTACCTATCGCTGATACCGCTTCGATATCTGTAATATTCATCAATGGATTGGTAGGTGTTTCTACCCAAATTAATTTTGTCTTATCCGTCATCGCAGCTGCGACATTATTTACATCAGAAGTATCTACATAAATAAATTTGATGCCCATCTTCTCATGCACTTTAGAAAATAACCTGAAAGATCCGCCATACATATCATGTGCTGCAACCACTTCGTCTCCAGGAACTAGTAAACGCATCACTGCGTCTGTTGCTGCTACACCACTTGCAAAAGCCAATCCAAATTTTGCATTTTCTATCACCGCAAATGCTTCTTCCAAAGCGAACCTTGTTGGATTCTGACTTCTTGCATATTCATAGCCCTGATGCACGCCAGGCGCGGATTGTACGTAAGTAGATGTTTGGTAAATAGGCGTCATAATAGCACCCGTGCTAGGATCTGGATGCGCACCCGCATGAATATATTTGGTCCCTAAATTATTTTTATTGCTCATCTTAAATTGTATTAATTATTTAATGATATTTCCATTTTTAAACATACGATATGAAAAGACAGCTGGCACAATTACCATCACTGCGGTCGTCAACATAAATCCTATGAAGCCAAATTTCATGGGTAATAAAAAAGTGATGATAGCTTGACATAAGCCACCATAGATCCAATATTTGCTCGCTACTTTATGTGTCTCATTCCAGTTGTCTACATTTTCTAAAGTCCAAGGCAATTTAAAACCTACAAAATAATTTTGCTTAAACTTAGGCATATACCAACCAAGTCCAGCAAAAGACAATCCAATCAATGGTAAGAGCAATTTTCCAACATTGATCTGATCGGCATGGGTGGATGAATAAATAATAATCAAACTTAAGATGCTTAAAAATGCAACCGTCAACACTGCAAAATCCTTATAAAGTGCATCGTTGGCTTCATCGTATTTTTTTGGATCGAATTTTTTTAAGTTTGATAATAGCACATAAACAAATACACTCACTGCCCCCATGATGCCAGGACCAATAAAAATACTGGAAGGTCCACCCCAAGCGTCTGCCTTCCCCTCGATGTTAAAATGGGTGGGGATTTTACTCGGTAAATAAGGAAAAATCAATGCACCATATATAAATGGGGCGATAATCAGGAGGGCCACTAGCCAAGGTCCGTATTTTCGAGTGTTCATGGCGTTCAATTTGAACCTCAAGGTACAAAATTTTGCCTTAGGAACCTTTTACATGAATTGGGCAAATCTGCTTAAATAAATTACTTTTGCATCAAATTAATCGACATGAGCAAAGGACCTATTTCACAGTTTATAGAGCATAATTATCGACATTTTAATGCTGCTGCCTTAGTAGATGCTGCTAAAGGCTATGAAACTCACTTATTAGAAGGCGGGAAGATGTTAGTGAGCTTAGCTGGTGCCATGAGCACGGCCGAGTTGGGAATTAGTTTAGCGGAGATGATCCGTCAAGACAAGATTGCCATCATTAGCTGTACAGGTGCAAACTTAGAAGAAGATGTAATGAACCTTGTAGCACATAGTCACTATAAGCGTGTGCCTAACTATAGAGATTTAACACCACAGGATGAGTGGGATTTATTAGAAAACCATTACAACCGTGTAACCGATACTTGTATTCCAGAAGAGGAAGCATTTAGAAGACTACAAAAGCATATTGTTAAGTTCTGGAAAGAAGCGGAAGCAAAAGGCGAGCGTTATTTCCCGCATGAGTTTATGTATCAAGTTATTTTGAGCGGTGAGTTAGAGCAGTATTACGAAATTGATCCTAAGGATAGCTGGGTGGTCGCTGCTGCTAAAAAGAATATTCCAATCGTAGTACCAGGATGGGAGGATAGCACCACAGGAAATATCTTTGCTAGCTACGTGATCAAAAATGAATTAAAGGCATCGACTGTAAAAAGCGGTATCGAATACATGGTGGAATTAACAGAATGGTACCGAGCGAATAGTGGTGGTAAAGGCGTAGGCTTCTTCCAAGTGGGTGGAGGTATCGCTGGTGATTTCCCAATTTGTGTAGTACCGATGATGTACCAAGACCTTGAATGGCATGATGTACCTTTCTGGAGTTATTTCTGTCAAATTAGTGATAGTACCACTTCTTATGGATCCTACTCTGGCGCTGTTCCAAACGAAAAAATTACCTGGGGTAAATTAGATATTCATACGCCTAAGTTTATTGTAGAAAGTGATGCCACGATTGTTGTGCCATTGATCTTCTCTTATATATTAGGACAATAATCTTTAGCGTTCGAAAAAATACACAAGAAAAAAATAGCCCTTCACAAAATGTAAGGGCTATTTTTTTTCACTCTAATGATTTTTAAACATCAGACGCTTGAGCGTCTTCTCCCCTCCATAAACGAGGGTGCCGATTTTATTAAAGATTTATATTCTACTATCGCGTCGCAGGCATGTTTAGTGGCATGTCGCGCTTTAACATTTCTTCTCTTGTTGCCATTTCCCAAGCAGTTTCAAAAATAATTCTTGTTCTTTTTTCCATTAAATCAAAATTGATTTTTTCAACTCTATCGGTTGGTTTATGGTAGTCTGCATGTGTTCCGTTGAAGTAAAAAATTACAGGAACGCCTTTTGCAGCAAAGTTGTAATGGTCACTTCTGTAATAAAAACGATTTGGATCTTTAGGATCGTTGAATCTTCTATCCAATTCCATATTGTAGTTTTTATTCACCTTATCTGTGATAGGTTGCAAATCACTACTTAATTTATCTTCTCCAATCACATACACATAGTTCATGGAATCTCCTTTGTAAGTTGGATCAATACGACCAATCATGTCAATGTTTAAATCGGCAGTCGTTTTTTCCAATGGGAAAATAGGATGGTCTCCATAATACTTAGATCCTAACAATCCTTTTTCTTCACCAGATACATTCATGAATACAATATTTCTTTTTGGGCTAAATCCTTTTTTTCTTGCATATGCAAATGCTTCTGCAATTGCAACTACACCTGTTGTGCCTGATCCATCATCATCCGCGCCGTAATAGATTACGCCATTCTTAACACCTTCATGGTCATAATGACTCGTGATGAATAAATACTCATCTGATTTTTCTTTACTTGGGATATAGGCAATGACATTGGCACTCGGTATCGTCATACTTGTTTTGTCTGAAGTCCACTCAATAGCAGCAGTATATTTGCCCACTGGGAGGGTTTCCCATTCTTGATCACTGAATTCTTTTGTTCCACCCAATAATGCAGCGCCAACAGTTTTAGAAACTGTCATGCTTACAAAAGTATTGGTGTTGGCAGTAAAAGACAATCTACCACTTAAGTTACTAGCCATGGTTGGATTTGTTTTTGCAATATTGATAATACCAATCGCACCCAACTTTTGTGCCGCCATCGTTTTACTCATTGCTCTTTCCTTGCCTTCTGTGCTAATTAATAACTTGCCTCTAACATCTAAAGTAGACTTGTCATTGAATTCAGCGCCTACAAAAAACAAGTCACTACTTGTAAATAATTTTTGTGGTGCAGCTGCTGCACTGATCCAAAAGTCTTTGTCTAAAGTATAACTTGTGCCATTGACTTTTAAACTTGCACTAGTCAATTTATCTTGAAACAAACTAAATGGCATTCTGTAAGATCCAGCATTACCTGGTGTTAGACCCATCTGCTTGTATTGGCTTACTAAATAGCTAGCCGCTTTTCTTTCTCCTTCTGTTCCTGTTTCTCTACCTTGCATTTCCTCGCCAGCAATGATGCTAAGGTGTTTTTTTAAGCCTGCTGCTGTGATAGTTTTAGCTGCAGTGTTGGCATCGATGGTTTGTGCATTCACAAATCCAATACTCAAACTCAGCAGTACAATGAAAATTTTACGCATGTTGATTAATTTTAATGAAATAGTTAATTTAAATGTAGTTATTTTTTGGTGAAATTAGCTTGTTAGCAACTGATCTTATCTACTCTGCCTTGATGTCTTCCGCCTTCAAATGCGGTCGTCATAAATAAATCAATCATTTCGATGGCAGATTCAACACCCACAAATCTTGCAGGGATACAAATAATATTTGCGTCATTATGCAATCTTGTTAACTCTGCCACTTCTGGCAACCAACATAAACCAGCTCTAATACTAGCATGTTTATTGGCTGTGATGGCTACACCATTTGCAGAGCCACAAAATAAAATACCAAAAGCTGCTTCTCCGGTTTCCACACTTGCTGCAGTCGGATGCGCAAAATCTGGGTAATCCACTGAATCAGTAGAGTAGGTACCAAAATCTTTGACTTGGTAGCCTTTATTTTCGAGCCACTCTATTACTTCTTTTTTGTAAGCTACACCAGCGTGATCTGCCCCTAATGCGATAGGTTTAGAAGGATCAAAAACATAAGCCATATGAATCGATTTTTATTTGTTGCTAACTAATTATCGTAATTTTTATAATTTTTATTCCCACTCTTCTTCTGCCTTCTTCACACTTTTATAAGCCCATCTAGACACGATAATACTTAATTCAAATAAGGAATATAAAGGAATAAAAACCAATAACTGACTATACCAATCCGGACTTGGTGTAATGAATGCAGCCACAATTAAAATAACAACAGCTGCATATTTACGCGCTCCGCTTAAAAACTTAGGAGTGACGATGCCTATTTTAGTTAATAAGAAAGCCAATACAGGCAATTCAAATGCAATGCCACATCCCAATATCAGGTTGGTTAAATTATCTAAATAATCTGCAAAAGTAGGCATGGTCGTAATCACATTCTTGGTACCTAATTGGAAGCTTGCTAAGAAATTAAAAGTGAATGGGCCTAGTATGAAAAATCCAAAGGCTGCACCTAAGAAGAAAAAGAAGGAGACCCAAAAAATCATGAATCTTGTGTTGCTTAATTCACGCTCTTTTAATGCTGGTTTGATAAAGGACCAAAATTGATAAAAAATAAATGGGAAAGCAGTGATGATACCACCCACAATCGCCATGCTAATACTACTCAAGAACTGTCCACCAAATGTGGTGCTTTGCATGGTTACTTTTACAGCAGGCATACACAATGCATTGCCTAATCCAGCCCATTGACTGAATTCACAAAATAAACGATAGGTAATAAAATCTGGTTGAATCGGACCTGTAATGATGTTGTCCATGACCCAGTCACGCTTTATGAAAATCACTAAGGCCATGACTAAAATTGCTGCTGCAGATCTTACGATCGTACCTCTTAATACTTCGAGATGATCGATGAATGACATCTCGGAACCATCTTTTGAATTTAAACGATCAAATAGTGCCATGGATTATACAGAATGAGGCCTAAAGTTAAGGCTTCTAGGGCAAAATGAGGACGTAAAAACTAAAAATAGTATTAGTGAATGGTGAGCTTTACTTTCTCGATTCTGGTATCGCTTACTAAGAGTATTTCGGCATCAAAATGGCTTAAATGGATGACTTCTCTTACTTTAGGAATGGCTTCGTGTTTATGGATCAAATATCCACTCAAAGTCTCTGCGCTATCTGCTGCAAAGTCGATGCCATATTTTTCATATAAATAGTCCAATTCCAACCTGCCACTAAATATATATTCGTTGGCAGAAAGTTTCTTTTCTAAAAACTCTTGTTCATCATATTCGTCATTGATCTCGCCAAAAATTTCTTCTAACACATCTTCCATGGTAACAATCCCTGCAGTGCCACCAAATTCATCCACTACCCATGCAATGCTCTTTCTTTTTTTAGAGAATAAATTAATTAAGTCTGCTGCATTCATGCTTTCAGTCACTAATAAAACAGGGTGTAGTATCGCTTTAATTTCTGTAGGCTTTTTAAATAAATCCAACTGGTGCACATACCCAACAATATTGTCTAGCGTATCATTGTAGACAATGAGTTTGCTCAATTTAGTTTCAATGAAAAGTGCCTTTAATTCGGCTATAGGAGTGAGGATATCAACACCAATAATTTCTGTTCTAGGCACCAAACATTTGCGCACTTTAATATCAGGCAAGCTTAATGCGTTTTCAAACAAGTCTGTGTTCAATTCTTGTTGTTCCTGGTGCGGATTGGTTTGTTGCACAAAATGTGCTAAATCGACTTTTGTAAAAGCCTCTTTTTTATACACCATTTTAACTTGCAATAGATTACTTAAAACCCATTGCGCCGTATTCACTAAAATAACAGTGAGTGGTTTAAATAAGAGGTGGAAAAATTGTGCGACTGGAGCAAAAGTATTGATTAAGGAAGCTGCTCTTGCCTTAAACATGGCTTTTGGAACAAGCTCGCCTATAAATAAAATTACGAAGGTAGAGACCAATGTATTGCCAACTAAAATAGCGCCATCACCCAATCCAAATTTACTCCAAATATGGGTATGCAATAGTTCTTCAAATAAAATACCAAACACAACCAATGAAATATTGAGTCCTATTAAACAAGTGCCAATAAATTGTGTCGGCGCTTCAAGAAAGCCAGCAATGATTTTGCCTGACCTGCTGCCTTGTTTTTTCTTTAATTCTAAACTAAGGCGATTGGCACTTACAAAGCCAATCTCATAGCCAGAGAAAAAACCAATTAAAATTACAGATGCAACGATGGCAAAAATCATAGTTTGTTTTTAAATCAAAAATACCTGTTTACCATTCTGGCAATACAGGTTTTGTGTCAATGATCCCTTCAATTTGCTCCATGATCTCCGGGGTCAATAGTGTAGCGGTTTCTAGCGCAGTTAAATTATCTAATAATTGTGTTTTATTGGTGGCACCCAATATCGCAGTGGATACATTTGGATTTTTAATACACCATGCAATGCTCAAAGAAGCAGTACTTACTTTTAAAGCTTTTGCTAAAGCACCCAATTGCTTCACTTTCGCAATTTTATCTTGCATCAACATTCTATCTCTTAACCATTCAAAACCTTCAATATGCATTCTTGATCCCTCTGGAATGCCATCATTGTACTTCCCTGTTAATAATCCAGAAGCCAAAGGACTCCAAATGGTAGTGCCCATGCCCACATTTTTAAAGATCTCTACAAAATCATTTTCCATTTTATTGCGCTCAAACATATTGTACTGTGGCTGTTCCATGGAAGGCCCTATCAGTTTATATTTTTCTGCAATTCTATGTGCTTCCATGATCTCTACGCCACTCCATTCGCTGGTGCCCCAATACAATACCTTTCCTTGTTGAATCAAGGTATTCATGGTTTGCACCACTTCTTCGATAGGGGTCGTTTTATCCGGACGATGACAAAAATATAAATCTAGGTAATCTGTTTGAAGACGTAGTAATGCTTCATGACATGCTTCTGTTAAATGCTTTCTACTTAATCCGGTTTGATTAGGCTTATTGGCTTTCCCTCTCCACCCAAAATAGGCTTTTGATGATAAAACAATAGATGTCCTATCCCATTTTTTTTGATTTAAAACACGACCCATCATCTTCTCACTTTCTCCAGCTGCATACACTTCTGCATTGTCAAAAAAGTTCACACCTGCATCATAAGCAATTCCCATTAATTCATCTGCAATACGGTCATCAATTTGTTTGTGAAATGTAACCCAGCTTCCGAAACTTAATGTGCTTAATTGAAGCCCTGTTTTACCCATCTTTCTATAGTCCATCTGGTTTATATTAAGGATTTAAACTACTGCTATCTTGAAGGATGGCGTAGCTATTTGATTGTGGTTTAAAGATACGAATGTCTGTCAAATTTTGGTTGGCCTCTAGTCCTTTCCCATAAATTTTGGCCAATGGATTGTGCTGCTTCACCACCACATCCTTCTCGGTATAAAACTTGCCCGTGTTCTGATCCCAATACATTTCCTTACACCATAAGGTATCTCCAAGGGTGTTGAAAATAATGACGTCCTCTTTTAAAAAGACAATATTTTCAGTTTCTTTATATTTTGCGTACTTAGCAGAAAGTTGACTTTCTACTTGATTGCTATCCTTGTAAAAATCTACATGAATGGATAGAGGAAACTCAATCATTTTGCTACTGTCCTCTAAATATCGATTCATCAATGGCGAAGTTAATTTAGCCCCTAACTTTCCATCATTACTAATATAGATTGCCACATCCTTTCCTACATCAATCCCGCTAATCCTTGCGCCTAGTGCTTTTACTGCATCTACATCGTTCTCGCATGAAGTCATAAAAAAGCAGCTACTCAAACAAGCAACTGCTATTTTCAATATTGTATAACGGGTTGTATTAGTCATATTTACGTTTATTGAACCAAACGTCACTCAAGCTATACCCCACAGTGAATTGAACAAAATTTTCTTTAAAGTTAGATCCACCTCCACCTCTTTGACCCATCTGTAATGCTAGATTCAATAAAGTGAATTGGTAATCATAAGAACGATACTTTCTAATTGGCAATCCTAAGCCCATTGTAAGTCCTTGTACATTTAATCCACTGTTGTTGATGTTGATATAATCTTTACCACTGAACACCCCAAATCGATAGGTCACTGTAGACCAATAATTTTCAAAAGCAAATGGATTAGGAGATAATTGAGCTCCAGCACGAAACATAGTGGCATTGCGCACTTGATCTGTTACGCCATAAAATTTATAACCATCCTTCCAATTAGATTGATTCAATTCAAGCCCAAAAACCCATTGATCGTAGTTACCCCTTACTGTGGTAATTTTTTTGTGCAAGGCAATACCTACTGTGGTAGTACTTGGTAGTTCTACTATCCCGCTAATATTTTTTTGATATAACGCAGTATCCACTGCTATTTCTTGAGAAGATGTAAATGTACCAGTGGACCTTAAAATATCTTGCTTCCCACTTAATCTTTGGTTAAGGGTATAGGTTCCACCATAGCTAAGGGTATATTCTGTTTTATCTTTTGTAAGGGTATTGCTTTTACTTGATAATGGGAATTCACCTTGTAGACCTAGGTTTAGAAATACACCACCAAAACTTGTGTTGGTACTCGAAAGCGATTGATAAAAAGAAGTAGAATCATTATTGTATAAAAGCGCCTTCACTACATCTATTCTTTTTCTGCCTAAATTATAACCAGTATTCATTCCAATACTTAGATACTTCCAACTTTTACCTACTCCAAGAAAAACTTGATTGATGCCGCCCTCTCCTTTATAGTTGGTGTAGATAGAATCAATCGTATTATCTGAAGATGGATAATCGTCATAATCGTTCACAGAATAATTTATCTGAGTGAGTGGTCTTAATCCAAAAGCAAATCCAATTTTTTTTGCTTTACTAATGGGCACACCTACTACAATATAATTAGGGATTAAATAGGTTGATTTTTCTTTTCCTGCAGGGGTCGTTCTTTTAAGCGTACTATTGGATAAGTTCAGGCCAATATCAAATGTGGTCATATAAATACCTCCATAAGAAGCCGGATTACTAAAATTGATGCTTTGTCCAAAAGCGCCATTCATATTGGGCGTATACGCAGCAGTTAACCCACCCATACCTTGGTTTGCAGCATTTTGACTGTTGTAAACTTCGTTGCCTACGCCATATCTTGAAAATGGGGAATTGATTTGAGCCTTTAATGGGGCTATAAAACAGAAAAGTCCAATGAACGGGGTTAACCTAAGTATTTTTTTCACTAATCGCATATAGTCCTTTATAAATTAAATTTGGGTCGGCAAATATCCTTCTTTTTAAGTGAGGTACAAAATAACTAAGGTCTCCACCGGTTAATAGGGCGTTAAATTTGCTGTATTTGGCCTCATAAGCGTCAATTATACCATTAATTTCGGCTGATATCCCTAAAACGACACCAGAAAGCAGGTTAGTTTTTGTGTCATAGCCGACCAAACCAAAGCTTGGTGCGGGTTCAATCAATGGCAAAAGTGCCGTTAAATCATTCATTGATTTAAATCGCATTTGCATGCCTGGAGAGATACTCCCTCCTAAAAACTGCCCTCGATTGTTGACAAAATTATACGTGATACAAGTGCCAAGGCAAATGACTAGACTATGTTGTTCGGGGTATAAATCTACAGCGGCTGCCACAAGCCCTAAACGATCGGCTCCAATGGTTTCGGGTTTGCCAACAGGTGTGGTGAAATTTAATTTAGATGCTGGGCCTAATAAATGAAACGGACCGTATGCTGTCAATAAGCTTTCAATGGCTTGATCGTGATGGATCACCGAGGAAAGCAATGTTTTGCTAGGCTGGTACTTGTCTAATAAATTTTGAACAGCTGAAAGTGGATCATTTTCTAGTAGCTCCAATTTTTCAAAATGGGTGCCTTTAAAAATTGCCGCCTTTAATCGGGTGTTGCCAAAATCGAAACAAATGGTTGTAGACATAATGATTTAAGTAGTTCAAAATTAATTGCTTTCAAGCAAACTTTAGGTAAAACAATAGGCAAGTTGCAAAAGATTTCGGTTATTTGAAGAACAATTAAGCGAATATGAAGGTTGCTGGGTTTACAATCATTAAAAATGCCGTGGTGAATGACTTTCCCATCTTGGAAGCCATTCGTTCTATTTTACCTGTGGTGGACGAAATGATTGTTTTAATAGGAGATTCCACAGATGAAACCATCGCATTGATTGAATCCATTGGTGATCCCAAAATTAAAATTCATCATTCCATTTGGAATAAAGATTTACGCAAAGGCGGGGTCGTTTTAGCGGATGAAACCAATAAAGCCTTTCAATTAATTGATGCCAGTTTTGATTGGGCATTTTACATTCAAGGAGATGAAGTGGTGCACGAAAAATACCATCCAGCAATTCGTGCTGCCTGTGAAAAATATAAAGATGATTTAGCAGTGCAAGGGCTATTGTTTAAGTACAAACATTTTTATGGCACTTATGATTATGTAGGGGATAGCAGAAAATGGTATGCACATGAAATAAGGATCATTAGAAATAATAAAGCCATTAGTGCTTATAAGGATGCGCAAGGTTTTAGAATTGGCCATCAAAAATTACCGGTAGCTGCTATTGATGCAAGTATCTATCATTATGGATGGGTTAAAAGTCCTGAACAAATGCGTAAAAAACAAAAAGAGAGTGCGGCATTTTGGAATGATGATACGCAAATGGAAAAAATAATAGCAAGCCCAGATTTTTATGATTTTTCTGAATTTGATTCTTTAGAACGCTTTACAGGCTCGCATCCCAATGTGATGTTAGATAGAATTGAACGAAAAAATTGGGTGGTTGATTTAGATGTTTCAAAAAAGAAGTTATCTTTTAAAAAATTCGTTTTATACTATTTTGAAAAGTGGACGGGCATTCGTCCTTTTGATTTTAAAAATTATAAAATTATCCGTTCTTAAATGTTTGATGTAACAGATATCGCAAAAGGTGTTGCCGAAGGTAATTTTTTATTATTGGCAAAAACCATTTCACAAATTGAAAATAAAGTGGAAGGGACGGATGCGTATTTGGCCAATCTAGTTCCTAAAGCAATTCCAATCATTGGTATCACTGGTCCTCCGGGTGCAGGTAAAAGCACTTTGATTGCGGGCTTGGTGGGCGAGTGGATTGCAGCAGGTAAAAAAGTAGCTGTGCTTTCGGTTGACCCCTCTTCGCCTTTTCATAAAGGCGCCATTTTAGGGGATCGAATTCGCATGAAGGATTGGTATTTACATCCTCAAGTTTTCATTCGTTCATTTGCTTCTAGGGGTCATTTAGGCGGCTTAAATAGTTCCATGATTGAATTGACTACTTTATTACAAGCCGTAGGGTTTGATCAAATAGTATTGGAAACTGTGGGAGTGGGACAATCCGAAGTAGAGGTAGCCTCTTTGGCTGATACCACTGTGGTGGTGTTAGTGCCAGAAGCCGGGGATGAAGTGCAGATGATGAAATCTGGATTAATGGAAGTGGCTGATGTATTTGTAGTCAATAAGAGTGATCGTCCTGATGCAGAAATATTTACCAACCATATTCGACAGATGATCATGGAGCATGGGGTATCTGACGCGCATTTAAAAGTAATCCCAACAATAGCATCACAAGGGGTTGGCATGAAAGAATTAATTCAAGCATTGGATGCGCATCAAATTGCCAATAAAGAATTAGACACCCGACATAAATTGATTGTTGCAAAAGTAGTACAGTTGATTGTTGCACAAAAAATGCGTCAGCTGGATCTTATAAAATTAGAGGAAGATGTAGCGGCAGCGATTTCAAAAGAAGGATTTAATATCTTTAGTTTTACACAAAATTATTTTTGATGGACGCCCCAACATCTGTAGCTATATTAATTGCAACTTACAATTGGCCTCAAGCATTACAGCAAACATTAATGTCTGTTGCCAATCAAACCATCCAGCCTAATGAGGTACTCATTGCAGATGATGGTTCTGATGAGAGGACTTCTAAATTGATTCAAGCTTTTAAACTTAATCATCCCAATCTTAATATCATTCATGTTTGGCATGAAGACAATGGCTTTAGATTAGCAGCCATAAGAAATAAGTCCATACGCATGGCGCAATCAGATTATATCATTCAAATAGATGGTGATATCATTTTAGACCAACACTTTATTGCAGATCATTTAAGCCTTAAAGAGAAAGGTTTCTTTGTTACGGGAAGTAGATTGCTTTTAGGAAAAAAAATCACTGATGCATTACTGGAATCAGAAAAAGTCAATTTTGCTCGTCTAAGGTGGAAGGGAAAGAACTTTTTCAATACGCTTAGAATACCAATGTTTACGGGCTTATTACAAAACACCTATAAAACAAAAGGGGAATATTTGTATTATGTCAAAGGGTGCAATATGGCATTTTGGAAATCAGATCTATATCTTGTGAATGGATATGATGAATCATTTAATGGTTGGGGGAGAGAGGATACAGATATCTGTATTCGTTTAATACATGCAGGTGTAAAGAAAAAATTTATCAAATTTGGTGGCGTGCAATACCATTTACATCATGCGCTTGCATCTAGGGATCAATTGGATGCCAATGATGCATTGATTGAGCAACTAAAATTAAATCAAATAAGTTTTTGTAAGCAAGGACTGGTCAAGTCTGAGCAAAAAAATTGAGCATTCAAATTAAATGCCTTTTTCATTTTTCCACCATCGATAAGCGACGTAGCTCATGATACCAAATGGCATGGCAGCGAGATAGAGAATACCTACATTAAAACCTTTTCCAGCTTCTTCGCCAATCTGCGCGGCTGTTTTAGTACAGATGGCGCATTGTGCTTTTCCTGCTAAAACAAACAGTTGAAATACAAGTAGTAAATAAATACTTTTCATATTGCAAAAATAGGTATAAAAAACCCCGAATAATCGGGGGAATCTATTTTTAAAAAAAATTAAGCATTTGCCTTTGGAGCGGCAGCTGCCTTAATATTTCTTGTTTTGTGTGGTCTGCTTTTACCAAAAGAACCTAAAAAGCGCTTCCCTTTTGCTGTTTTTTTATCTCCTCTACCCATGATATTATAATTTTTAAATTGTGATTGGACTGCAAATATAAAAAAACCCTCTGAATAAATGGTTATCCGAGGGTTTTAATTCAAATAAATTTGAAATTACAACTTGCCGCTCAATTCTTTACCAGCTTTGAAACGTGCAACTTTCTTTGCTTTAATCTTGATTGCCTCACCTGTTTGTGGGTTACGACCAGTTCTTGCAGCACGCTTAGATACTGAGAAAGTACCAAAACCTACTAAAGTTACTTTGTCACCTTTTTTCAAAGATTTAGTTACTGCTTCGATAAAAGCGTCT
>Ga0222712_10000131_pt1 | contig 102866 bp, 91 predicted proteins | sample C33_657DmetaG_FD_165043 | JGI IMG/M metagenome (GOLD analysis project Ga0222712, IMG submission 165043) | Estuarine water microbial communities from San Francisco Bay, California, United States - C33_657D | ecosystem: Environmental > Aquatic > Marine > Unclassified | place: USA: California... | reverse complement strand
ATTCCTACACCACTTCTTACCCAACGAACATCTTGTCTTGGAACTGTACTATCGACAAATGATGCACTTCCCGTTACACCATTAAAGTGCAGTAAAATCTTATCATTTCCATCAGAATTAAATTGAGATGTTTCTGGAGTGAAGTTTCCAGTATATCTTGCATTACTGGACAATCTGAATTCATCAATATATCCATTAAAAGTACTGGCACCACTTGTATCTGCACCAATTGTTAATTGTCCAGTATTGCCAATGGTGGATGAATTTGTTTCAGTAGTTCCAAGTGCTGTGCCGTTAACATAAGCAGTAATTGTGGATCCAGAACGAACTAATGCGATCTTTGTCCAATTGTTTGCAACGATTGATCCACCAAAGGTTGTTGATGCACCTCCGTAGAAATTGCCAGTTACAACTCCACTTGCCAAATAAAGGTTATATCTGCCAGTTGTCTCAGTTCCGAGTGAGAATAAGTACTGAGTGCCAGTTACCGTTGTTGGATAAATCCAAAGTTCTGCTGTAAAATCAGTTACAAATAAGAAATCAGATCCACCTTCACATCTAATATAATCACCTGTTCCATCCAAACTTAACGAAGCAGTGCCAAACTTCTTAGGTGATGTTGTCAGTTGAGCATTTCCAAATGCAGTAACTGTCTTACCTAATCTTGATGAAGGTAATTCAAATAAACCTTCACCCTTTGCAGTAATAGAAGAAAGTCCAGAGCTTGTATCGTAACTTCTAACTGTACCAAATCCAAGTGCTTCCTTATAAGATACATTTCCACTTGTGGTTGCAGAACCACCCATCGTAACCGCAAACGTATTAATTCCAACGTATTCGGATACACTATAAAATCCATCAGATGCTGTTCCAGAAGTAAAGTCAGCAAAAACTCTATCTCCAACAGTTAATCCATGACCAACTCTTGTGATTGTAAGTGCAGTTCCTACTTGATCATAAGTTCCAGATTGTGAGTTTGCTTCAAGATAGTAAAGTTCATCATTTGCTCCAGGAGTTGATCCAGTCAGTCCAGAAGTTTTAACTCTTACATAACCAGTGCTTGCAAGACCAACAGTTCCGTCATGTGCATAAATGGCAGTATCTGCAAAATATGTAAAGCAGTTTACCCATTCAGTTCTTGCACCATTGGTCATTTCCAGTGCAATGTTGTCTGGGCAAATGAATGTACATTCATTAAACAATATTGCTGGTTCTAATGTTGTTGGTTGAACAACACTACCGTCAATTAAGGCACCACGGCCTGCTTTATATGATGTCGGTGGAGCATGTGCGGTATCAAATCCATAAGGATCTGTTGCAGAAGTTACAGATCCCTTGTTTAAAACTGTAACTCTTTGAATATATGGAGAACGAGTGGTTGTTTTTGCATTATTAGCAAACTTAAATCCAACTCCAGGTTCAAAGAAGTTTCCGATACTCAGATCTTCAATCGAAACTTCACCATTCAATAAGAAACCATCATTCTGCTTTGTTCCATTTGTCGGCTGAATGAATGTCGCACGAATTCCAGCACCTCTAACTGTAACTGCCGAAGGAACTGTAAGTGGGAATACTTCGGTATATGTTCCAGATTCCAGAGAAATTATATCTCCAGTAGAAGCAACACCTAAGGCATGGGATAATGTTGCAAATGGTTCATTGATGTTTGTTCCACTATTGGAATCACTTCCATTTGTGGAGACATAATAAGTTTTACCAAGTGCATTTAAGTTACCATCAAATCTTGAAGCAGTTACTACTCCACTGATACTTACATCTCCACCAACTGTTAATTTTGCTTGAGGTAATGTTGATCCAATTCCAACATTTTCTGTAGAAGCAATATAAACAAAGTCAGTAGCACCAGCAGAAACATTATTTTGATTGAAGATTATTTGACTATTTGATCCTGCAACTGGTCCAATTGTTCCCTGAACACCTTGATTTCCTTGAAGTCCTTGATTTCCTTGGAGACCTTGAACACCCTGAAGTCCTTGATTTCCTTGGAGACCTTGGAGACCTTGATCTCCCTGGAGACCTTGATTTCCTTGTACTCCTTGATTGCCTTGAAGACCTTGATTTCCTTGAACTCCCTGGTTTCCTTGAAGACCTTGATTTCCTTGAACTCCCTGGTTTCCTTGAAGACCTTGATTTCCTTGAACTCCTTGGTTGCCTTGAAGGCCTTGTACTCCTTGATCTCCCTGAAGACCTTGATTTCCTTGAACTCCTTGGTTGCCTTGAAGGCCTTGTACTCCTTGATCTCCCTGAAGACCTTGATTTCCTTGAAGTCCCTGAACTCCCTGATTACCTTGTAAACCTTGTACACCTTGATTTGCTTGAAGACCTTGAACTCCTTGATTACCTTGATTGCCTTGAAGACCTTGAACTCCTTGATTTCCTTGGTTGCCCTGCAACCCTTGAACTCCCTGATTTCCTTGGAGACCTTGAACACCCTGATTTGCTTGAAGACCTTGGACACCTTGATTACCTTGTAGTCCCTGAACTCCTTGATTTCCTTGTAGACCTTGTAGACCTTGGAGACCTTGATTTCCTTGGAGACCTGCGGCATAAGGTTCTGTCCAACTAATACCAACTCCAGTTGATACTAATATTGAACCACCTATTCCTATTTGATTAGAACTGTCATAAATTCCACCGTCGATTTTGACGGCTCCATATATTCTTGTCCCACCTTTAAGTTTTGCCATCTCTTATGCCTGTGCCTCCGTCCAAGAAATTCTTGCGTTAATCGTTGCCTGTGCGCCACCAATATTTCTTGCTGTGATAGTAATTGTATCTGGACCGTCAGGGTATATATTATTTACTGTTGTTGGTGCAGTTAACGAGTTACCACCACCAAGAATTGAATTGCCCAAATCACGAACGAGAGTCAAATCTTTACCCACAGTTCCAGATCCTGTAAGGAATGAATAAATTATTTCTCCGCCAGTAACTGTGGTATTTGAAGTATGGAGGCAAACTTGAGCAAGAGAAGATCCTCCAGCAGCAGCATAAGTTCCAGCACTTACTCTTCCGTTCAAAACAATATTAACTAAGAAAGTTCCTCCAGAAAGAACACCAATTTCACGAAGAGTCAATTGCATTCGATTAATCAAATCTCTTGCTCCTAACAGTCCGGTTAACCCAGAATCTACACTCGGAGCAAGACGAAGAGAAATCAAGGCATTAGTTTGTCCATTGGTAATATTAAGAGAACTGCTCATGCCAGAGGTAAATAGGAAAGATTTATCATCATCATATCTTCCATCCATCATCACTGAAGAACCCCAGTGAGCTATAGTTGAGGATGTTTGTGGTGAATGAAGTTCAACTGAAATTGGTGCTGTTGCACTAAAGGTAAATGTAGTTGCAGATGCAGTTCCACCACCACCAGTTAATCCACCAGGACCAGTCAAGTTAGTTATATTTCTTGTTAATCCTGTAAATGAAGATGCAGTTTTTCCAGTATAATTTATATATTCGATTGCCGCACCAGTTCCCCCAGCAGCTCTTACCACTAAAGTTCCTGATGATGGAAACTCTGATGTATCATTCACAGAAACCGATGCAGTAACACCAGAGGTAAGCGTTGCTGTGAGATATGTACTAGGTGGAATTGTATTACATTCATATCTTGCCGGAAGGTTTCCAGAACGCATATATGCTTCTGTTCTATAGTTAGCATTTGCAGTTCGATGAGCATAAATGACTTCACCTCTTTGGTTCTTGAATCCATAACGAATTGCTCCGGCACCATACCAAGAATAATCAATATAAAGCATCTGCATTTTATTCAAATCAAGATTAAATCCAGATGGTCCATTACCATCACATTTATCGAGATTGAATTGAGATTGAGGAACTTTCGTATCAGTTCTTTTTGTTACAATTACTGAACCACTTGTAATGGTTGTTCCTCTATATTCCGGAGAAATGAACATAGAAGTATCACTTGCAATTGAAAGAATCATATAAGACATTCCACGAATTGTTACATAATCTCCAGGCTTTAATTGAGAAGAAAATTTAGTATTTGTTCCAGTTACGGTTGCCGATCCAGCAGTAACTGATACTCCCCCAGATAATTGTTCTGTACTTGAACGTCTTACCGCATATAAATTTTGTCCGTCGTACTCATAAAAGAATCCGTTTTGTTCATCAAACATCCCAACACGTATTTTTGCACCATACCAACTATATGGTGCAACGGAAATTGGGAATCCTGTTGCGGGAGATGCGGAAGGTGTTGACAGTGCAGTATAAGTAAATGTTAAATCTGTTGGCACTGTTGCAACCGTAAATATTCCGTTATATGCACTTTGAATTGCACCAGAAACAATAACAACTGCTCCAGGACCTAAATTATGAGGAAACTTACAAGTTACAGTAACAGTTGTTCCTGATGAAGTAACATTATCAACTGAAAATGTTGCCTTAAGATTTGATCCAGTACTGAACTGAACACCTTTACCGGATTGATAACGGAAATATCTTCTTGTTTGACGAATTAATTGATTGCCATTATATGGAGTACCAGTGCTAAAACTTACACCACCATCAAAGGGTCTATGAACAGATGATGTATAAGGTCTTGTGTAAAGATTTTGTGTTCCACCCGTTGCGGTAATTGTTCCTGTAGGTGCTAGGTCAACATCAAAAGTAAATGTATTTGATGTTGGAGTTGTCTTTACAAAAAATGCTCCGTTTGGTGGGTTGGTTGATGCTGTTGTGTTTCTTACAAAAATTCCATCACCAACAGAGAGACCGTGAGGACCAGTGGTTGTGCAAGTGACTAAAGTTGATACATTAGTGAATGCTGCTCCACCAGTAGAACTTACAGTAATTGGAGCACCAGTAAAGAAACTTCCACCAAAAACATAAGTTCTTGACGCATCATATATTTGTCCATTAAATACGTTTGCTCTTGCAACATAAGTAAAGCTACTTACAGAACTCGTTTCCGTAAGTTGCCATCCATTTGCAATAGGATCTTCAGTATCTTGAACAAAAATAGGAACTCCAACACCGGGATTAGCAGTTGATGTTACAGTGACAGTTCTTGTGCCATTTCCAGTAACGTTAGTAATCGTATATGGTGTTGTTGCATCATAAAATGTGGAGGGTCTATTGTTTAAAAGTGTTGTAGTTTCCCATTTAGTTGGTTGAGTTCCATATTCAAAGTCAGTATCAATTAGTGCCTGTGGTGTAGAAACTCGCATCTTACCCACGGGGTCCATCAAAGTTTCTGATGGAGTTATATATTGTTCGTGATCATCTACAACGAATTGAAGTTTATCAGCACTACTCATTCCAGTAGTATCATAATTTAAGACAACCGTAGTTGTATCTGCAATTCCATTTACAGTATAAGTGCCTGCTGTTAAATTGACATCCGAAAAATTATAAATTACTTGATTTGTGGTTACATTTGTAATTAATATTAATCTTTCTCTTGGTACGGCACGAGGAATTACTACCGTTTTGGTTGAAGGTGTAAATGTGTAATTTGTTTCAAGCAGTACCTGTCTAGCCATTATTAGTTGATACCTTTTTTATATTTATTCATTATAAAATGGGAGTAACTTCATCAATTTCATTATAAACAATAACTGTTTTATCCGTATATTGCCTCATGTATCTTCCTTGTCCAGATCCAAATAAAGTTCCGCCAAATTCATCATATACGGAGTCATAAGGTGGAAAAACATTTGCAGTAAGTGTGGTTTCAATTCCAACATTTTCGGAAAATTCTGATGCATAATAAGTCCCAAATCCAGTAATACCTACATTATTTTCTGTTGTTTCATCAAACTCTCCAGCAAGCATAGATGCATATTGATCTAACCTTCCTACAATTGCCATAGTATTAACCCGATATGAAATCTAAACTATTTGTAGATGAGTTATATTGTATATAGAAATTGGTGGATGAAGAAGTTCCACCAAATCTCAATTTATTTGAATCGGTAATACGAAGATCTCCAGCAATATCAGCACGGAATTGTGGTGATGATGTTCCAATACCAACTCTCACATTTACATCGTCATAGTTGAGACCTGATGCACCACCAGAAACTCCATTATCATTGTAAATGACTTGACCATCAGTACCAGCAATTGGTCCGATTAGACCTTGTAGACCTTGAACTCCTTGATTTCCTTGTAATCCTTGTACTCCTTGATTTCCTTGGAGACCTTGTACACCTTGATTTGCTTGAAGACCTTGTACTCCTTGGTTGCCCTGAAGACCCTGTAATCCCTGGACTCCTTGATTTGCTTGAAGACCTTGGACTCCCTGATTGCCTTGGAGACCTTGTACACCTTGGACTCCCTGATTGCCTTGTAGACCTTGTACACCTTGATTTGCCTGAAGACCTTGTACTCCTTGATTACCTTGTAAACCTTGAAGACCTTGATTAGCCTGAAGACCTTGTACTCCTTGGTTGCCCTGGTTGCCTTGAAGACCTTGTACTCCCTGATCACCTTGAAGACCTTGTAATCCTTGGTTTCCCTGATTGCCTTGAAGACCTTGAACCCCCTGAACTCCCTGATCACCTTGAAGACCTTGAACTCCTTGATTGCCTTGGAGACCTTGTAATCCCTGAACACCTTGATCACCCTGGAGACCTTGGAGACCTTGATTTGCCTGAAGACCTTGTACTCCTTGATTACCTTGTAAACCTTGAAGACCTTGATTGGCCTGAAGACCTTGTACTCCTTGGTTGCCCTGGTTGCCTTGAAGACCTTGTACTCCCTGATCACCTTGAAGACCTTGATTACCCTGAAGACCTTGGACTCCTTGGTTGCCTTGAAGACCTTGCAATCCTTGTACTCCTTGATCTCCCTGGAGACCTTGAAGACCTTGATTTGCCTGAAGACCTTGGACTCCTTGATCACCTTGGAGACCTTGCAATCCTTGTACTCCTTGATCTCCCTGGAGACCTTGATTTCCTTGAACTCCTTGATTGCCTTGATTGCCTTGAACACCTTGAGTTGCTTGAAGACCTTGAACTCCTTGGTTTCCTTGATTACCTTGAAGACCCTGAACTCCCTGATCACCTTGGAGACCTTGGAGACCTTGATTTGCCTGAAGACCTTGGACTCCCTGATCCCCTTGAAGACCCTGTAATCCCTGGACTCCTTGATTTGCTTGGAGTCCTTGAACTCCTTGGAGACCTTGCAATCCTTGGACTCCCTGATCCCCTTGAAGACCTTGATTTCCTTGAACTCCTTGATTTCCCTGGAGACCTTGCAATCCTTGGACTCCTTGATCACCTTGGAGACCTTGAAGACCTTGATTTGCCTGAAGACCTTGGACTCCTTGATCACCTTGGAGACCTTGCAAACCTTGATTTGCTTGGAGTCCTTGAACTCCCTGATTTCCTTGGAGACCTTGTAGACCTTGAACACCCTGAACTCCTTGATCTCCTTGAAGACCTTGAACCCCCTGGAGACCTTGATTACCTTGTAATCCTTGAACTCCTTGGACTCCTTGATCGCCTTGGAGACCTTGAACTCCTTGATTGCCTTGAAGACCTTGTACACCTTGATTAGCTTGAAGACCTTGGACTCCTTGAACTCCTTGATCACCTTGGAGACCTTGAAGACCCTGAACTCCTTGATCGCCTTGAAGACCTTGCAAACCTTGATTTGCTTGGAGTCCTTGGACTCCTTGAACTCCTTGATCACCTTGGAGACCTTGGAGACCTTGATTTGCCTGAAGACCTTGAACTCCCTGATTTCCTTGAAGACCTTGTAATCCTTGGACTCCTTGATCACCTTGAAGTCCTTGAACTCCTTGATCGCCTTGAAGTCCTTGAAGTCCTTGAACTCCTTGGTTTCCTTGATTGCCCTGAAGACCTTGGACTCCTTGGACTCCCTGATCACCTTGAAGACCTTGGACTCCTTGATTGCCCTGCAGACCTTGAACTCCTTGATTGCCCTGCAGACCTTGGACTCCTTGAACTCCCTGATCACCCTGAAGACCCTGATTGCCCTGCAGACCTTGGACTCCTTGGACTCCCTGATCACCCTGAAGACCTTGAACTCCTTGGTTACCCTGGAGACCTTGTAATCCCTGAACTCCTTGGACTCCCTGATCACCCTGAAGACCTTGAACTCCTTGGTTACCCTGGAGACCTTGTAATCCCTGAACTCCTTGATCTCCTTGAAGACCTTGATTACCTTGTAGTCCTTGATTGCCTTGGAGACCTTGTAATCCCTGAACTCCTTGATCTCCTTGAAGACCTTGATTACCTTGATTACCTTGTAAACCCTGAACTCCCTGAACTCCCTGATCACCTTGAAGACCTTGGACACCTTGCAGACCTTGCCATCCCTGAACACCTTGATTTCCTTGATTTCCTTGGAGACCTTGTATGCCCTGAAGAGCTGCTTCTAAGATTGTTGATTTTTTTAATTGACCATCGGCAGAGTCATAATATAAAATATAATCATTTGGAGTTGCAGAGACGTTATCTCTATCCGATATCAATCCGGGATGTACATTTCTTATGCTGGAATTTGTAACTCCAGATCCCAACGTGGTCGAAGAAAGAACCTCAATTTCATTAATTTTATATACTTTATTATTATTTAAATCTATATTTTCACTAGATTTTAAAGAATCACTTGATGGATTATAAACAAAAGTTTTACGAATATTTTCAGAACCAATTCCAATTCCAGCTCCATCTAGAAGTATATTGCTTGATACTGACGTTGCAATTCCTACCTGCTTGTCAGCGATATCAACTACGGTTGAATTAATGGTAGTAGTTGTACCATCAACGTATAAATCTCCCCTTACTCTTATAATTCCAGTTTCATCTCCTACAGTCGCTGGATCAATTATTATCTCAGAAGGTCCAGTAATTGTATTGGAATTAATTGTTATTCCAGATGATCCACCAACTTCTATAGTTGATGATTTTATAGATCCAGCAACATCTAAATCGGCAGTTGCTTGATCAGTTCCAATGCCAACTTTTCCAGTAACCTCTAATACTGTTTGATTTTCAGTATAAGAATTAATGCCAATTTTTAGGTCTTTTTGACGGTTACTGATATATTTGGCCATCTCTTAGTATTAATTGAGTGTTTCTAAAATACTTGCAATAAATTTCAAATCTGTTGGGTTACTTCCCGACAATACAATTCTATCTCCACTTTGTAGAACCAATTTTCCTGCAAGAAGATTTGCAGTATCGTTTCCAGAAATTGGATAATTTTGTAATAATTCAGTATCAACCGCACTTCTGCGGTGAATAAAAGTGACATCTTGAGAATTTAATCCAATGTTTGCAACTTGTGCCAAAAGAATAACGCCGGTATAACCAACTGGTGCCGTATAAATTACTGTTGGTGTCGTGCTTACTACTGCTGTAACAGTTTTAAATACATTAAGTGCTAAAGCCATTTTTTATTAATCTCCTCCTAGTGCAAGCATAAATGGTGTTAGTGTAGAAAATAAACTTTTAGAATAAAATGTCCCACTAATTGTTCCTTCTTGTTGATTAACAACAACACCGTCACCAATTCTAAAATTTCCAGCTTGGTCAGTCGAAGTATATACAACTAAACCACCATTCTTTTTATCAGTTTCTTGTTCTTGAATTGGAACTCCACCAGCAGATGGCAACGCAGTTGCAATATCTGTTCCAGAACCAATATATTCAAGTGAATGTCCAGTTGCTAATACTCTACTTTGTTTAAAAAATGGAACTTGCGTTCCAGCACTAACATCATATGGAACATTATCGTTGATTGTAATCGTGCAAATTCCAGAAGAAATTGGAGTAGAACTCTTAATTGCATAGTAAGTTGGAATCAAATTTGCAGATCCTACTGCAGTATTTAGTCCAATATCAGGAGCACTAAAAATTACATTTGGTTGTGAAGTATATCCTCTTCCATTTGAAATCATTTCTACGGAAATTACGGTTCCATTTTTAACTTCTGCAACTGCCGTTGCTGGAATTCCCCAATCTGTAGAAGGTGAGTCAATAGTAATATCTACGTTTCCAGTATATCCGGTTCCACCAGCACCAATAGTAATGCCACCAATAGTGTAATATAAATTTCCAAAATAAACTACTTGACCATCAAATGGTCTTATTACATTTATATTTACAGTTCCACCTGAAGAATATGTATGCGGAAGAGTAGAAGTTCCCACATAAGTTTCAAAAGAACTTGGTGAGGTAATTGTAGAAACTTCAAAAATATATCCTTTGTTGCCCGATGGAAAGGTTACAGTTCCTGGTCCCGATGGGCAGGTAAATCCAAGTCCAGAAATTGAAACTCCCATTCCAATATTAAAGTTATGGTTGGAATCTAAAGTAATTGTAGTAAGTCCAGTGACATTATCGTAAACTGCACCAGTTACATTTAAAGTGGGAACGTTTAAATCTAAAATAAATGTATCCGAATTTGGTGATTCTGAACTTGTAATTATTCCAGTATATTTTAATGGACCTACTCCATCAGCAACTAATGCATAATTTCCAAAAGAAGAATTTGAGTTGGTTAAATCGCAAGCACCACCAGATCCACAGAATACTGAAATATCATTGCAGATAGTAAAAAGAGAAACTAATTGTGCATAACCTTCGTTGGTAATAGAACAACCTATTCCTGCTTGATTGTATTGAGTAAATGAATCTAAGACCATAGATTTTAATGGTCCGATTGCTTTTGACCCATCAATTTTTAATCCGATGCTATTTGGAATAAAATTGGTACAATTTTGAATATATGGAGATTGATTGAAATATCCTACTTCATCTGGGTTAAATGCAAAAATTGCCTTACCTGGATTCAAAGATCCTGTATAAGACATTTCCGCAATATAATTTCCATTTGAAACATAAAATAAATCTTTATTAGAATTTTGTGGAGATAAAGATACTTCTCTCAAACTATCTCCAACAATTGATACCTGTTCTGGTATAATTAAAGGATTATTTTCTATATAAGATCCAGCACTAATCTTAATAACTGTTCCTGTTGTTGCTTCTGAGAGTGCTGCTCCGACTGTTCGTTTTGCATCTCCAAGTTTTCTTCCTGTATTGGTGTCGCTTCCATCTTCTGTGACATATAAAATATTTGTAACTGTTGAACCAGAACCTAATCTTACTACGTCTGGAGAAAACCCTATACGTTCTCTTCTTGTATATAACTCGGCGTCAGAAATGTTTAAAGCTATTTCACCAGCCTGAAGTTGATTTACATCAGGCTTTCTTCCAGCCGTAGATGATCTTTTGATTCTGATTATCGGTCTTGCCATTCAAAACCTCTTAAGGCTATGTTCTCTTTAAAATTGCTTTATTTTAAAGAGTTTTTATTATTTATCAAAAATCATCGGTGGTAGTTTCTAATTTTTTAGTAAGCTCTTCTACTTTTGATTTTAATTGTGCAATTTGCGTTTCCAACATTACATTGTTGTTAAATAACTCAAAAGATCTTTGTTGATATACTGCAATGATTGACTTATAATCTTCTTCAGACATAGTAATATAAAATAAAATACACGTTATTTATTCAATAAAAACCACCATCAATTGAAATATTTTCTAAAGTTCTTTCTGAACCAGAACAAGAAATAACTTCAGATTGACCTGCACAGTCATTAATCCATAATGATCTTATTTCTAATGGTGCCCATGTTAATGTAGTAGTGTCAATAATGGGGGAATCGGATGTTAATCCAACTTCATTAAAAATATTTGAAATATGAGACGCTAATCCTATTCTTCCAGTACTATCATCCCAGAATATACCAGATCTATATCTTGTTCCAGATTTGAAGTAATTAAAAATTACTCCAGAATCCCAAGTTGTTGTTGAAGGTGGGTTTGTGGGAATTCCAACGTTTAATAATCTTGCCCCACTTTCAAATTCTTGTGTATCAAAAGTTATATAACTTCCTGTTACAATTCCAGATACTTGAAAATTATTATTTACTGTAAGATTTCCATCAATATTAACATTACCTTGGTTTTGAATTGTTCCGGTTACGATTAAATTTTCAATCTCATTCGACCAAGATAAAGTTCCAGTACTATTGGTCTTTAAAAAATAACCATTAATTGGTTCTGATGGAAGAGTATAATTTAAATTTGCAGGAACATTTAATGGTGCCCTAAGACCAATATAGTTTGAACCATTGACTGTAGATTCATATAAATTTACTCCACCACCAGCTCCACTACTTTCTCTTCTCCAATATCTTGAAGCACTTATAAATTTATTGCCTGCTAGTGTTCCATCTAAACCAATATAAAATTCACTTGTATCGGTGGTAAATCCAGGTTCTCCTGCAGCTAATGCAGGGAGGTTGTTTATAGACCCCCTTTTAATCTGAATAACTGGAGTTGTCATAATTAGAATCCTCCAGCATCTACATCGATCTTATCATCAAGATCCTGATCCATGCGATCAATAAAGGAAGTTGCATAACCAACAAATCCTGGTTGCGTTGGTTCCGTTTCTGCAGCTGCGGTAAATACTTTATCTGGATTTACTGCTGTCCATTTTCCTGTTGCTCCATTATACATCATAACGTATTGGTCATTAGTATCCTGACCATCGAAATCAATTAAATCTGAAAATCTTGCGGGCACACCAACACCTCCAGTTTTTACGGTAACTTTAAACTTATTATTTCTATTAAGTTTTATGTTAAAATCTGTCATATCGAGATACTATCCGAAACAATAATAGACCCTTCTATAACTTTAATAGTACTTCCGTTCGATGAATCTTGAAGAAATACATCAAAATAATTTCTTCCAGATGATAAATCGAGTGTGTCAGTTCTTCCCATACTGATTTTTACTGATTTGTCGGCAGTAATAATTTCAACATCAAATGACTTCGATTTTACAGAAGTTGGATGCTTTCTTATTTTTGAAATTCCATCATAATTATTAAGAGAAACTGGACCATTATCTGGACCAAAAATATTAAAAGTTGCTTCAAAGTCAGTTCCCTTTTCAAGATTAAGATTTACAACAGCAACTGACATGAGTTTAAATAGATTTTAATTATTTATTCTATTAATATGCTCTTGAAGTATCTTGTGCAAGTGGAGTTAAAGATCCAACTAAATTTGGACTATTATACATTGACGGTCCGCCTGCGGCAAATGGACTTGTAGGAAATCCCCAATTACTCAACGGATTAGACAAATTATTAGGTGACGGATAATTTCTTTGTATTGTAGATCTTCCAGAGTATATAATTCTTACAACTCCACAAGCACCAGCTCCAGATTGTGGTGTTCCCTGTCCAGTAATATCTGCTCCACCTCCTCCACCACCATAATAACCACCAGAACCTTGCCTTGGAGGAAAAACTCCCGCTCCACTGTCATCTCCAATATTATTATTAAATCCTCTTACTCCATTTCCACGACTGAGATTATTATAATTCCAGGGGTTGGCAGGAGGGTTTGTATAAGTACCTGTTATCGTTGTCCAGTTTGCCGTTGTAAATGTCTCGGTTCCAACCGCAAATCCATCTGGTCCATAAGATCCTCCTTGCCCTCCCCAACTAAGAAATTCTGTTGTAGTGAGAGGAACATTATTTTGTGCTCCGTTTCCACTTGGTCCTTGTCCCCAAATAACGCCAGTTCCACCTCCTCCACCAGCTCCATTTCCACCACCACCAGCAGTGTACATACCTCCTCCTCCACCACCAGCCGCTCCATTAGTAGGTGGATCATTTGGGTTTCCTTGTGCTAACGAAAAGAAAGCTCCATTTCCGCCAGTAGTTCCATTCGACCATCCAGCTGCACCACCACCACCACCATCGGTAGCACCACCACCTTTGTTTGATTGGGGACCGCCATATCCACCATTTCCACCTCCAATTGTTCCCCAAGCATAATTTCCTGGTGTAGTTCCACCACCCCCACCACCAGCAGTAGTTCTCACTTCACCACCACTAGTAGACGTAAAAGTAACACTTTGAGTGCTTCCTGCTCCAGCAAATACTATAATAGTACCACCAATTCCTGTTCTTCCAGGTACTGAAGAATTGTTTAATGATGAAATGTAAGTTATTCCTCCAGGACCAGGACCTTTTTCTGAAAGTCCATTAGCAATCAAATACGCATCTGTCCATGCAGTTCCACCAAGACCTACGCATATTCTTAATTGTTCTCCTGGAGTAACTGGCATTCCGTTAATATATCTTAATCCGCCTCCACCACCACCATCTTGCTCCCTCTGATTTTCACCTAAACCACCAGAACCTCCACCTCCAATCAAAACAGCAGAAATGCTGGTAACACCTATAGGAACTGACCAACGTTGCTCTTCACCCCAAATTTCAGTGCAATAAAAATCTATTTCCCCATAAACTGGAAATTTAAAAGTATCAAGTAAATATTGAAATCCACCTTGAGCAGAACTATTATATGGAAATGCCGTCATAAAAATTCTCCCAAATTATAATATTATGGTATTCTTGAATAGTATATAGTTGCCTTTAATCCCTTTCCTGCAGTTCCTATTCCAGTAATGTCGAATCTGATCTTATCATTTCTATTGATTATGTTTCCGGGGAATGTGGCATCTCCGGTTGATTTAAGAGCAGGAGTTACAGCTGGACTATCAAAACTATCATATTGTCCTACTGCAATGTTAGCTACTTGCGTATTAGATTGAAATACACTTGTCCAGATTCCAGAAACTGGATTTGAAAGTCGTGCTTGATACCAAATATTAACACTTGTAATTCCAACTGTTGCTGCTTGAGAAAGTGAAATCGTAGGTGGTTCAGTCATTCTAAATCTAAATGGTGCTCTGAATATTACGACACTTGTTCCAATTCCGATATTTGTAAATTCATCACCAAGAGCAACAATGATTGATGTCTCAGAATTTCCACCCTGAAGACCTTGATTTGCTTGAACTCCTTGAACTCCTTGAACTCCTTGAACTCCTTGAACTCCTTGAATTCCTTGAGCACCAACCAGTGAAACTGTAAGTGTATATTGATTTCCACTTGTAAATACATTGGGACTTGCACTGGAAGCTACTTCACTTACAGTAAACGTTCTATAATTTGAAGTTAATACGCTATCTGGTGCAACAACTAAGAAACTTGTAAATATTGCAGTATTTCCTTTTTCGGATATTGTTACAACTGCTCTTTGTGGATTATCTACGGCATCAATTACACTAAAAATACCAGCTAAAGATTGGCCAAGAGCATCTGTAATATTAACTAACCATCTATCATATGCACCAAGATCTGATGGAGCAGATGGATCTGCTGCAACTGAAGCAACTCTTGTAAATTTAAATTGTCCTTGAGTTGTTGGAACTGAACCAGTTGTTCCAGGTGCATAAATTAAATCTCCACCAAGTTGTTTTGCTGCCGCAAGTCCTTGATTTCCTTGAAGACCTTGAGTTCCCTGTCTTCCCTGAAGACCTTGAACTGCCTGTGTTCCCTGAATTCCTTGTACAGAAAGATCCCCAACATTAGTCCAATCACCACCACCTTGATATATCCAAATATTTCTATTTGATGAATCAACAATTCCATTTCCAACCTGAGCAAATGGGGCTTGATTGACATAAGTAGTTGTTAGATAAGAATCTACGTTGCCTAATCCACCAGCATTTGTAACAACATCCGAATCTGCCGCTACAAGTTTAATGCTGCTACCAATTATACCTTGAACACCTTGTACTCCTTGATTTCCCTGTAAACCTTGAGTTGCTTGAAGACCTTGGAATCCTTGAACACCTTGTCTTCCTTGAAGACCCTGAACACCTTGAGTTCCTTGTCTTCCTTGAAGACCCTGAACACCTTGAAGGCCTTGAACTCCTTGATCTCCCTGAAGTCCTTGTGATGCTCCGGCATATCCTTGTAAACCTTGATTTCCTTGTGTTCCTTGGAAATTACTTAAAAATCCTTGTACTCCTTGATGTCCCTGAACACCTTGAGTTCCTTGTCTTCCTTGAAGACCCTGAACACCTTGAAGGCCTTGAACTCCTTGATCTCCCTGAAGTCCTTGTGATGCTCCGGCATATCCTTGTAAACCTTGATTTCCTTGTGTTCCTTGGAAATTACTTAATGGTCCTTGTATTCCTTGAAGTCCTTGAAGTCCTTGTTCTCCTTGTGCTGAACCAGCAAATCCTTGCATTCCCTGGAGACCTTGATTTCCTTGGGCATTTTGAGTTCCTTGAATACCCTGATTACCCTGAGCAAATCCAGAGACCCCTTGATTTCCTTGTGTTCCTTGGAAATTACTTAATGGTCCTTGAACTCCTTGATTTCCTTGAAGTCCTTGTTCTCCTTGTGCTGAACCAGCAAACCCTTGCATTCCTTGGAGACCTTGTGTACCCTGAGGTCCTTGAAGACCTTGATTTGATCTTCCTTGAACTCCTTGGTTTCCTTGCATTCCCTGAACGCCCTGCGTTCCTTGGAAATTACTTAATGGTCCTTGAACACCTTGAAGACCTTGATCTCCTTGTGCTGAACCAGGGAATCCTTGACAACCTTGTAATCCTTGAACACCTTGATTTCCCTGAACTCCCTGATTTGCTTGAGTTCCTTGATCACCTTGAAGTCCTTGAGTTCCTTGGAAATTACTTAACGGACCTTGAACACCTTGAAGACCTTGAGTTCCTTGATCTCCTTTAAATACTGCTTGCCCAGAAACACCCTGAACTCCCTGATTACTTAATCCTTGAACACCTTGAGTTCCCTGAACTCCCTGATTTGCTTGAGTTCCCTGGAAATTGCTTAAAGCACCTTGAAGTCCTTGTTGACCACTAATACCTTGGTTAGATAGTCCTTGATTTCCTTGCCTTCCTTGAGTTCCGGTTGTTCCTTGGGTTCCTTGAGATGCTTGAAGTCCTTGGTTTCCTTGACTACCTTGGACACCTTGAAGACCTTGTGTTCCTTGTGTTGCTGCGGAACCCTGAACACCTTGAAAGTTACTTAATGGACCCTGAATGCCCTGAAGACCCTGAAGACCCTGAACACCCTGAGGTCCTTGCTGACCTTGAACGCCCTGAGTTCCTTGGAAATTACTTAAAGCACCTTGAGTTCCCTGAGCATTTTGAACACCTTGAGTTCCCTGAGTTCCTTGAACACCTTGAGTTCCCTGAGTTCCTTGAATACCGTCAGTATCTAATTGGAAAGGATCGAGCCAATATCGTTTTGGATCACCTGCTTTTGTGACTAAGACATAGGTTCCACTGCTACTTATGCCAGTAGATACTCCCGAGGGATTATATAAAATGGAAGAAATTCCAACCAAAGGATCACCAAGAGATGGTTCAGTTTGATCTAAACCAATATACTGGTATCTATCACTGGAAATTCCAGTTGGTTCTTTTCTAAGTGATCTTCCGGTGTTATATCTGTTACGTGTCATTTATCTTACTGTTTAGCAGTTTCCAATACGCTTAAAATTGACTCAAGTTTCCAATTTTCTGATGCAGAAATGAAAAGGACATCATTGGTTTCTAATGCAAGTCGTCCATCGCCAACGATATTATATCCATCATTTGGAGGTATAATTATTTGGTTGGCCATTTTAAAACTTACAATTCCAGTAATTGGATCTGGATCTCTTGCATGTATTGCAGTTATACTTGCAATTCCTACTGAACTACCTGTAGAAACGTTAGTAATTTGCCAATTAATAATAATACTAGCAACACCAATAGGACAAGTATAAATGCCAACATTATTAGATGTGATTCTTGTTCTAATTGTTCTAAATTTATTAAGTGCAATTGCTGCCATTTTACTTACCTAATGCGATGATGAGTGGAGTTACTGTTTGTAATAAACTTTGACTAAATGCTCGACCAGTGATTGTTCCAGTCAACTGATTAATAGTTAAATCAGTTCCAATTCTAAAGTTACCTGCTTGGTTTGTACTTGTAAATACAACCTGACCACCATTCAATTTAACAACTTCATTTTCGGCAATTGTTACGCCTCCAAGTGCAGGCTTTGCTTTGTTGATGTTTGTTCCTGCACCAACCCATTCAAATGAAATAGTTGTTGCAATTTGCAAACTTAATCTAGAAAAATATACTGTAGTATCTCTTTCTATTGTATTATTTAGATTCTGAGTTAGGACAACTGTTGAAATTCCTGTGATACCATTATTATAAGGAATTGTGGCACTTTCAATATAATAATATATTGGCTCCATTTCTGCTTGTGCAGTAGCTTGAGTTCCTCCAGGTGGTGGAGGATCAATGGTAACTATTGGGACACCTCTATACTGACTACCTTCACTAATTACGTCAATTGAAGTTATCGCTCCAGTAGATGGATCGACGTTGACACTACCTTCAGCTTTAATACCTCTTGCATCTGCTGGTGGTTCTTCAACAGTTACATTTGGTGGAACTAAAGCACTATATCCACTTCCTCCATTCAATACCGTTAATTTTTTAACACTCTTAAATAATTCACCAAAGTATAAAGCTTGTCCATCATAAGGTCTATATGTTCCTACACCGGCAATAATTATTCTATCTTGCTCAACTAAAGCTTGTTCAGCAACAAATCCCGTTGTATGATAAATTGATTTACTTCTAGCATCACCAACTCCATTTGAATACAATCCATAGTTACCAAAAGAAGCATTTGAGTTTGTAAGGTCACATTGTCCACCAGATCCAGTATAAATTGCAATGTCATCGCAAATGGTAAAGATAGAAACCAACTGAGCGTATCCACCGTTAGTAATTGAAACTCCAATACCACCTTGATTATACTGAGTATATGAGTCAACACTCATTGTACCAGTTACACCAATGTCATCTTCATTTCCTGGTTCAGCATCAAAACCGTCAACTTTCATTCCAATACTATTAGCAACAAAGTTAGTACAGTTTCTAATATATGGACCTTGAGTAATGGGACCAACACCTGGAGAATATGGGGGAATTATATATCCAGAAGGACCAACATAAGTATGAGGTATTGTTGAAATTCCAACATCCAAAGTAAATGTACTGCTCTTTCTTTGAGTGACATTTCTTACCGTTCCACCTTGGACATAAGTGTGGGGGAATGGACCTTCACCTGTATAAATTTCAAAGTCGTCTCCAGAAACAGCATAAACTTTAAATACAAATCCACCACTATTTCCTGTTGGATAGATTGTAGTTGTTGCTGCTCCACTTGTACAATCAAATTCAAAATTTCTTATCTCTACAAGATCTCCTTCAGATACTGAGAAATTTGGATTAATAACAGTTATTGTTGTTAATCCTGTCGTATGTGTATATTGACAATCAACTGCGTCATAAACACGATCCGAAACGATATCAACTACAGTGAAATTGTTTCCATAGAATTTGCCACCATATTCCGTCTGAACTGCCTCATTTGGGAAAGTTACCGCAGAGGGTCCTCCACAATTGTATAATAAATCTCTGATCGTAACAATATCCCCCCTGGATACATAAGCTCCTGGTGCAGTTATTGTGACAATGCCTGTTGTATGATTATAAGGAGCAGTTGCTATATCAAAAGTTCTATCAATTACATATCCACCACCTTCATAAGTATGGGGCAACGTTGACGTTCCAACGTTTAATGTATAGTTATCTCCAATCTTTTTGTCAATATAAAAACTGTATCCATAAGTTCCTGATGGGAATTTTTGAGAACTTGTTGGACCACCTGAGTTACATGAGAATGTCAGATCGCGAAGTTCTATTCTATCACCTTTTACCGCATTTAATCCTGGAACAGTAACAATTACTTTTCCTTTAATATTATCATATGCAGCAGTGCTTACATACTTTAAGTTAGATGATGGAATTCCTTCCCCTCTATTTCCAGGATATGAAGTAGAGATTCCACTCGTTGCCCCATATCCTAAAATTGAAGTCACGACTCCTACTAATGAAGTTAATGATGAAATAACATTTTTACATCCAGCAACAGATTCATTAAATCCTTGTGGATAAAATTCTTCACATCCAATTGTCGGATCTTTTTGTATTGCAAGATCTTTTATTTGTGTATATTCTTTCTGGAAATTGGTCTTTCTTTCAACAATTCCAGAATTATATCCATGATTAATTGTTTGAGTGCTATCCCAATCACTAATTACCGATGGTGGGGTAGTTGTAGTGTCATTTGAATAATAATGACTGATTGTTGAAGGTCCTACAAGAACTTGGAATGTATTACTTCCAAATTGATCTTGAATGTCAGGATCTACAGTCCATACGCAGAAAGTATTGCCATAATAATTTCCACCATATTCTGTTTGTGCTTCTTTTGATGGGAATACTGCTGTGCTAAATGCGTTTGGTCCTACTGTTCCACTACCGCAACCAAATACCAAATCTTTAAAATAAACAGGGTCTCCAGGTAATAATCCAGCTTCTTGCATCGGAACTGGAGTTCCATCAGAATCACCTACAAAAACAGTCATAAGACCGCAATGATTATCATACCATGCATCTAAAACATATAGTTTTGGATATGTAGTAATTCCTGCAAAATATGCTCCAAATTGACCAAAACAATTATTATTAACAACTGATTTTGCTATCTCAAGTGAATGTTCTAATGTTACTATTGTTTGTTCTACTTCACTTGGATTTTTTAATAAAGGTTTTAAATCCCATGTAGATGTTCCATTATCATCAAAATAAATTTTTCCTGCTTCTACTACTTTGCTATTTCCACCTCGGGTTAAATCAAATACAATTTGCTTCCAAACATTTTTAACATCATCAACACAATCTTCTTTTACTTCAAGGTTTACTCCATAAACAGTTGTTATTCCTGTAACATTAAATGCAGAATTTGGACCATCTTGAAGTATTGTAAGTAAAGTATCTCTTTCATTTTCAATTATTGAAATTGTTCCAGCACAATTTCCCGGAAGTGGACTATAAGAAAAATCTTGATATATTTCTCTAGATGCAGCATAAGTTGTTACTCCAGATTGAAGTGCCCAATCTCTATCTCTAACAATAGTTGTAACAATACCTACTGCATAATTTATTGCCTCTACAGTTGCATTTAATATTGAATTTCCATTTGGATCATCTCCAGTGATATGCAATAGAGTTTCATCACTATAATAAGATAAACCTGCTCCTATTATTTTTTTATTGCTTCCTGCTTTTAAATCATTAGATAAAGATCTAAGAATATCTTTAATATCATCTTCACAATTAATTGGATGAGTTGCAACACCTATGGCATTTGTAATTATAAATGGTGGATTTAAATATGCAGTGCTGGTTAAAAATCCAATCGTTTCTGCGGCAATAAAATTGATATTCGCATCTATTTTTTTAGCAGCATCTTGTGCGAGGTGATCTCCAGCAAATCCACTATACCCACTAGTCAAAAATCCAACCGATTCTCTTGCAATATAATCCAAATTAAATCGGATCATTCGTGCAGCATCAAAATATCTATCTTCCTTTACTCCACGAAGTTGTTCTAAAGCAACCATTGCTGCTCCATCTCTTGCTGGAACACCAATAAAACTCATGTCTGTTACGTGACATCCATTATTCACATAGAACATATCTCGTTCTGGGAATCTTGGAGTTATAACTACGTTTCTTAATTCACCACCCTCCATTGAAACAAGTTCATTTAAGATGATAGGATTATCTTCTACATAAACACCAGGATAAACTTTAATAGTATCTCTTGTTAATGCAGTTGCTGCAGCTGCCTTAATTGTTTTTTTAGCATCATCTAAACTCAATCCTGTATTATTATCGTTTCCATTTTGGGTTACAAATACTGTTTTCCCTACAGGAGAAAATGCATCAATTGTTACAATGCCTTTTCCTGGTTCTTGAGTTGCTGTAATCGAAATTCCAGCACCAGCAACAATTTGAGTAACAATTCCACTTAATGTGTCACCATTTCCATAATATTGATCTACAAATAATCTTCCCCCTACCGTAAGATCCTGCCCTACTTCAGCATTAAATGCTACATCTAAATTTCCTACAGTTAAATTGTTTATTATACCACTAGTAGGAACAATCAGATCTTGAATTGTTCCAGTTCCACCTACAACTAATCCACTGGAAGTTACAATTCCTAAAACTTCAAGGCCAGGATCAAAATATGCACCACCCTTTACGTGCAACCTTCTAATAGGAGTTGTTATACCAATACCAACTCTTCTATTAGTTATTTCAGCATAAATTAAACTGTTATTTACCTCAAGACCATTTCTTACAACAAAATTCTTATTGATTGAGGCCATGGGTTTCCCTATCCACCCTTTTTATCTTCTTATTAGTTATTTATGAATTTATTATTTTGAGATTATATAGTTTCTACTATAAAATCCGAAATTGCTTTTGCTAATCCTATTCTATTATCAACTGGAGTAACTCCTGTTCCTACGACAGACGCTCTTCCTCCTTTTGCTAAGATGATTTGAGCAAAAGGAGCCCTGTTTCCATCGTTAGTGTTACTACCAACAACTCCTTGAACCTCGCCATTTAATCCAGTTTCTGTTCCTCTAATAAAATCATACCAATAATTAACCAAAGGAGTTGTAGAACCATTCAAAAGTGATTCAGCGTTAATTATTCCAGAATCATTGTAAACTTGAAATGTATTTGTGTTTGCATTTGTTATACTATAAGTTGTATTTCCCAATCCAGTACTTGTTCCGTATGGGAGACCGAATCTATCTGTAGTAATTCCAATGATAACTCTTTCATCATTTGAAAATCCATGATTGGGTGCATGTACTATTAATGGATTATTTGTTTTTATGATTTTTAAATTAATTGGAGATCCTCCAGCCCCTACTCCATCGTCATCACTTGCTGTTGCATTATAATTTTTCGTATTTATTACAATGAAATCTCTAGTTCCGGTTGCATTGCCACCAACACTATTTACCTGAATTATAGTATGTGCATACCCGACCAATGGATAATCTAAATATGGACTTCCCGAATCATATATAAAAACTCTATCAAGTACAGACATATTTCTAAAGGGAAGACCATCATCATTATCATCATCTAGATATATTGTACAAATTCCCGTATTTGTTACTTTATCAAAATTATACTCAACAGCATCAGCATTATTACTATGCCACATATTTCCATAAACAAATAATGATGTAATAGAAGCAGATTTTTCAGGATTTCCAACACTATAAACTTTACCAATTTTTATAACTCCACCAAAATTTTCTCTAGCCAAAGACAACATATCTTGTCTTTGTTCCAAATATGCACCTTGAGTTGGAGGTAAAGAAGGACTTGTAGGTGATCCAAAATCTCCAGTTCTTTCTAATCCATATGGTCTTGATACGTTGGTGGTTCCATCATAATAAATTGTGCTAAATCCAGACACTGCATAAGAATCTGAGGCAATGCCAGTAATTGCAATACCATTAATTGTTCCACTAGCGTTCACACTTAAAATTTTCACATAAAGATCATTAAGTGGAGTAAGTCCATCAAGAAGATCTCCACGAATTCTAATAGTACTACTTTGAGTATAATTATTTCCACCATTATCGATAGTTACACTTGAATATGTTGGTATTCCGGCAGGAGTTCTTGTCCCACTTCTGACAATATTAAACCGAGCACCAATTCCACCACCAGTAAAATCATTAGATTCTATCGCAATGAGAGATCCATTTAATGAATAGTCGAGGGTATTATCAGCATCCCCCTGATACGTTGGCAATGTGCCAAGACCTGCAGTATCTCCATTAATATACACAAGTTCGCCTAAATTACTTACAGATCCTATAGTAACTATCAAATTATTATTGGGATTAGACCCTCCCAACAATCCACCACTAACTAAAAATCTTTGACCAGTTCTATAATTGTTGCCAGAAACAGATACAAAATCAGTAGATGATGTTGTTCCTGGAAGTAAATACTGTCCGGCACCAGTTGATGTATTAAGAACTCTATTTACTTTAATTTTTGCGGTAGTTGATCCAGTTGGTCTCTTTGGAGTTATATTTCCATTTGTCGATGACTGTTTGAAATTGAATGTATTTTCATTTGAAGTGGGATACGTATTAGTTAAACTAACAATTGTTGGTGAATATACTGCAGACACAGTATAATCTTGACTTAGGAAAACTGACTGATTATCTAAAAGAGTCACCGTATCAGAATTTCTTAGCAAATGAGTTGAAGTTGTAGTTACTCTTGCACCACTGTTAACTCCAACGTAATATGCATTTGTGTCTACTATAGCATAATCTCCTGGATTTTGTGTTGCAGTACTGCTTGTAGTTTGATCAATTGTAAATCTATTACCATCCAAAATTTCTCTAATTGTAAACCTTCCATCATAAGATATTGGGTTGTTTGTAGTTGGTATGGAAGATCTCATATAAATCAATCCTCCAATGCTTTGATTGCCAGGAGATCCTAAATTGTGTCCAGTGGGAACAGTAACAACTCTAAATGCATTTGCCAATCCAACCACACCAGTAGTATCAATGTTAGATAAATTATATGGAATATATGAAATTTGTGTGTGCGGATTAGTTCTATTAATTAACTCTAAAATACTTGATGAAGAAATCCTTGCATCTTGTGTTCCATTAAAGAAATTGTTCATTCCAGAAACATTTACTCTCACAATTGATCCAACTGTACCAAAAACTGAAGTGTCCGTAACAGCCAATCTTACTGGAGAATCTGCTAATCCAGCATATAAAGTTGGGCTATTTTCAACACGGGTGATATCTGTGGGATATATACTCCCTATAACAGATTCGGCCAATCCAACTCTAGTATTATCATATCGATTTATTGTATAGAGTCGATTTGTATTAAATCCTACAGTAGATCCTTCTATTTTAACTTGAGATCCAGTAATAAATGAATCCGGCAAAGAACTAGTAAATGTTGCTATAGCAGGATATCCATGCGGACCCAATCTTGCAAGAGAGGAACTTCCCTCAGTTTTAGTAAAATCAGTGGTGCTATCACTAGAATTATTAGTTAAATCAATATTATTGGAATCAAAAACAGTATAGGTAGCATTTCCATCAAATTGATTAGATTGTGTTCCTTGGATTCTTACTGTTCCAGTAGCACTTAAATTGTGACCAACAGATCTAATTCTTAATCTTGATCCTATTAATCCACCAATAGCGGATCCAGTGAAAGAGGTGAAATTGGGTTGAGATAAACTTGTAAAAGAATTTTCAATATTATTACCAGATATTCCAAACGTTCCATTTGGATCTCCATTTGCAATTAAAGTTGCTGTAAATACTATATTGTCAAATTGAGATAATCCAGTTGATTGAATTTTTATACTATCATTAGTTTTTATTTTTAAATCTGTGTTTATATTTCCGAAATGATTAGTAACATAAGTTACAACAGGTCTTGCATTCATTAATCCAATTAGTCCAGATGTATCCTTAGATGATATATCAGTAGCACTGTCTGCATTAACGTCTAAGGTAAATCTTGAATTGTCAATTCTGGTTATTGTATATCTTCCGTTTGAAGTTCCATATGTTTTTGTAGTATTTGCGATTGAAACTTTGTCATTAGTATTAAAAACATATGATGAACTATATTGCACTGTAGCTGGATAGTTTAAAAGACCCACTATTCCATTAAGTGCCCCAGCAGTTGTAAAGTCATCAGTATAAGGATCAGCAGAAGTTGATTGTAAAGTAAATTTAGTCGAATCTATAATTTGAACGAAATATGTCTTATTATCAAAGTCCGAGTTTCCTGTACTTTGAATTTTGACTTCATTGCCATTAATAAATGGATGACTTGCTAAGGTTGTAACTACAGCATTGGCACGTAATCCAACCAGTCCAGAAGTTCCTGCACGGTCATAAGTAGTGCTAGGAGTCCAAGTTGTAGATGGTGTTGTATCAACCTCAAAAGTATTGGAATTTACAATTCTATCTACAATATAAGTTCCGTTATATATTGGTTGATCTGCAATGTTCTGTAACCTTACAGAATTTCCCACGACAAATCCATGATTAGTGGAAGTTATAACCCTCAATTTTGCGCCAGAAAGACCAACTGTTCCTCCAGATCCTACTACGTTATAATTATCATTTCGTTCAAGAGGATTTGCAGCTGCTGGAGAAGTCACTAAAATTTGATCGGATGAGATTATTCTTCCATTGTAAGTGATCAAATCTGAATTTAAATTTTGTTTTAACGAATTTTTAATTGCAAATTGAATATTTTGTCCAACAGATCCAAAGACAGTTGATAATCCGCTTACTGTAGACGTTGTGACAATTGGAGGTAATCCTCTGACACCTATTTTGCCACTTAGTCCAACTGAAGAGAATATTGTGCTTGCTGTCGAAACCTTAGTTAAAGTCAGAACTGATTGACCAAAGATACTATCAATTGAACTGATAGTATAATAAGATATTGGAATACTATTTGGAACCGTATTATATGATGGTTCGGAGCAATTATATACATCTATTGTATCATTAACCTTAAATGTATATCCTGCTGTTAAATTATTGTATATAATTTGTAAAGGTGATCCTACTCTACCAGAAAGAGTGGAGGGATTAGTATTGATGCTTGCATATTCTTGTGGATTTGGTGTTGTTGAATTTCTATAGCTATCAGGTCCCAGAAGGATTCTTGATGAATCGAGAATAACAGCACCATCAAATACTTGATTGAAGAAAGAACTTGGAGAATTTTCTATTTTTAAGTTAATTAAATCTCCAGGAATTCCAAATACAGATGTAGATGTTACCGTTGCAATTCCAGAGATTGTATGAATTCCTACTCTTCCAGTGCTTCCTGATAATGCAAGTTGTGTTGGAGTTTGATCTTGAAGAAGATCAAACTTATATGGACCGCTTCCATCAGACGCTAAAATAGATCTGACTACATAACCATTATTATAAATTGCCGATTCTCCCGTAACACCAAAAACAGTTATTCCCATTCCAACTTCAAGTTGATATGGAACTGGTCTTTCTATTTCTAATTGCAATTCTGACTGGTCATATCCAACGGTAAGACCTACTCCAACTTCTTGCCCAAGAGTTGTTGCAGTAAATAATCCCACCGTTCCTGTATTTTGCAGCCAAACTGAAGTTGGACTGTCTACTCCTTCAATAACAAAGGTAGAATTCCAACTCGTATACTGTGGGTTTTGAACTCCTCTTACAATAATAGAGTCGCCAACATTAAAAGTATGATTAGTTGTTGTTGTTAATAATGCTGTTGATCCATATCCTACTGGATTTCCTGCAATATTATCATCTTCAACTATTAATTTTGCAAATAAAGGAGATATTAATAATGTTGAAGTTATTGGAGTTTGTGGTATAATTTCAAGTGTATTGGCATTAACAATAGATGCTACCTCTCTTCTTCCGTCAATTCTTGAATCTCCTGTTCCGGAAATAATCACAAATCCGTTAGGGGATACGATTGGATTTACTTGCAAATCTGGAGCACCAGTTAAAGTAATTTCAACATTTGTATTTCCAGGATTTCCACCCGTATCAACTATAGATGATATAGTAATAGATTCTGGATATGAAATATTATCAACTCCAAATGCGGTATATCCAATACTCACAACCTGGGGAGAGGTGTATCCTATGGCAGTTACAGAAGCAGAACTATATCCTATTGAAACAATATCGGCATTTGTATAAGCAATTCCAGTTATACTGACGGCAGAATATCCAATACTTGTGATACTTCTTGATGTATATGCAATACTAACTATGTCTGCAGTAGAATATCCAATACTTACAATACTTCCAGTAGTATATGCAATCCCAGTTATTGAAAATGAACTATAAGCAGCACCAGTTACTGGAAGAGTTGTATAAGAAATTCCTGTTATGGATGCAGTTGAATATGCAGCTCCAGATATATTATTAAATCTATATCCAATTGTACATGGATTGTAACTGAATGAAACTGATGAATATCCTATTGGATTGAATTCATTTAAATCGACAGTGTATCCAATTCTGTTTGTGGGACTTCCATAATTTGTTGCTCCCAAAATAGGTGTTATGGCAATGATTGTTCCACCAGCACCAACTTGATCAACTCTTATGTTAATATCATTAACACTGCTACCATCAAGAAGATTTCCAGATATAATTAATCTATCTCCAACAGAATAACCAGATCCTGCGTCTGCTGTATTAACTTTTACAGTATAATCTGCAACATTGTTGCCATCTTCATTTTTAAATACAAAAAATGAAGGTAAATCGGTTCTTGTACTACCTTCAAGATTTCCTGTTTCTGTATATGATTCAGAAACTACATTTGAAACCGATAGCAATAGATCATTTAATGCAGCATTTCCTCCAAGAGAGGTATTAGAAACTCTTATTCTATCTCCGGTTTTAAATCCCACTCCACCAGAAGATGCAGAGGTTAAATATCTATCATTTAATCTTGTAACATTTAAAGATAAATTAGCACCAGAACCACTTACTATTGTTGGATTACTTATGGAATATGTGATTGGAGTAAAGTATTTTCCAAATCTCCAGTTTGTATCTGAAGGTGGATTAGGACGATCAGATTTTTTATAATCATCTCCAGATAAAGTTATATATCTATATCTTTGATTTTCTGCCGAAACTTCTGGTTTTTCAAGGAAAAATACTCCATCATAACCATCATCAGAATCATAAGAGGATAGTGATATTACTCTTAAATTTCTTTCGACTATTTCAGATTTAATAGTTTTATTAATAGGAGTTACAGGTAATGGAAAAAATGGAGACCCATACTTCCATACATCCAATCCACCATAGAAAATTGGTGTTCCGCCTATAGTACTAAGATTCCATTCAGTATCAAGAATTGAAGGTAAAGATTGAGTAGGGTCTGGTTTTGTTTTTGCATTTGAAACCAATAATCTTAAAAAGCTTGGGTTGAGTTGTGACGATAATGCAGTACCATCGCAACTTATCTCTCCTGCAGAGTTTGGTACTGAGAATCCATTACTATCAGACCCCGTTAGAAGCTCATTTCCAGGATTTGAAAATATAATTCTTATTGGATAATATCTTCCTCCCGTCATTTCAAGATAATCACTTACGATTTGCGGATCAGATCCATAGACAGAGTTCCAATCATCAATTGAATCTGATGGTCCTGGATTAGATGCCAAATATCTAGCTGCTGTAGTTTGAGGAGAAGCAAGTGTCGCAGTAGATGGATTATTCCATCTACTGTATACATCTTCATCATTTAAAACACTAGATGCAGTAGTCCAAGTAGTTCCTGATGGAACTAATCTTGCGTCACTTGAAATCCAAATTGCACATGGTCCGCAATTAGTCAGTTTAAATTTATAAATTCCACTAGAAGGAGGTCTAAAATATCCAATAATCATTATTGTATAATTTTGAATATCGGATCTTATTCTATCAATAGAATTAAATGGTCCCCAAAATGCACCGTATCTGTTTCTGTCCGTTACTGCTCGTTGAGTTAAATTAGTTGAGGTGCCGGTTGCTGCTGGATTAAAATTAACATCATAATTTGCAAGTGTCTTCAAGAAGGGGGGAACATATGCATTGGGAAATTCAACATCGGTATTGCTAGTATTTGTGGGATATGTTGGCTCATAAAAATAATTAGATCCACTTTGATAATAATATTGAACTTGTGAAGTTCCTCCAATATCAAGTGTGAATCTAACATTTCCAGTATATGATGGATTACTAGATATAGTTCTACCATTATTAAACCAATTTACACCATAAGCATCTTCTCCTATGCCAGAAGTAATAGATCCAAATGGGAGAGGAACTGCATATTCGTTAATCCATGCTTGATATTGTTCACTTCCAGCTTGATAATCATTTCCCGATTTTTTAATTACCGAGTTCCAAGTTACGTTTGCTATACAACCTCTGTATCTCCTAGCATATAATCCCTGAGAACTAAATCCATATTTATCTGTAGAATAACCAACATTAGATCTTGCTTGAAATGTAGTAGAACTTATGTCTGCTGCAGCATTATCTTGTTCATTAGAAGCTGTAATTAAATACGTTGGTAATTTTCTTCTAGGTATTTTGTATAAATCACCACCTATAAGAGATTTACTAATGTCTCCTTCAATTAATTCAGTACCTTGGATTTTCACTGAGGGAGAAGAACTAATTCCACTATAATAAATTGATAGAATATTTCCTTGAACGTCTTCGGAATAATATGATAATCTTGCAGAATTATTATTTACGGTGCTATCATATAATGTTATAGATGATTGAACACTATCAACTCCTGACAATCTAGAGTTAAAAGCTGCTATATTGAATGGATAAGTCGATGTAAAACTTTGACTCGCAGATCTAAAATTTATATCAATATATCTGTTTCTCCAAAAGTCGTAAAATGTTTTTGTATCTTTTAAATTTCCTAAATTTGGATAATTTGCTACCGATATAGTATCTCTTGCAAGTATCGAAGCATCTGAAAATGTATAATTCTCTGTATTTTCTACTGTAAATTGTTTTGGTGAAAGATCTGTCCCATCAGATGCTGGAATTCTTCTTGGAGACGAATCGAAATATGAATATAAATTTGGAGATCTGGAAGAATCACCAACTTTATTTTTAATTAAATATTGCTGCAAATATGCTGGAAATATTCCATCATAAAAAGGACTGTTTCTATAATTTGCCGAAAAATTATCAAAATTTCCTGTTGTTCTTGGTGCTATTGTATAATTAGTACTAGCAGCAGATATTGGCGAGGGGATACTCATTGATAGTGAAACATCACTATGCATTACAATATTTACACCCTCAGAAAATAAATTTCCTTTAAATAAAATTGGTGATAAATTCGCTGAGGCAGAACCGTAAAAAGCCATTTTATCTCTTAATTTATATTATATATTATTGATTTTAGACGGAGTATGAACTATACACTCCAAGAGCTGATGTTCCACCAGATGAAGTAATTGTTATTGTAAATCCAATAACATAAGATAATCCGGGAGAATTTCCAGAAGAAGGTGGTTTGTTACCATTTAACCATCTCAAGTTTGTAACATTAGTATTATCTATTCTTAATGCAGTTGGAAGCGTTGTTGAAGTCGTAGGATCTACGATTAAAGTAAAATTAAATGATCTATTTGGAGCTACTCCACCAGATCCAGGAACATTAGTAATATTTAAAATATTAAAACTACTGAATCCATTTCCAGAATATCTAGCAACCGCCCCATCTCTATAATTTAAATTTATAATTCCATTTACATCTGGAGTTGTCGATGTTGGAACTACGTTAGTTATTTCACATACATTAGTAAAGGTTGAAACTCCACTTGAATAATCACCCTCCCTTTTAAAAACTTGATATCCAGTTATATTTAAAATATTTTGGAAGAATGCTCCATTTCTAGCAAATCCGGCACTATCAATTAATCCAGTAGAAACTCCTGCTATTACCGTTTGATTTGGTTGAACAGTAACACCTTCTATTATTCTTGTATTGATATCAACAGTTCTCACTGGTATTGTATTTTGTACATTGGGAGTTCCTGCTGGATATCCATTAAGATACGCAACGTTTAATGTATCACATAAGAAAGAAGAGGCAACACTTACTGGTTCATTAGCACCTTCTATTCTCGATACTAATGCACCAGATGCAACAATATTTCCAGCATTGCTACCTGATCTTCCATATGCATATATGTCTCCAAATACGGAGAATGTTACTCCTCCTCCTACTGATGAACTGACAGTAGAAGATGCCAAATATGCTAATTGAGTTGTTCCTGTATAAAATCTATATCCACTTGGAGTTGTAGCTCCAAAATCAGATGTGCTAAACCAAAGGTCGGAAGAATTTCTTCCAATCGCATAATTTGTAGATGCACTATTTAAAGTATTATCTAAGATTATTCTTGTTCCTACACTAAATGTGTTTATTGTAGGAAGTCCAAGACCACCGCTTGGATAATCTGCTAGATTAGTAGATCTTCCAAAATTTAAAGGTCTGAGTGGACTTTCAAATTTAACAGTTCCAACACCAACTCCATTTACAAATCCATACTCTGAAGTGATTTTAAATCCAAAACCAACATCAGATCCGACAAATTTTATAATAGGAACTTGATACTGATTATTAATAACTGGAGATCCTGATGAAGAATCAACCCAATTGCCACCAGAACTTGAACTATCTGGATATGTTTGACTGTCCGTTCCAGTAACAAGTCCAATTTGGTTTGCAGCTTCTAAATCGGAAGAAAATGTTACAGTAGTTATTCCAGTATTTGAATCATACGCATTTGCAACTGATATTCCATTTCCTGCAAATTGTAAAACTTGTGATGGATTTATATCGTTTCCAACACCAGCAACCACACCATATAATTCATCATTTACCCATCCAAATTTTTCCCATTTATCATCTTCCGTGTAGATCCATCCAACGTTATCATTTAATTTTGGAGAAGCATTATATGTTATGTCACCGACTGTTCCTGGTAAAACGGGAATAGATGTTGATATTCCTATTTCTCTTGGAATATCCAATTCTCCCTTTAATGATATTTTCTTAGCTTCTACTCCATCTTCAGAATTGGAAGATATTTTTTTATTAAAAACTACAGGACCACTAAATTCAGAAATTAAGTTTGATTCTGGACCTCCTGAAACTTTTAATGATCTCGATATTATAGTTTCTTCCGAAGTTACTAGATTGTAACCACCTTCGGTGATTAATTCTAAAGGCTCTTCTCCAGATACTGTTGGTATTGGAGTTTCAAATATCTGATCCTTTCCACTACTAGTTAATTTTCTATTATTATTATAAAAATCACCATCACTATTCATGGCAGAATATAAAATTGTTCCACCATTTACCTTAGTAGATTGAGAAAGAATTTCTTCTTGCGGAGAAAGAATTCTATCTTGTCTTTCTGGAAGTCCTGTAGAATAATTACCTGGACCAAATCCCAAGTATTCAAATGTATGTCCAGATGCACGAATAATTGAATTGCGTCTAAACTCTACAGGTTTAATTTTAATTCGTTCGACAACATCATTGACATTATGAGTTTTTCTTTTTGTCCCCAAAAGACCTCTAATAACATTAATTTGAGTTCCAGAAACTGGCTTTGCAATTCTCATTATTTCATAACTATCAGAATTTGAATCTGCAGGATCTGATCCAGAAACTAAAAGATAATCACCTACCTTCAATCCACTATTTGATACACTATAAACTTCAAGATCTGATGATGAGTTGCTATTCAATTGATTTCTTACATTGGTCTTGAAATTATCATAGTAATACATCAACCTTGCAGATTTTATTTCTCTTTCTGGAACAATGTCTCCCCTATTAGCATTAAATCCAGAAGGTAAAGCAAATATAGTTCCACCACTTGTTGGAGTGGTAGTAGATTTGCCCATATCCACTCTTACAGATAACTGACTATTTAAATCTGTAACATAGAAGTTTTTATTATTATAGAATGAATCACTAGCACCATATAATGAGATTAGAGATCCTACTCTATAAGTATGACTAGTTGTAAATCCAACAGTTGCTATTCCTGTGGATGGAGTATATTGTATACTAGATACAGGTGTTCTTGTTCCTATGTTTACCGCAATTGCATTATTACATGCCTGTCCAATTCTAGGTAAATAATTTGGTATTGTCTTTTCGGATTGTACTACGATAGATTTCGTACCACCTACTGGGATTGAAGTTATAATGTAGTTTAAATTATATTCCTTAATTCCTGGGAATTTTACATCATTATGTGTTGAAATACCGGAAATTGATAGAACACTTCCAACACATGTGTTTATTCCAGTGACAGTAAAATATGGAGTATTTGCTGAAGTCCAAAGGCTATTTGGTAAAGTTGTTAATCCTACTGGAGTCAATGTATTTCCAATTCCATAAGCACTTCCCCCATCCATAATTCTAATAGATGAGACAGCACCTCCAGCACTTATTGTAATTATGGCAGTAGCATTTGATCCAGTGGTAGAATTAGCTGCTGATACTAAAGGAATATTGTAGTAGGTTCCATTTTGATAATATTGACCAGCATTAGAAATATTTAAATTTGTAATTGAATTTAAATTATGTTCTTTTTCTGTATATATTGTATGAGCTGTTCCGGATGAAGAAGTAATATCAGTTATTCCAATACCAATATTTAAATCCAATATTGATTTGTTTAACGTTTCTTTGGTAATGCTTCTTCTTGGATCATTAATAGATACTTCCCCTATTGGATCTGGGAGTGCAAAAGAAATGGAAGATTGTGGATTGGATTCTGGATTATCTCTATTTAATTGAGGATAAAGATACTGAATGGGTTGAGAAAAACTTTCACTAATAAATGGAGTTACTGATGGATTGTTTGAGCAATTTATTACAGTCAGGTAATAAATTCCATCCTTACTATTTTGTTCATATTGTTGAATTTCTTCTGTCTTATAAATTTGATACGTTGTTTTAAATGATCTATTTACAAATCTTGGAAGTAAATCTGGATTTGATCTTTGATTCACATCATTTCCAAATGTTCCAGGATTTTCTTTCAGAGTATAAGTAAATTGCTTTGAATTTAGTACAGAAAATACTACAAAAGTTCCATTATATCCTAAATTATCAGAGCCATCTAAATTATTTGTACTTACTATATTATAAATTGAAACCTCAGATCCAACTTTTAAATCATGTGGGAGTTCTGTAGTTATAGTTACTAAGTTAGAACCCCAGGAAGAACTTGCAATAAATTTTGGATTTCTTAATAATGTTGGGTTGGTTAAAGTTTGTGTTCCTGTGGCAAAATATAAGGATGATTCCTGACTGTCGGATAATCCAGTACTCGATGATTCTTGAATAATATATCCATCTAATGGTGGTCTACATGTAAATATATTTTCTTTTGGAATTACATACCTCAATTTATAAATTTTATCCGTATTATCTCTATTATCTTTTATTCTTTTTATGAATGTTTTTGAAGATGATGCTGATGTATTTGGATATAAATCATCCAACTTAGAGAAAATTGAATTGGTAACAGGGTTACATACTATGTACCATTGAGTTCCATCCCATTGAATTGGAGAACCAGTTTGTCCAGGAAGTTTATCTACTGCTCTACTAATAATATCAAGAATTCCACCTTTATTATTTACTGAAACTATATCAACACCAAGCTCAGCTGATTTTTCTGTAGTCGATAATCTGAATTCAAAATTTGGATTTAAGGCATCTACCACAGTAGCATAGTATTTAATTCCTGGTTTTATTCCATCAGGTAAACCTCCAGAAGAAGATGGAACAACATATACAGATTCTCCAGATTTAAATGAATGCTCCTCATTCATGTAGAAAGTATTATTCGTAATAGTATTAATTCCAGAAGAACTTCTACCTACTCTATATCTTTTTTCTCCACTGATATTATAAATGTTTCTTCCTACAGTATTATTACCTGGATTATTCTCAGTGCCTCCCATTATGACATCTGCAGAATAAACAGAAGGACCAGAAACAGGATCTATAATTTGCAAATACAATTTCTCACTATTTGATCCTCCAACCCTATAACCATCTAATACGATGTTTGGGGGATTATTTTTATTTGTTTCATTATACAAATATAATCTTTCTGGAAGTCCATTAGATACCGTTTTTTCAATATCTATTGGCAGGAAGGAAATAGTTTCTTCATTAGAATCAATAGATTTTGGAGTTACAATGTGAGTTATATATCCACAGTCATCTCTAACAAATGATTCATTTCTAAATCCCTTTGAAACAAGTGATTTGGCTCCAAAGTTTGAGTTGGAGTTTGTAATTGAATGATCACCACCAGATTCGGCAAGAAAATGATTGGCAAAACCAATAGCAAAAACAGAAACTAACTGTAAGAAAGCATTGTTAGATGCTTTAATATGATAGTTTTCGTACTCAGGTTTAAATCTCGATAATGAATTATTATGAGAATTATCTCCGGTATCTCCTTCAATGTAAATTCCAGAAGTTTTATCATACCTAACAAAAGCTTTGTCATCCTTTTGTAGACCAATGCCAGTATATTGTGCCACAACCATACTCTTAAATCCAGTGGCACTATTTCCATCGGCATGTAAACCACACATACCAAAAACTGATCGCAATGAACAGTTGAATATGTATGGAGATGCAGAACTTACTGTATCAACAGTAATATTCAAAGTTGCTCCAGAAGCATCTGGATTTATTTCATCTGGAACTGATGAAATAATATATTTAAATGTTTGCTCATCTATAACTTCTGCGACTGCATATTGCCCCACATATCCAGGTTCAGATACACCTCTAATTTGAATTGGTGTATCAACGCTTAGTTCATTAATAGCAGAATCTAAAAATACAGTAACTTCAGTTGTTCCTACAATTCCATTTCCAGATCTTATACTTGTGATTCCAACCTCAAGACCCTTCGTACCAACAACTCTATATTCATCAATTACCGCATCAATATCAACTTCTTCTGGATAATCTGGACTAATTGGCCTACCATTTCCTTGACCATAAACTAATCCGACTTTTTGATAATATATTTCAAGATCAGATCTATCGGTTGAATATGTTAAAAATTCATCATCAATTTTTACAGAATTTACACCATCAGCATATTCAAATACTGTTAATTTATGGTGAGAATAATTTGGTACGGTTTGATTTGAAGTATAATCTTTAAAGCAAAATCCATTTGGATCTCCATCCAAAACAGTAAATTGCCAGAAATAACATCCACCAGTTACTCTAAACAAGGCAGTTCTTGCTACATCATCAAGTTCTGGATTTGGAATATAAAGAGGTCTTAGTTTTGTTTTTCTAAGATCCATTCCAACAATAGAAGTTCCCCTTGGAACTATAACACCACCATAAACGCTATTTAATTTATAAAGATCATTGGTTGAATCGAAGATATCAAAATTTGTTTGGAAATCCCATTCAAGGCTTCCATTTACTGTGAGTCCATTTCTAATTGTAAATACATCTTGACCAGATGGAATCCATCCAGGTCTATTATCAATGTAGTGTTCTCCAGGATATAATAAAATAGTAGTTTTTAAGAATCTATCGTTTCTTTTCCCTCTTTGATAGGAAAATCTTGCTGCTTCAATAAGTGCCCTTTGTATTGTTTTAAAAGGTCTTGTTAAAGAGTTTCCTTGATTTTCAGTACTATCTGTAGAATCTAAACTATTTGGATCCACATAAATGATATTTCCCTTTACATTCTTCAGAAAATTGCTTAATCTAGAGAGACCCATTTTATTAACGTACTTGTTTTCGTTACTGATTATTTAGTCGAAAATAAAATAGAAAGTTATTTTTACTTTATTAAATATTCTACAGTGTCGGCAATATCTTGCATTGCCAATCTAAGATCTTCTCTTTGACCAGTTTCTTGTTTGCATATTGGTCTTCTATCGTCAATAAGAGACCATCTCCACAGGTTCATATCTTTACAATACCAGAGATTAATTTTCATTTGACGATAGTTTGATAAGTCGGGATGATAGGATTTGAACCTACGGCATCTCGCTCCCAAAGCGAGTGCTCTACCAAACTGAGCTACATCCCGTGGAGCCCCCTATCGGATTTGAACCGATGACCAACGGTTTACAAAACCGTTGCTCTACCACTGAGCTAAAGAGGCAATTGGGGGGCATCCGTATAAACTGGATCTTTTGTACTCCCCCCTTGTGTCTTAGGAGATTGCAACTGATTTCTCAGTTACTTGTATACTATAAGACACTTGTGAGTTTTTGTCAAGTCCTTAATCTTTTGGAACGAGATCTGGGTAATCAACTTCAATAGGAAATAAACATGGATGTGCTTCCTCTGCTATTAAATATGAAGAAGCCATATAAAGATCATGTGGTGTGAATACTTTATATTTATTAGCTTCCATCTCTAAAGTTGGATCCCAAAGAGATATCTCTGGAATATCATCGAATGTATAAGGATAATTTTCAATAAAATACATTTTAACAACGTATTTTCTTAATCCTGGTTCTTGTGGATCATACCAACAAAAACAAGCACTTACTCGGTATTTCATAAGATTCTTAGATCTTATTTTGAGTATTTATAGTAGGACGAGGGGGACTTGAACCCCCACAGGCAATGCCCGACAGATTTTAAGTCTGGTGTGTCTACCGATTCCACCACCGTCCCAAGGTGCTTCTGCAGGGAATTGAACCCCGTTCACTCCGTTATAAGCAGAGGGCTTTAACCAATAAGCAACAGAAGCATTTCTCGTATAAGACAATCATAGCAGCTCTTGCTTGGATTGTCAAGTGCCCCTGGTCAGATTTGAACTGACAAACCCGTAGGCGGTTGATTTTGAGTCAACTGTGTTTACCGTTTCACCACAGGGGCTGGTGCTCCTTGAGGGGATCGAACCCACCTGAGATCGATTATGAGTCGATTGCTTTCACCAGATAGCTAAAGGAGCAGGAGTACTCGGAGACCGAGTATGTAAATTCAATCCGAATAAGTAGGAGGATTGTACTTTAAGTATTCAAAGAAAGTCAATTTCATTTCTTTTTGAGTCATACCACAATGCTTTGCTGCTGCAGGAAGAGTCATTTTGCAATTAAACAATGCTTCGTTTGCTTCCTTTACGTTTTGTGGTGTGGTCTTTACTGCGTTTTCTTTTAAACTTTTATAATCCATCAGTCAATTAAACCTTGAATTTGTTTCAGCTTTGCATGTGCAATACACTCTACCATAGTCCAGTATGCTTCACCACTCAGGGGGAAATTTTCGTGAGTGAAATGCGCTGCTACGTCTTCTTGCATTGCGACAAGATCATTGCTGACTTCTCTATCCACTTGCATTGAGGGGGGTCCGTCAGTTGAGTACCTACATATTGTACTACACCCTCTGCCCGTCGTCAAGCCCCTCATGAAAGTCGCATTGGTCCTTACTGGGTACATGAGAAACTGGGAAACCCACTTCCCAAATACAAAAGAAAATATAATAGACAAATATAATGCAGACGTATTTATAAGTTCATATCAATATTCTGAACTTTATAAAGGTTCTGGAATGGTTAATATAGACACAAAAAGAGTTATTGATCTGTATAAACCAAAAAGACATCTATTTCAAGATAAACAATATTTGTCTGATTTTGAATTTAAACAAAATGGACTTGAAATCAATGGAAGAGAATGGTCCTATAGAATTTTACAACAATGGTTCACAGTTTATCTGGGATTATTTTTATTTAATCCAGAAGATTATGATATTGTCATAAGATGTAGAAGTGACTTTTCTATAAGAAATTTTAATATTAAATCAAATAAAGATATTGTAATTCCTGCATGGAAAGTTCATCCAGGTCCATGTGAAGTAGAAGAATCATATGTTGATTATTTTGCATATGGAACTGGAACTTATATGAAAGAATATTTCAAACTATACGAAAAAGCACAAGAAATGCACAATAATAATTGGGGAGACATTTCTCTTGGAGAAACTTTGATTCGATCTTATATTGATAGATACATCGGATCCAACCACATATCACTTGATTATGATATGGATTGGATGCATAGAAATGAAATGTGGGCATCTGAATACAGAAAGATCTGGGAAGAATCCTGCCCAGATCAAGTGCTTAAAGTTCCAGCCACTGAGAAGGATGCGTTGATCCTTGGTGGTAATCAGGATGCTCTCGTTTCAAAGTTACCCTAACATCACCTGGAATTACAATACGTTCATCCTTTCTTTCAGTAAATTTTTGAGTGAAGTGACCAATATTGCTGGGAAAAATTACGACAGTCCCTTCAATTGGAGTAACTGTATAGTAATTGCAGTTGTATTTGTTATATCCCGTAATTAAATTTCTCTGCATTGCCGTTTGAAAAATGTCCTCTACGCATTCATTTTTATTTTCTTGCTGTGCAATACAAAGTTTATCTGAAGTTTCATCAGATTTCAAATAATAAACAAAACTTAGATTGGATTCATTATGAGTATGTGGTTTAATTGATGGGGTTTCATCATTAGCATGATATCCAACCCAAGATTTAATAATATGATAATCTAATTTCGTGTGATCAATATTCAAACATTGAAAATAGTTGTCAATGTGTGTTCTAAGTTCTTTATAGAAAGGACTATACTCCGAATTCAAATGTGCGAAAATTCGTCCAGAGTATTCTGGACTTTCATTTTGATATCCATCAAACCAATAAGATCTCAGAGAATCTAAATGTTCCTCTTTAAATTTTTGGTGGCATTCAACCTCACCCTGATATACAATCAGGGGAAACATTTCATGAACTTTATACATCAAATACTATTAATATTATATTCTTTATTATCTCCTGGATAGTCATCTGGTGTCAAGCCTGGATACTCTGGAATATTTTTAGGAGTATCTTTTCTAATACCATAGGCAACATAATGGCAATGGATTGGACCACCAGCATTATTTTTAATCTTGACTCTCGATCCCCATTCAATTCTTTCTACAAATAATTCTTGATAGACACCAATTGGAGTTAAAGTCACACCAATAGTTTCTTCATCTACCAAACCTTTCCAATAATCTGGAAGCTCAATGTAGGAATTATCTTTTAAAGTTCCTCGATAATAAACCTCAGCATCTGGACCTTCAAGGGTAATGTATCTTAAACGATGCTCATCTTTTGTTGGATGAGGAATATCAAAAGATTTTTTAGAATCCCAAAAACGTCCTTTTGCAGACAAAATACCACCAGACCATTTAAGGTCTGTAACGTACATATAATTGTGCCAATATAAAGGACAACCCGTAAAAGGATTAAACTTTAAATTATCGTCTCCAGTATAAGGGAGGAGGGGTTTTGCCCAACTTCCAAATGGAATAGTCCATGGTTGCTTAGGTCTACAATTAGCCTTTGCATCTGTTCTTGGACTCATTGAAGAAAATGACATGACTATGCTCTCCTTAAATTGGTGAAATCTTTTTCTCTCTTATCGTAACTCCATCCAACAATAGAGTACTCTTCATTATTTCCAGGATAATCTGCAGGAGTTTCTCCTTGATATTCTGGAATTAATCTTTCCCCATCTTTTCTTTCGCCGTAAATATGATAAAAACAATGAATTGGCATACCTCCTTTCGATTGAAGATAAACTTTATCTTCACCAATTCTTTTTACAATTACATCTTGATGGGCACCAATAGGAGTAAGATTAACTGTAATGGTTGTATGATCAACTAAACCTTTCCAATATTCTGGGAGGTCAATGTAATCTTTACTTCTAACTTGCCCTCTAATATAAACATCATTGCTTGGTCCTTCTGGGCAAGTATGTCTCAATCTCCAACCCCTTTTAGTTGGATGTGTAATGTCAAAATTCTTTTTTAACGAAAGAATGTGAGCACCACATCTGGAAACAACTTCTCCCTGTGCAATAACGTTAAATTGTGTACACATATTTCCAGCAACATCAACACTACCAAAGAAACCAGAGTTTCCAATAGTTGCTAAAGAATATGGATTGTTAATTGCTGGACCACCCCAGCACATGGCGCCTGGAGCAAATGTTGGTGGCGAATCTAAATTGGTATTTGGTCCAATCATTACAGTTGCCCAAACATTTGGCCATATATTAGGATTACCAAATACTGATGGACCTTCAATATAACTTGATCCTCTAATTTTTGCAGGTCCAAGAAGAAGGGATGTGAATGGATACCCAGCCCCACAAGTTACCTGATGAGATGCTGATAAGTCGTCTACTGCGTGTCCCATAATTTAAATAATAGATTATAATATGTATTAACCAAAGGGAGTATAATTACTTTTCATCGGATATGTTAAAACTGTAACTAAATTTTCTTTATCTGGTTTATATTGAGTTGCTGCTGTCAATCCACAAGTAAAATTAGCAACAAAATTTAGAGAAGTATTTGTTGCTAATTCCAAATTTCTCGGAGTAAACATGGTAAGACCTTTATTTGCCTTAACATCAAATTTTCCAGTTTTAATATTTACGGATTCATTTGAATCAATGTTTATAGAACCCTTTGTCAAATCTGGACCTTCTGCTCTTATATCTATGTCCATTGCGGACATACGAATTCTACCTTTAGGAGCACGAATAATTATATCACCATTTTCTGCTAAAAGAAAAAACCCTGCTCCGGGCCAATTGCCAGATGTTACGCTTGCGTTTGGAGTTCCTGCATCATCAGATGCACACCATATTTGATGAGGTCCAGGAGATCTAAAAGATGTCCATCCTTTTCTGACTCCATCAATGTCCATGGACATATAATGTCTTGAATCATATGCCTGCAAATAAACGCCAGAAGTTACATCAGATTCTAATGAAGAACTTGACCCGTAATGAAGTTTTCCAAATTCTATTTGCCCATCTTTAGTTCCATAAACAACATGCTCAGGATTGCACTTTGCCCCTGAAGAAGGTCTTCTTTTTTGACTTGCAATATCTATCGCCATATTTTAATTCCTTGAAAATTTTCCTACGCAATCAATAACTTCGATAAGTTGTGCATTTGGTTGAATTACATCACTAAATTCTGCCACATCTGTTCCGCGTCTTGCCACTCCAAATATAGGTATTATATATCCATTAATTCCAGTGACAGATTGAACCCTAATATTTGGAAATTCAGTAAATCCTATTCCCGGATTTTCTATTACTACAGAAGATAATCTACCAAATTTATCATATTTTGGAGTTAATATAGTACCATTGTTTGGGGTAACTGTTATTTTATCATCTGGAGAATAATTAATTCCTGGGTTTGCTATTAATACATCATTGATAGTCAATAAAGTTAAGTAAGATCCACCAGATACTGGACTATTTATTGGATCTGGTTTATTCTTCTCAATATTATAAGATGGGGTTGTAATCAAACCTGTATTTTCTATTACAACGGGGTTTGTCTGACCTTGACCAGTAAGTGTTTGTAACAAATCTCCATCAGAATTATAAACTTCTGCTATAGTTTGTGGAGGTAGATATGCAAGATCCCCAGTTAAAACTGGTATAGTACTATTTGGCGGATAAACACTATAACCACTATTTTCATTAAAGATAATTGTACCATCTGCCGGTGATAATTTAGCACCAGAACCACATGTTGTTCCATCCGGTGCCTGTAAATAACCAACTCCAGAATCTATTACGATTACCTCTTGAACTGGTGATCCATTTGGACCGGCAAAAGATCCTTTTGAAATAACACCTTCCGAAACTCCACCAACTTTAATTGGTGATCTGACAGCATTTCCATTTGATGTTAGTTGAATGCTATCAACAGATGCTGGTGGTTTATCAGAATCTGCCCCAATGACTAATGGTATTCCAGTTTTTGAACCTACTACTACAGGAATGCCATTTATAGTGACTGGAAGACCATCTTCAGTAGTCACTGGTATTATATTAGAACCAGTTTCAGTACTCAATTTTATAAGATTTCCACCATATCCACCAGAAAATACTTGTTGAGTAGTGGTTCCTGTTCCACCAGAACCAGCACCAGTAGCACCAGTTCCCGTTCCAATTTCTGCACCACTAACGCCAGTTGCTCCAGTTCCAGTTCCAGTTCCAGTTCCTGCAGCACCAGTTCCTGATGTTGAAGTTGGGACAGTAACAAATATTCCAGAATTTCCAGAAGTAACTTCCGATCCACTTGTAGAATTTGCTTTTAAAACAGCAACAGATCTTTGAGTTCCATCCGAATATGTAACTAATCCAGTTCCATCTTGATTAATAATAATTTTTGTTCCATCTGGAGATGTTATATTGCCATTTCCATCATCAACAGTTTTTCCTGTAAGATTGATAATTTTTGAAACATCGGCTATAAAAATTCCATCACCAACAAACCTTCCGTTTTCAATTGTACCAATTCCTGTAAAGGTTCCAGATCCGTAACCCGATAAAGAACTATCAAATCCACTGAATCTTCCAGTTAATCTTATGTCTTTTCCTTCAGAATCTTTTGCTTTAAATAAACCTGTTCCGGCAAAAGATCCATTTGAATATGTTCCAACTCCTTCAAAGGTTCCTTTATATGGACCAGCAATAATTGGTTGATCTATATTTGCAAATAATGGTTCTTCAACATTTACTCGTATTCCGATATAAGAATTTGAATTCGGATCAACATAAAATACTTCGTTTCCGTCAGTTCCACCAACTCTTGCCGGAACTCCACCAACACTTCCAATTTTTAAAAGACCAAAATTAGTATTGACTTCGTTTCCATCTCCAGATTCTGTAACTTCAGTAAGGAAATTTAAGGTTATTGGTTCTTGATTGTAAGTAAATCTGTTTCCTCTCGGAACAACAACCCCAGGTGAATTGGAAGAGACATTTGAATTAAATGCCGTTAAAGTTGTTCCCCCAGTTCCACCGACATAAACTTGTTGTCCAGAATCTGTTACAAGTAAAGGACCGCTTGAATTTATTTTAACACTTGTTGGAGTTTTAGATATTCCCCCATTCTTTAGTTTTGACAATAAATCATCATCCGTTGGATTTCTACTTGTAGATCCACCTTGTCCTCCAAGGAAATTATTATCATCTTGCAATACCGCATATAAAACTGCACCACTTCCATCCCCACTATCCGATTCAAGAGTTACGGTAGGTGAAGAAGTATATCCATTTCCACCATCAAGTATATCTACTCCAAGTATTTCCCCATTTGGTCCGATTATTGCATTTCCTGTTGCACCAGTTCCACCACCTCCATTAAATTTAACCTTTGGAGGTCCAGATGCAAGTGGACCGTCAAAACAAGAGGCAACTGCTTCTCCAATGTCCGGAAATTCAGCAAGTCCCTGAATAGCACCACTAAAGTTTGGTGGAGATGGAGTTGGGAAATCTGCCCCATACCAAAAACTCCATCCATCACCAGAACTACAATCTAAATTTTCATCACAATTAAGTAGATCTAAAATACCTAAAATAGTATCTAATGCACTGAATATTCCACTAAGAACACCTGATATTGAGGATGATATTCCATCAACAAGTCCAGAAATAGAATCTAATGCACTACCAATAGGACCAAGTATACCCGCAAGTAAAGATCCTAAAAAATTTTCAACAACGCATTGAGCTATAGATGCTGCTTTATTGACTAAATCCGTAAGTAGTTTTAAAACACTATCAAAAAGACCTTTGATTAATTTATTAAAAACACATAATAATAAATCAACTGCCACTCTAAGTGTTTCATTTGTAAATGAAGTTTTATTCGGAGGCAAAAGAGAATGAACTGCTGAAAATCCCTTATTAATTTGATTTAAGGCAAACCCTCTCATCTGATCTATCATTCCTTTCATGAGATCAGCTATTAATAATGCACCATCCTCAATTATTGATTGTAATCCATTAATTGTATCTGAGATTGCTCCAAAAAAACTTTCTGATGCAGATTTAACCTTGTTTACAAACTTCATCAAATCATTAATTATTTTTGAAATGGCAGAAAATTTTCCACCACCTCTTGTATCGCAATCATATGTCTTAGGAACATAATGTTTTCTTTGTTCGTCTCTTACGTCAATATCTCTTACATCTAAAACATAATTAGATCCTGTCGATTCACTAATTGGATTTCCTCCATCAGGACCTTCGCCTAAAATATTTTTATTTGAAACTGGTTTTGATTCTGCTGTTCCAACATATCCAGTCCTTGGCACAAATCCCTTGTCAGGATCTCCACCAAATAATCTTGTTTGTGCATGATTTGGAAGAACACCAAAAATGATTGGTTCTGTAGCGTCTACACCATCCTTGTAAAATCCAAATACATAATTTCCCTGCCTAAGATTTGGAGTTTGAGTAGAACCTGCCTGACCACTTCCAGCAGTAACCGGCATAGCAACTTCTGCCATTACCAATTGATCATCAGTTACTCCTTTTTGGGGATCATCTTTATCTGGAATATCTCTTCCAAAAATTCTTACTTTATATCTATACCCATATCCTTGAAAATCATCTCTGGTTCTCAATGTATGGCATCCATCTTCCTTTGCAGAATTGCCCCTCCATGTGGAATCGTCAACAATTTGACCAAACCACATGTACATTAATTCAATTCCACTTGTGTCATTTGACAGTAATTGACCTTTTGACATTAATCCTCGTAAATTCTACACTCTAAAGCGTCTGGGTTTTTGTCACAATACAATTCTAAAGATGATGGATCATGATGATCTTCTGGATGTTTTTCATGATATGATTCCAACTGCTCCAATTCGTCTTCAATATGTCTACGATTTTGTGGAGAAGTTGTTGGATCGTCTAAGATTTTTTTATCTTTTTGAATATGGTCTTCTATACTATCCATTGGTTAACCTCCCTTTCTGTAAATAGTATCTCTGCAAACCTGAATAGAAGTGAAATTTGCTTCAGCAGTTATTCTATGATGTATATCCATTACCATATATATACCACTTTTGTTCTTACTTACCTCTTGAGTATCAGAATTTGATATTTCTGGAAAATCTAAAAAGATCATATCACCAGCATGAATTCCAAGATCAAGTGCTATTACCACAGTCATTTGAATAGTTAACATTTGATTTATTCTATTGGTAGATTGACGAATGATTTCCGTCATATCAAAGTTAATTTCCTTCGATTCTTTTTTTTGTTCTTCCCAAGTTGATCCAGTTGGTGTAGTTCCAGTATCAAACATCTTTGAGTTATAACTTGTTACAACATCTTGTGCTTTCATATCAGAAGCAATTTTCCAAAATTCCTTTCCTCCATTATTAGTCACTAAATTTTGAGATTGAAAATCAAAATCATCACTATTATCAAATTTATTATCAAAAGGATTAAATGTTTCCATTTTCCTTTTAAATAAGTCCCCAGTTAAGAGATGAGAATCTAAATCCACACTTGTATGTTCAACATGATTTAATATTTTATTTGAATATCCTGCTGGAATTTCATTAGTATTTGTCAAGATCATCTTTCTCACTGGACTTTGTGAAAATAAAAGATCTATAGATTTGAAATGATATCCTCCTGGAGTACCTTCACTTCCCTTTGCAGTTTCATAAAATAAATATCCAGCTAAAATTCCTTGCCCCCCCACTCCCTCTGGAACGGTTCTTTTTGCTAACCAATAAATTTTATGAAATACTTTTTCGTTCCATCCGAAAAAGTTGTAATCATTTTTTGATGGATCAACATCTACTTCCTTGGGTGTTTTTAAAACATCTTTTAATATTGTAGAAACGTTATCGGATATTTTTCGTTCGTACTTTTTACTGACTCTATAATAGTGTCCATCTTTTTCTACATAATTATTTGTAATTGATTCTTGCGAATAAAACAAAGTCCTAATGGTTGTTTTTGTGGTATCTGCTCCACCATATGCCTCTCTAACATTCTTGGCAGTTCTAAGTTGATAATCCCCAGTAAAATCCAATTTTTTTCCAAAGGCATCTTCTATTACTAATTCTGTTTTTTCTCCAGCACTATTATTAAATGTTTCTTCACTGTTTGCTTTTTTATTTCCATATCCCGTATCACTATAAGTAGCACTTACTCTTATAGTACTATCAAAAATACTTTCAAAAATTGATAAATTTGTAATTCCACTACTAATGTCAGTTGGTTCTTCACTATAGTTTGAAGTAATTTCAAACTTTCTTATAATAGATTCTCCACCTTGAGCTGCAATATTATTAGGCATATTAAGACCTCCTACGTGAACTATATCCTTGTTGTGGTGATTTCTTGGGACCTCCAGAATACGAAGGTGATCCTTTTGGTTTTTCGGGTGATGATTGTTTTGCTGGTGAAGGAACTATAATTATGTGTGGTGCTGGTCCAGATGGATCTTCATAAGAAGCAAACTTCCCAATGTCTGGACTTTTTGGTCTTGCAATAATTCCGGATGAATCTATTTGACCACCACCTTCTGCCTTTATAACCCCCAATTTTTTCTTTCCAGTCAATAAACCAGCAACATTACTTGCAGCAGATTGCAGCCAATTCTGTTTTGGTTTTCCTCCCGGTTTTGCTGCTTGTCCCGGTTTTGCTGGTGCTCCTGGTTTTCCTCCCGGTTTTGCTGCTTGTCCCGGTTTTGCTGCTTGTCCCGGTTTTGCTGCTTCTCCTGGTTTTTTGTTTTCTTTAATTGCTGTTTTTGGAACCAATACAATAACAGATTGAGTGGCATCTCCATAAATTGCATTTCCTTGAGATCCAGTTCCATTCCAAGCAATTCTTCCTCCTTCTCTGGCAATTGCTGTATCAAATCCTGAAGATCCTCCAGTTTGTTGATTCCAACTTTTATATCTGGTTGAAAAAAGAAATGCACCACTTGGAATAAGTCCCTTTTCTACAGCTGCTTGATAATCTTTAAAAGGAACGACTCTTGCCTTTACATTTCCATAAGGACTCTCTATAGTTTGCTCAGATCCCAATCCAGGAATTGAAGTAAATCCACTGCCTCCAACTAATTGCGATACTAATCCTCTCGGATTTGAAGAATCTCCTGCAGTTCCTTGTGGTGCAAAAGTATGCCCGAGTTTATCCAATCCGTATAAAACATTTGATGTACACAGTCCATCACCCGCACGACCATGCTTAAGTTTTCCAGTGCCAGCAGATTTTAAAAATTCATTTTTAGTGTCAATACTATAATCTCCAGCAGCAATTGATCCCGTAGAACCTGGATCATCTTTACCACTTGGTTTATCTTTATCATCTTTGCCGTATGTTCCATCTTTAATTGCTTTATCTCTTGCTTTAAAGTTTGCAGCAAGTGCATCAGTATATTTTGTGCCTTTTGTTCCAAACCCATCAGCACCAACTTCGCCAGTTCTTAACCATTTTTCTGCTCCACCCATTCCTTGATTATGTGCATATCCAAGAATTTGCAATTTTCTTTCAACTGATGCATTTTTATAATCTTTATTTCTCATCAAATATCTATGATTTGCTATTGTATATGCCGCAAACATTTTTTCTTGCAGTTCTGGTTTACTTCTATATGCTGCCCTATCTGCCGCACTATGCCCAGGATTTGGGATACCAAGTACTTTTGCGGCATCCGTTTTAGCATCTTCTCCCATTTGATATCTTCCATCATAATGCCCACCACTTCCTCCAGCAATATCATAAGCACCTTTAGATTCAATATGTGCTACAGTATTTCTAAATATATCCCAATCTTCAGAACTTGCCCCAAGTTCTTTAAATAATTTATCATCAACTCCCACTGCCCCCTTAGCCATTGGTGCAGCAGGACTAAACTTGCCACCTTTTGGTCTTGGTGCTCCAGGGACTAAAGATTCTGATGGTTCCGAATCAACATCCACAAATCCATCTTCAGGGGAAGAACCTCCGAGGGAACGTCCACCACCAGAAGGACCACCACCAGAAGGACCACCACCAGAAGGACCACCACCGGAGGGGGGAGAATCAGTTACAGAGTCATCCACAACGTCAGCAGATCTTGCAGCAAATGTATCACCAGAATCATCGGCATTTTCTCCTTTGTAATCAAAGTGTCCACCATGAGACCCTGGATAATCATTGACAACCCATCCATATGCTTTACCTTTCCTTCTCATCCATGGTTCTGATGTTCCATGAATATCTAAAGCATTTCCACCCAAGTGATTTGAATTCGGAACTCCACCCACCTTTTTATTATGAGCAGGACTTCTCTTCCCACTTGCAACATCAGATCCCTTTACAGCACCTTTTGAGTCCTGCATCATTTCACCAAATGCCTTTATTCCACCCTTAGAAAGAATTAAAGGTCTTCCATTACCATCAGTAACTCCTTTAATTGCAAATCCACTTCCAGTTTGGGGGTGACTTGCTGACGTTACTTGTACTTTTTGTTTCTTTTTATCTTCCTTTTCATCATCTTTCTGTTGAGATTCTTCAGTGTTAGTTTCTTTTTCTTTATTGAAAGTTTCAAGATCTCTCGTTGTTTGTTTGGATTGAGAAGCAGATCCCAAAGACATGTCAGATGATGTATTTTCATTATATGAAACTTCTGGTCTGACATATGCCTTTCCTTTGGCGGATTCTTCTATTCTACTAATTAATGTTGGATATACTTTTTGCAGTTGCACTTTATTTTCTACTGCGTTTACTGCTCTGAAAAAATCTGCTCCAAATAAATCAACAGTATCTTTATCTATAACAAATTCATTATCATGGAGATTCCATAATCCACCTTTTTTAACTTCTGATCCATGAAATGCTGCCCCTACTATCTTACCCGCTTGATCTGATTTGGCATAATCTTTCGGTCCAATTGGACCACTTCCATAAGTTGCCCAAGGAATATCAAAAGCAGTTCCATCAGTAGTATCATCATAAGTTGGTCTTTGTCCAACAGGACCAAAATGACCTCCAGTTGGTGAATGCTTCCCAACTTTACCAAATCCCTCAAACTCATAAGGTTTAAATCCAGATTTTTGCAATGCTTTGAATCCTGCTACTGCTGCCGATCTTGTCTTAAAGCTAAAGTGATCATGTGCATTGTCTGCAGTACCATGCCCAGCATAATCGTATCCCTTACGATTTGGATTTCCATGCAACCATTGGACGATTTGACCTTTTTGAACTGGTCCGGATGGAGTGTTTGATCCAGATGCAGTATCTTGCCCCCTTGACCCTCCTCCCTTTTTGGCCGATATTAAAGCTTGCTTAACAGATTCTACACTATGATGAGAAGCATTGGTTCCACCATAAAAAGATTTGCCAGTTCTAGGATCGGGAACTGATGCCCACTCCTTAGCAAAATCCAACATAGCAGCATTAATATCATTACTCCGACCATTAAGATATGCAGATAATTTTGGTCTTTGTCCATTATAAATCAACGCCAATCCCAATCTATCTTGTGTTGCTGGATCAAATTTAGATTGCTTGTCTACCCCAGATCTTGAAACTGCCAATTTCATGGTAGTTGCAATAATTTGATATCTTCCTGCAGCATGAAGTTTACCAGCTGCCTGGTGCGCCATTACTTCGGCAACTGTCATTTCAGTTAAATTTCTTCCAAGATATTTTTTTGCTTCCCCCGGACTATCTCCAGCACCCCCTCTATTCATAGAGTTATATCCACCTTCACCTTTAGAAATAAAGCTAAGTAATTTTTTATTAGATTCACTTATATTTCCACCAGATCCTGGTTTACCTCCTGCGGTTCTTGGAGTCCCTCCAGTCAATTCCATAGCAGATGATAAAGACATCTCACGTAAAGTAGCACCACTTGAAGTTACTTTAGTAGTTCCAGTAGATGAGTCGGTAGTGGTTCCTTGCTTTAATTTTTTAAAATATCCCTTTATCATTTTGCGGAGTTTATTTCCTCCACTATTTGCCGGATCAGATTGTTGAAGTTTATCTAAATCCCACCTTTGTGGTTTCCCAGAAAGAATTCCAGTACTAGTTCCAAATCTTTCCCATTCTCCATGAGTTTTTATATTTGAATCAATCGTGGATTCATCCCATCCCCAAGCAGCTGCTAATCTTGCTGCCTCAAGTGCCATAGCACTTACTTGAGCAGATGTTGGGGGATATTTTCCAAAATTATTTGGACCTGTCCCTTCTCCACCCATTGCAGCAATAGAAAGACCTACTGAATTTGTATTTGCTCCTCCAGTATGAGTTCCTTTATCTTTGTCATAAGGAGTATATCTAACAGCACTACCGTTACCCAAAAATGTTGTATGGTAATTACTAAAAGGTGTATTGTGTGGTCCAGCAGTCCAATGTAAAAATATTTTTCTACTCTTATCTCCCTTACCAGCATTAAATCCAGATGATGTTTTTACCGCACCTCCTGGTTGTCCATGTGGAGTATCATCATAGTTTCCATCAGAACCATCACCGGATGAATCCTCAGAGTCATCATATCCAAAATTAGAATTTTCATTGAAAGTGCTATTAGAATTATTATTAGGTTCAGTACTATTTGGGATCAGAGAAGTATTTCCTCTAACATTAGCAGAAATAATTTCATCTTTCACATTCTTGAGAGCACTATTAGCACCTATTTCAATAGCACCAGCTAAACTATCTCTTAAGGTTTTAGTTGCTACCTTTTCAGAATCTAAAGTTATTGATGAAGATGACTCTGCGATAGAAGCTATTCCACCAGTAGCCAATTTTTGAATATTTGTTTGTATATCTTTACTTTGTCCTTCTGCTGCTTTCTGTCCAAGATATAATACAGAATCTGCCATTGTCTGATAAAGATCACGATCTGGCTTTTGTCCCATAGCAATATCAACAGAAGCACCCATTAAATGACCAACAAAAGGTATTTTCTTAAGTGATTGTGATGCCTTTGTTAATGCAAATAATGCATTTGGTTGAGATGATCTTTGAGATGGTTGTGCTGGTGCTGCTGGTCCAGAAGTAGCTTTAGAAAACCATGAAAAGGGATTGAATACATTAAATCCTGCCTTTTTCTGTGCGGCAGAAGTTATTGCTGACCCTCCTTGAGAAGATCCTGTTCCAGAAACTTTCCCTTCTGGATCTGGGAATAATTTTGTTATTTCTCCATATCCACCAATATCTTTTCCTGGTTTTTCAGATTGTGCTTTCTTCTTTTTGGGAAGATTAATTTTAATTGATGATTTTGTAGATGCTTTCTTTTTGTTTGCAGATTCAAACCAACTTGGAAGAGAACCTTTTAAATCAAGTGTATTTTTTACAATACCACCCTCATTATGCTTTGCAACTGGTTTTGGTTGTGCTTTGTTAGCACCTGTTGCGGTATCAGCAACCTTTGATGCCGCCCAAGATCCACCAAGTCCACCAAGAATTCCACCAATAATTCCACCAATTACAGCACCAGGGGCAGCACCAACACCAGCAAATGGAGCACCAATTGCAGCACCGACAAGAGCACCAGCTTTAGCACCACCTGCAGCACCAGCAAGACCACCAGCAACTGATGCTCCAGTTCCCACTGCTGCTTGAGATGTTGTTTGTCCGGATGCTTTTCTTCCAGCAAATTCAACACCAGCAAATAAAACAGTTCCTACTGGACCAGCAGCTCTACCGACAGCAGGAGGAACTTTTATTTTTGAAAATACACTTGACGCACCTTTTACAAGTTTGCTTTTATTAGCAGATGCAAGTAGTTTTTGTGTCCCTTCTGTAGCACCTTTTAATAATCCAGGTTTTGTTGATGCTCCAGTTATCTTAGTTGGAGAAACTGTTTTCTTAAGTTTATTTCCAAGTTCTCCTATTTGACCTAAAATGCCCGTGTTTTTTCCACCACTTGTAGTGACTTTCGCAGTAGGTCGAGTTATCTTATCTTGAAGATCCTTTATTCTTCCACCAAGTCCAGTTTGTCTTCCACCACTTGTAGTGACTTTTGATTTTTGTCTGAATGGATCGGTAAATCTTTCTTTTATTCTACCAAATCTACCGGCACTTTTTCCACCAGTTGTAGTTACTTTAGATCTTCCACCAGTTCCAGGCTTTGGTCTTGATGCCGATGGTTTTCCCCCTTTACCTTTACCTTTACCAAACCCATCAAAAAGATCACTACCACTATCTCCAATCAGCATTGCTGCTAAGATTGCAAGATCAACCATTCTATTAAATTTCTTTTCAAAGTCAGAAAACTCTTGTTCTGTTCTTGCTCCAGCAATGAATCCCAAAGATTTGGTCAATCCATTGGTTAATTTAATTCCAAATTCTAAAAATTTAGACAGACCACTAACTAAACCACCAAATAATTCAACACCAAAGTTTATTACTTTTCCGACAGCATTAAAAACTGGAACTAATTTTGGAAGAAGAGGTAATATTTTATCTACCAACCACCCTAAAAGGGTGAACATAACAAACCTTTTGATCCTTTCTCCAAGAGAAATTCCAGGAACGCCTGGAGAAAGTTTTGCTTTTGGCTTTATTTTTTTGGGAGTTTCTAATTTTTCTTCTTGTTTTTTATATTGACCCTTCTCTTTCTTCTTTCTTTGATAGTCACTATTCTTTCTATCAAATTTAAGTTCATCCTTTAATAACTTATCAATATCAACTAATTTTTTTGATATGGAATCTACTAAAGGGACAAGTGTATCGCAGCAATTCTTTGTTTTTACCTTTTGCTTGGGAGTATCAATTCCAGAAGGATCTGAAAAAGCAGATGCAAAAGAAGAAGCAAAATCTAAAGCATCTGGCAATCTTTTAACCAATCCATTTCCCCTTTTAGGGGCATCTACTTTAGGATATGATGGTGCTAACTTAACGGATTTAGATGCTAAAACGGGCTTACTTGCAGCAGCACTTCTTGGTAGTAATTTTGATCCTTTTGAAATTGCAGATCCTGCTCTTACTATTGCCGTTATCATCAGCTATTTACCCCTAAGAGATCCATTATTCTCTGTCTTTCGGACGGTGCAGATCCTTCCTGACAAGGTGCTTCAAAGAATACTTCTTTAGATGCTCCATTTTGAGTTCTTCCCTGAGAAAGTTGAGCACCAGATCTTGCTTCTTTAGCAGATCCTAAGTTAGTAACTTGAGGTTTCTTGGAATTATTTATTGGATATGGCTTAATGCCACCCCCAACGTTTGGCTTACTTTTTGCTCCTAACTTAGCTGCATTTGAATCCGAATCCGTTTTTGCAACCATGTTATCAAAGAAACTTGCCCCACCAAATGAATTTACTGTTTGTTTTGGAATTACATATTCTCCAGGTTGTAATGCAGTTAATTGTCTATCTGCAGTTCCTCCTGGCATATTCATACCAGTATTTTCTGTTACGGATCCTTGTGTAAAGAATGATGAAAAATCTTTTTTGGATCCAAATGCTCTTTGACCATAAGCCTCGGAAGTTCTTCCTTGCCTTTCCATTGAATTTGCTCTCATAGCACGGAGTTCATCTGCTTGTTGTTGCATTACAGATTTTTTTATGGGTGCTAATGGAGTAGACGGTTTTGGTTGTATTGGTTTAATGGGTGGTACAGATGGAGCATCATTAGTCATTACAACTGGTAAATTTGTTGCAGGATCTATTGTCGGAGGAAGTGGAGCAGATGAAATTGCTGGCGATTTTAATTCTCCACCACCTTGAAGTTTAACGATTCCACCACCTTGCATCATGTTAACTTTAGATGTTGTCAAATCTTTGGAACTTTTGCTCTGAATTTTACTAAGTTCTACTTTATTTTTTTGTGGAGATGCGGTATTCTCTTTGGATGACATTATATCCCATATATCCTTTCCCAGTAAAGCAACATCAGCACCCATTGACACTGCCTCTGCAGCTGCTGGAATAACAGCACCAGCTCCCGTTGCTGCTGCTCCAGAGGTTGCTATGGTTGTAGCTCCGGCACCAGCTCCCAACCCCGCCAAAGCAGCACCCCATTTATCTCCCCTTTCTGCCCTTGCAGCAGCATCAGCAGCACTTGCCGCAACACCCAATCCAGGAACCATTCTTCCACCAAATTTACCAAGTGCTCCACTAACTTTAAGCATCTTTGGATTTTGTGCCACTGAAGATAGCACACTTGAACCCTTTTTACTAACTACATTTGCTACGTTTTTAATATTTCCACCAATAAAATTAGCAGCATTTTTAGCTGTTTTGATTGGATTTATTTTTTTAGCAAATGCTTTAGCAGTGTTTACTCCAGTGTTAATTGAACTGACAGTATCATATATACCTCCCCAAAAACCTTTCTTTTTTTCTTTCGATTTATTAGTAATTTTTTCAAGATTACTTTTTATGTCATCGCCTTTAGATACTGCTTTTCCTGCAACTTTTTTTACAACATCTCTTTTTTTGATAGGTTCCTTTGATTTAAAAAATCCACCTATCCCAGATTTAACTTTATTAATTATTCCTCCACCAGCTTTCTTTTGTATTGCCGAAGTATCTATTTTTGGGGGAGGTGGAGCATCAGTAGTTGTTTTAACTGGCAAATTTGTTGCAGTATCTATTTTTGGGGGAGGAGGTGCTGCCAAAGGTGCAGAAGGTGTTGGTTTAAATGATGTAGTAACATTTGACGATACTTTTGAGAGGTCAAATTTAGGCAATTCTTTTACTGGTGGAGTTGCAAAATTTAAATTACTTCCATAAGCCTTTTTAGGATCTACTTTTAACTTACTTGCATCAATTTTTGGTAAATTATAATTAGATGCTCTTACCCCTAATGCACCCAATGTATCACCTTGCCTATCAAGTGATCTTGCTCTCATTGCACGAAGTTCTTTCAGGCTGTCTGATATTGATTGCCTTTTAGGTTTCTGATTATTTAAATTAGTATTTGGATTAAAAGCAATTTTTGTAAGATCTTTATTTTTTGATGTCTTACTTAATTGATAATTTGTTTTTATCGGTTTTAAATTTAATCCTAAATTGGGACCAAATGGATTTGGTTTCTTTTGTTCATTGGTATTTTTAGATTTATCAAAATAATTTTTAAATGAATCATTAAGATTAAATGAATATTTTGATTTTTTAAAAATATCATTAGTATTAAAATTTTTAAATACTTTCTGAAGATTAAATGCTCTCAATCCATAAGCACTATTAGTTTCACCTTGCCTTTCTAAGGAATCTGCTCTCAATCCCCTTAAAGATCTAATTTGCTCACTAATGCTTCTTTCAACTAATCCTCCACCTTCTTTTTTCTTTATTCCCCCTTTTGGCTTACTTAATCCACCATTACTACCAGTACCAATTGGTTTTGGTCTCGCTATAATTGGTTTTGGAGCTGCTGGTTTAAACCCAACTGGTTTAGTTATTCCACCATTACTACCAGTACCAATTGGTTTTGAAAAAGATGGTTTCGGCACTGGTGGTGCTGCTAATCTTGCTTGCCTTGCTTTTTGTGCAGCATCATAATCCTTGTAATACTTACCATCAGAAGAAGAGTAGTATCTACCGATAGAAGCAGCACCAGCTTGCCTTACTCTTGCTGCTGATGCCTTATCTGCTTTTAAATTTCTAATTTGAGCATCAGCACCACCAAAGAAAGATTGGAATCCTCTTTTAATTCCACCAAGCATACCACCACGACCTTGCCATTCTCTTTCCTTGGCAATATTCTCTGTAGTAAATCTTTTTCCTCTTCCAGTTTTAACTCCACCACCTTCTTTGCTCAATATATCGAGTCGTTTTTGTGAAGTTAAATTTGCTAAACTTTGTTCCTTTGCTTGAGAATTTGCTTGATAAAAATCTGAAGATTTTACACCAGTAAATGGAGTTGCTTTTGGTTTTGGAGTTTTTAAATCTTTTGATACTTGATTAAACCTTCCTTGCATCCATCCACCAACAGATGCGCCAAGAGGACCTAAAGTATCAAGTCCTCTTTTAGCAATTTTAGCAGACAATCCTAAAGGACTATATTCCAATCCAGTTTTAATAGATCCCATTAAAGGAATCATTGGATTGAATTTTAAAATACTCCTTAACTTTGAACCAAATCCTTTCTTAGGTTCTCCAGTAATGTTTTTTGCTTTAGCATGTGCAGCATCTCTTGCTCCAGCAAACTTTGATTTGAATGGAGTATAACCTTTATTTCCTTTTGCCGGTGCTTTTGACTGTTTTCCATAATAAACTTTTTTAAATTGCTCATAAGTCATATCACCAAATGCCACTTTCTCATGAAGTGAATTTTTTAGGTCTGGGTTATCAAATATATCCCTAAATGCTTTTCTTGCGCCCTCATCAGAAGATCTTTTTTGCTTTGATCTACTTAAAATTTTATCTCTTTCTACCTTCTCTTTTGCTATTGCTTGTTCATAATCAGCCCTTTGCTCTGCACTCATTTCACCGAACTTAGTTGCAGCAGCAAGTTTTTTTATTTTTGATTGAGCTTTATTTGCTACATCTTCAATTTTTATATCAGGAGTTTTAACATCTTTTATTTTGTCTAGTACTTTTCCAGCTCCAAAAATCCTAAGTCCATTTACTGTAAGTGTTGATGATCCTTTTCCAGCCCGTTCTCTTACGGACTTCATGTAAGCATCATTAGTTTTTACTGGAGGTAGTTTTGGTTTAGTTGACTTGTCTGGACCAGTATGGATTTTGTTTAATTTTGCTAATAATTTCTTTTCATATGCACCTTCACCATACTTTTTATTATATGAAGATATTGTACTTTTCTTTGTTGTTTGTAATAACTCTTGATATCTTTGATTTGCATATGCAGCATCTCCACCTACAATTCCACCACCAGCAAATCCCTCAACTATGCCTCCATTAAAGAATCCTGGAAGACGTTTTCCAGATTTTGTTTTTAATTGATCAGAACTAACTTTATTTGCTTTTCTTCCAGACAATAAAGAAGGTATACTGATTCCAGTTTTTTCAAATATATTAAGTTGATCCTCTTGAGTTACTACTGCTTCTCCCCTTTTAGCAGCAACAACTGTTTCTTCTCCAGATTTTTTTCCAGAAAAGAAAGATGCCATTGCACCAATTGGACCACCAAATTTTTCTAAAAAGTTTCCTGATGATAACTGTTTTTGATCTTTTTCAGTTAATATTGCATCACCAGTTCTTAATTTTAATAACCTATCATCCTTTCCTGCTCCAGAAACTGGGAGACCATGATCACCACCAATTTTTTTACTTTGTAGTAATGGTGATAACAATGGTGCGAATGCTCCAAGACCTGGGACAGCACCCATTAGTCCCATAGTTAATGGATTAATTAATCCACCCTTAGCATATCCCGCACCTTTATCCTTTTTTTCTTGTTTTGATTTTTTAGAATCTTTAACGTTCTTGCCAACTCCCTCAGAAGTTTTTTGTACAATCGTTCCTATTAATCCAGGAATTCCACCAGCTGCCTGGAGTTTGGGATCCTTATCCCCACCTTTTTTTGTTATTGATTGTATTGGACCTGCAAGAAGTTTAAAAAGATCTAATGATTTTAGACCATTCATTAAAAATTCAGAGGCACCAGCAAGACCCTTAAATCCAATAGTTAAAGGTAAAGTTGCTACATCTAAAGATTTTTTTAATCCCTTTCCTAAGAAGTCAGTTGCTCCGGAAGCAACTTTTCCTACTGCCTTAGCACCTTTTCCAAATGCTTTGGCACCATGCTTACCTGCCTCAAATGCCATTCCCAAAGGAGTGAATTTGAGTGCCTTTCCAAGACCACCGATAATACCACCATCGGCATAAGATTCTACATCTTGCTTATCATCTTTCTTTTTTCCACTTTGGGATATAGCAACTGCCCCCGCAGTTACAGCTCCAGCAGCAAGAGCAACTCGACCCCATTTACTCTTTGCTAAAACTGCAATTAATTTTCCTGTAGCAAATACTGCCTTTACTGCTAATTTTACTACAAGTTTGCCAATTGTTCTTGCAAATCCACCGAGCTTGGTTCCAAATAACAAATAAGATCCAACAATTAATACCCAATGATCTGTTAAAAATTTAACAATAGTATTAAACGTCTGTCTATTTTTTGGATCTTTCATCCAATCCATAAACATCGTAAATGCTTTACCAAGTAAAGTAAATACAATGAATCGTTTTATTCTATCAAAAAGATCTTGAAAGGGAGATAGTAAATTTTTAGCAGTACTTACTATTTCTTTGATTCCACTTCCTTTCTCTAATTTATTTTCCGCGTCTTCTCTTCCAGATTTTTCACGACCTCTTCGTTCCCTTTCAGAATCTTTTTTTCTCAAAGAAAACTGATCTTTAAGTGTTGAAAAAATAGATCCTAAAGTAGAATCAATCTTGGTTAATTTTTTTCCAAGAATTTCACAACAACCTTCTTTTTTAATCTTTTGTTTTTTCTCCTTTACCTCGACAGTTTTTTTCTTTGGTTGGGGGAGAAGAGGAACCGTTGGTGTTGCTTGTGGTGGAGATGCAGATGGTGCCTCAGTAGCAGGAGATTGTTGTTGCTTTTGAACAAAAGTTGATAATGTAGTAACTTTTGTATTTGCTCTGGGAGTAGTAGATTTTGGTGTTTTTTTGGTATTTTTATTAGATACTTTTTGAGTTTTTGGTTTTGCTTTTGCCCTTTTCTTTTCTGTCTGAAACTTTATATTCTTATCTTCTTTTCTTACTCTTTTTAACTCTTCTGTTATTAATGATACTTCTTCAGAAGAAAACTTGCCGTCAGACATTCTGGCAGCAAGTGCAGCTTCTTTTAAAGATCTAAAATAATCTTCATGAGACAACTCCAAATCATCTTGGAGTCCCAACAATGAAACAATTCTACTATCTACTAATTGTGTTGTTGGGTTAGAATCAGCCATTACCTCTTCCAGTCTTTGCCTCTAATTCCTGCTGTTCCAGATGATCTTCAAGTAACATTACATAAATGTCCCTTTCCCAAGGCATCATATTTTCAATCTCTGTCAAAGAATATTTATGGAACTGCATCAAGGCAAAATTTAATCTGAAGTAATTCTCCAGATCCATGTGAGACATGGCTATGCGAAAAAACTTGAAAGTCCTTCTAATACAATTTCACTTTCTACTTTTGTCTTTGGATTTTTAATTTTTAATTTATGAGAAAGTTTAGGCATAGTTTCAAAGAAAGTTTCAATTTGTTTAAATTGAATTGAATTCATATCTTCAAGAAATTCAACTAATTCTTTCTTCGTTACATCGGAAGAATCCCAAACCTCTTCTGATGTATAAATTCTATCAATACAAGAAGCAATTAAATCAAATGATTGATCTACATTAGTTCTTTGATTGACATCAAAATTTGATTTAATAAATTCATCCAATGAAGGATATTTCATTTCCATTGTAATACTGTCATCAACTTTTATTTGACGAGAGTGCTTTTCGTTGGTATTTACTTTAATATCATCAATGGCAATTTTAACCGGAATTTCAGTAACCTGATCGTCTGGTGCGATGATATTAACTTCCAATTCTTCTCCTACAGATTTTCCACGAATATTTAAAAATAGATATTCAATATCAAATGTAGGTAGAGTTTCTACCTTGACATTTTTAGGTGACTCGATACAATTTTTAATTACTGTTTTAATTGCTGTAGTAATTTGTTTTGTGTCTTCCGTTTCTAATGCAAGAACAAGTAATTTTTCTTCCTTGACTAAGAATGGTCTGTAAGTAACCGTCTCTTCTGTTGAAGGAAGAATTAGTTCATAAGTCGGGGTACTAATTTTAGGTAAAGGCATGATCTTTTATGCAAATCAGTTATAGTATATATATCAATAATTTGTATCGTCTAATCCAAAAGTTTCTAAAGCTCCACCACCCACCTTTCTTAAAGTATCAAATATAGTTTCACTTTCAGTTGTAGCAAATGGATTAAAGTAAGCAAATGGATCAGTTACTACGCGATTGTTTCTCAATTTACCAACTATTCCATAGTTATATTCTCTATAAACATTATATCTTGTGTAACTAAAAGTAACCGTACATTTTAGTAATTGTGAAGAATCATAGGATACAGGCATAGCTTGGATTGTTAATGGATATGCCTGTAAGAAGTTGTATTGCAAATATGTTCCCAGATAATCTCTTTCAAACTTATTAATGTAAATATCAGTTTGGTAGTTTTTTGGAAATTCAAATCGGTAAAAATAATTTGATTTTGTACTATCTGGTCTACCATCGGTTAATCCAGTAACGGATTCATTTGCGATGTGACCTATCCAATTCTCAAAGAACCAAATTATTTCATGACTCTTTCCACCATCCGCTCCGTTATGATCAACATAAAAAGTAAAATCAGCTTCCATAAACTGCCTTCTATATGGATGCTTCTCCGTAACTCCAGTATAATCACTTGTAATTTCATTAGTTACTAAAGAAGATCCGGGCAATGATGCCTCACAGCAAAGTAAAGATATATTTTCAACAGCAGTCGTAAATTCATACCCTCTTTGAGAAATCCAATCTCTTGATTTTTGAGTGGGATAAAACCAACACTGATAAAAAGAAGTTAATGCGGGCTTTTGAAATATGTCTCTTAATCGGTATGCCTTTGAAGCAGATTTAATTGGTTGAAGATTTTTATTTTGTGCCATTTATAAATATAAAAAGCTTTATATAATATGTATGCGAAGTAATGAAGGAAAATATCATCAAGGAAAATTTCATCCAAGAAACCCAGAAAAATACAAGGGTGATGTAAACAATATTATATACAGATCTTCATGGGAATTAAAGTTCATGAGATACTGTGATAGAAAAGAAGATATACTTGAATGGGGAAGTGAAGAATTTTTCATTCCATATTTTGACCCAACTACAGAAAGAGTTCGTAGATACTTTCCAGATTTTTATATGAAAATTAAAGAATCAAGTGGAACGACCGTTAGGTATATTGTTGAAGTAAAACCAAAAAAGCAAACAATTAAACCACAAAGAACAGTAAAAAAAAGAAATAAAACCTACATTAATGAGGTGTTGACATATGAAAAAAATAAAGCTAAATGGAAAGCAGCAGAGCAATTTTGCGAAGACAGATTGATCAAGTTTATGATAATTACGGAAGATGAACTTGGTCTATAAATATAATTACGAACAACCACCAATCTAAACCTTCCTCATGTCTTGGACTGAAAATAAAGATTCATCTGGAAAAGTTACCTCATATAGTCAAAGAACACCAGGAGGAACAAGTGAAAATCCATGGACAGTAAACGCAAAATTAGATGGATCTCAAGAAATTGTAGATAAATCTGGAAAGGTGATTGCAACAAGAACTGCAGATCAAAAAGATTTTCAAGCAAAAGATAATAGCTGGAATCAACTTGATCAAAATACAAAGAGTGCTATATCAACTTCTACAAGAGATAACACTTATAAATTAATACAAGACAGAGGAACAGCAGAACAAAAAGAATCAATTAAGCAAAAAGAACAATATAAATCTGCCACAAATACTCTTGATTCGCAAATAGAATCTGATAAAGGATATAGAGCAACTGATGATGCATCAAGTGGAGTTGCTGCATTTTTTCCCGTTGGAAAAACTTTTAATGGTAGATTACAATATCCACTACAAATGTCCGATCAACAAGATAAAATTAAATTTACTGCGGTTGAAATTGAAAAAGGACAATTTAATGCCCCAACAAGTGCGGGTGGAGTAAGTAGTTTTTCAAGTCCCAATGTTACATATAAAAAAGTTGACAGCTCAATTTATATGGCAATACAAGGACCAATAAGTGATACAAATACTGCCCAATGGGGTGAAGGAAAACTATCTGCTATCGACGCTTTTGTATTTAACGCATCAAGAGAGATGATGAGTAAAGAGGGTGGGCAAGGTGCTGGTGATATGATAGGAGATCTTTTTAAAAATTTAGATGCCAGTCAACAAGAACTTAAAGATTATCTTGCTGGACAAGCAGCATCTATTCCTGATATCTTATCAAGAACAAAAACAAAAGTTTTAAACCCAAACCTTGAGCTGCTTTTTCAAGGACCACAATTAAGACCATTTCAGTTTAGTTTTAAAATGAGTGCGAGGGATGAGGATGAAGCTACTGCAATTAAATTCATCATTAAATATTTCAAAAGGCACATGGCTGTAAGAAAGGATAATACTGCATTATTTTTAAAAGCACCACATGTTTTTACGATTCAATATTTAAAAGGCAGTGAAATACATCCGTCAATGAATTTAATCAGTCCAGAACCATCGGGTGAAACAAAAGCTGCTGCATTAATTGCATGTTCAGTTAATTACACTCCCTTAGGAAATTATGCCACATATAATGATAGTGCGGGAACTATGGTTTGTTATGAATTAAATATGCAATTCCAAGAAATTGAACCTCTTTATGATACCGATTATACAGAAGGATTCGGAAAAGATCACTTAATAGGTTACTAAAATGAGTAGAAACTATTTTCAACAAATCCCAGATTTTGAATATATTGTAAGAGGTCCAGATAAAATAGGAATATCTGATTATGTTAAAGTTAAAAATCTTTTTACAAGAGTTAGATTGAGAGATGACATTTATCAGGAAGTTACTTTCTTTGATAGATATACAATCAAAGGTGATGATAGACCAGATATTATAGCAAATGAAATTTATAAGGACCCAAATTTAGATTGGGTGATATTACTATGCAATAATATTATTGATTACTATTCAGAGTGGCCTTTGTCTGAAAAAAACTTTGAGAATTATTTACTGGAGAAATATGGAAACTATGAAGCATTATATGATATCCATCATTATGAATCCCGTGAGGTTAAAGATACTGCAGGAAATATTCTAATTCCAGAAGGAACTATAATCTCGGATAAATTTATTGATTTAGATAGACAAACTGTAGAAAGACAACAAACTGGAGTCACTCCACTTGGAGAACCTATCTTTCAAAATGTAATCATAGACAATCCAAATTATTTAAAATTAAAACAATATTATTTCAATTTTTATGATCCCGATTTGCAACAAGATGTTGTATACACAGATGTTGTAAAAGAAATTACAAACTATCAATATGAAGTTAGATTGCAAGAAGAAAAAAGATTAATATATGTTTTAAAACCATCTTATTTAAATATCATATTCAACGATATTGATGAATCACTTGAATACAAAAAAGGTTCTGGTCAGTTTGTGACCAGAACCTTGAAGAGAGTAACTAATTTTGATGTTGATTAATCAATCATCAAGAAGACCTTGGAACTTGCGAAGATAATCATCTTCATCTTCATCTTCTGCATCAGTTTGTTTTGCAGGAGCAACATCCTTACTCTTCTTGTAAGAATTCTCAAGTTCCCTCAGGACATCTTCTTCACTGGTTTTCTTGGGGGCATAAGATTCATACTCCTCTTCCTCTTCATGAGTAGATGACTTAGGAGCAACACGATTGATGCCAAGAACATAATTCATGCGCTTCTCAAGTTCCTCGTAGGACTTAAACTGATCGGGAGCAAGAATGGCAGAAAGAGAATACTCCTTCTTCCAAATTGCTTCCATTGCTTCGTCATCTTCAAGAAGAGGACCAGCAGAATCAAACTCGGACTTATCGTAGTTCCAGTAACCTTCAACCTTACGAATCTTGAGACGGAAGTTTGCACCACTCCAGAAATCAAAAGGATTGATTGGTTCTTCATCTTCAAACTCTGGTTGCATTGCATTCAGGATCTTATCAAAGATCTTTTTACCATACTTGAAGAGAAATACTTTACCTTCATTCTGAGGATTTGCGGGATCTTTTACAACGTAGATGTTGCTGTAGTAGGACAGTTTACGCTTTTGCTTACGGACTGTTTCCTGATCTTTAGGATCGCCAGTGTTCCAAAGACCACGATTGAGTTTTGCAACGGGATCTTCTTTGCTAATTGTGGTGAGAGAATTTTCGATGTACCATCCACCAGGACCTTGGAATCCATGAGAGTACATCTTCACCCAAGGAAGATCTTCATCGGGGGGAGCAGGAAGGAATCGGATAACGGCAGAACCAACACCGTCCTTACCCATTGCAGGTTTCCAGAGACGATCATCAGTACCATTTCCACTATTCAGTTTTTCAACTTCTTTCACCAGTTTTTCGGTGAGAGAACCAAGAGAAGATTGCTTTTTGAGTTTAGAAAAATCAGACATGTGTTTTACGGATTGTTTGAGATTTGGCCTTTACGACGACTTTATCCTACCAGTGGCAAGAAGGGATGTCAAGCCCTCTTTAAAACATCTTTCATGACTTTAATCATGGATTCCATATTATTAAAAATGACACCAATATCTATATTCTCTTGCATTCCCATCATCACTGCTTGCCTTTGAATTTTTTCTTTAAATTCAATTGCTTCTGGGTCATCAGAAAGAGATAATCTGGTATATAAAATTCTTTGCTTTTCAAGAAGTTTTTCAAGTAATCCAACATGGAACTTTTTTTCGTCCAAAGTCATTGTTGGGAATTTAAAAATATTTTTATAGATATCTTCCTGGAGAATTGTAATCTCAGTCATTTCTGCTCGTACAATTTCCGAATTAAAAAAACTCACTTGATAAACTCCTTAATTATATTTTTGTACTTATCCATGTCAATATGTATAAAAGGAGAATACTTTTCTATCTTCATGGAAGTAAATTCCCATATTGGATCGATAAGATTCTTGTCATAATTTGATTTGTATTTTAAAACCCTGTTGAGAATAACAAGCGTTTCTAATGAAACTTTTCCAGATAGATAAAGTTTAATTATACGTGGATGTTTAGATCCGATGACTTTAAAGTTGGAAACAAAATCTCCATCAGAAAATATAACATCCAACTCTTCTTTGAAGATGTAAGTTAAAGATTGAAGTTTCTTTTGCCAGTTCTTATAGTTCTGCTCTCCATTCTTAATGATTTCCCCAATCCATAAGGTCTGGGGATCATCACAAGATGCAAAATTGGCAACAAAAAAGTTTTTAATTTCTTCTTCAGTTTTTGTTCTGGACATTTTTTCAAACCAGAACCTGTCTTTTCGATTGTAAAAAGATTGCAAAGAAGCTTTCACTTTACCATTGTATTTGTGAAAATCATATTTTTTCTGAGTAAAGTGATTCTTAATTGCAATATAAGTCCTATAACATTCTAACGGATTAAGATTCAAAATACCAATCGTGCTTTAGAGGTTTTCTTTAGAAAATTGAGATGAATTGCTTCGCATTTAATCTTTTCTTTCAATGGTTTTGAAAGAAGTTTTGGAACTGATTCCAAATCAATTTTATTTCTATCGCAGAAATAAATGATAGCATCAATGTAAGAAACTTTTTCTTCTTGAACAACTTTCTCAATTTCTTGAGCAAACCTGGACGGACAATAAAATTTTTCTTGTAATACTTTTTTAAGTTCTTGCTTTACTTCTTTGTCCATGGTGTCTTTTATATTTAAATTTAAGAAGTTATCAAACACGCTCATAATCCATTACCTTATCATTGACAAATTTTTTGATATACTTAAGCAACAGATTAAAATATTTTTTCTTATCGTACTCTTCATAAACACGAAGTTCACCGTCTCGGCAACCCATAATGATAACAAATTTCTTAACAGAAAGACCTGTCAATTCATGAAGCATACATGCATACGCACAACATTGGACGAAATAATCTTCAATCCATTTTCTTGGTTTTGGATACTTTGAGGTTTTAAAGTCAATTATTGCTAATTCTGGTATTCCGTTATCTCCAGTATATTCTCCGATACAATCGGTGGTTCCAGCAATTCCAAGGGATGAACTATAAAGGGAACCTTCAAGTGCGTGAATATTATTTATATTATTCAAAGCAGGAACCATAATCTGAAATAGCATTTCAGACATTGGAAGAACATCAGAATTGCAATCAAGATTTCTTAGGTATTGCTCAGTAAGTGTATGAGCATCTGTTCCAATAGAAGTAGATTCTTTACAGATACGATTTGCTTCTTTTTCCCCTACCTTCTCTCTCCACTCAGCAAACTTTTCTTTATTATAATGGCTGGTGACAGAAGTAATCGACACCAGCCTTTGGAGATTTTCTTGTTCTGGGATTTTATAATATCGAATTCCATCTATAGTTTCCCTTTTAAGTTGGGGAAGATTCAAATCAACGTGTGTAAACATTAAAGATCAAGCTCCGTTTTTTTAGTAAGGTATTCTTTAACAAGTCCAGATCTTACAATATCTTCAACTTCAAAATGAATCATTTCAAAAGAAGGCATTAACTGCAAGATTTTCATAAAATCATTAACTCCAGTTTTTTCATATTGCTTTGTAAGATCACTTTGTTTTGTATCTCCACAGAACATGATCTTGGAGTGTTCACCGACTCTTGTAATTATACTATCAAGTTCGTGAAAATTCAAGTTTTGAAACTCATCCACAATAATAATTGCATTGTCAAATGTCGTTCCACGGATGAAAGAAGTTGACCAAAAACTAATCGTTCCCTGTGTCTTTAGGTTTGCATAAAGCATTTCCTCTGCGGCTTCATCAAACACATCGAACATTGCTTTTACCATGTTCTTATATGGTATTTGATAAAGATCTGCTTTATCATCATGAGTTCCTGGAAGAAATCCAATTTCTCTCGTTGGAACCAATGATCTAATCAAGTAAATTTTTTCGTAAGGAGATCTTTCATCCAATACATCACAAAGAGCATTATAAAGTGTGATGAATGTTTTTCCTGTTCCAGCAGCACCATATGCTACAAGATTTTTATTCTCCTCATATGCATTGAACAATCGTTCTTGATTATCAGTTAAAGGGGAAATGTCTTTTAAAAGGTCTAAGTTAATTGGTTTTTTTCTTCTAAGTTGTTTGGGAGTAAGTCCAACTCCAACTTGGTTTTCTTGAGGTCCCCTTCTTTTTCTTGCCATAGAGTTTCTTACCTTCTAATTTGATTTTTGGATCCAGCAGATTTTGCACTTTTATCAAGAACTTCCTTCCAACCTGGATGTTTATTTTCAAGCTTGTCTCTCCATTCACCAACCTCCCCCGCAGAAGGGCAAGTTGATGGATCGGACCAGTCCCGTGTCCATTCTGGGTTGGATGTTTTCCATTGATCCCAGTCATGGACACTCATTTCCACTTCTTTTTGCTCACCAGTTTTAGTGTTTATAACAGGATATGTTGCCATTTTCTAACAATAATGTGTATCAATATTTATTATGCGTACTCCAGTCCAATGCTTCCGCAACATTGGGGAATTGTCCAGCAAAAATACATTGACATTCTTTAGCAATATCCATATGTTCCTGCTGTGTTCCGTTTGCAGAACGAAGTTGAATATAATGAATCCAAGAACGACAAGAACCAGTCATGTAAATTCGTGTGGGAGTTGCAAGGGGAAGAATGAATCGAGCACATTCTTTAGCAATACCATCATCCAACATTTGCTTATACAGATCCATTCCCCGTTTGAAATAATCCTGATTCAACATTTCATATTTTTGGAGAATATAAGGATCTACATCATCAATACTATTCTGACGATTCTTGGTATCCTGACGACGAAGTTCGGGAACAGGAATATCCCCAAGCAAGGAGCTATCAGCATACCTCTGTGAGAACTCCTGGAAGGTGAAGGAACGATGCCGGAGAATCTGGGCAGCAATACCCCTGGTAGTGTTGATCTCAAGGGTCATGAAGGCATGTTCAAAGATGCTCCAGTGCTCATGCTTGATGCAATACTTCAGCAATCCAGCAGAAGTATCGAAGTTCAGTTGATTGTTTGGGTTGCTGACACGGGCAATGTAAGAGATTACTTCTTGAGCATTCTGTTCAATCAGATCTCCAGCACCTTGAGTAATAGCAATCAGTTTTGTATTCATTCGTCAATCTCCCAACTATCTTTTTCCTTTTTGCGAAGTTTTTTAAGCTCTTTCATCATATCCTTAATCTCCTGATATGCAACTTCGGGAGACATTTTATCAGATACTTCAAGTCCAACAATATATTGAACTTTATCTCCAAATCGAGCAAGTGCTCTTTCAAATTCAGTTAATGTTTCGTACATTTTTAATCCTCCTCGTAGTATTCAATGTCATCATCAAGATCTGGTGGAAGAAAAGTTTGAAAATCATTTGATTCGGTTTTAACTTCTTCTTTAAGCATTGAAAGAAGAATTTCCATGTTTTCGATTATCCACGAAACCTTTTCGTTATCCATGAAATATATTTGTTCGACATGTACATTTTACACAAAAAAAGAGAGGGAGTCAAGTCCCTCTCTAATTTATTAAGCAACTTGTGGTTGCTTTGCCATATTCAATTGTGCTTCTTTAAGTTTTTCGTCTTTTTCTTTTTTATCTTTAATAATCTGAAGAGGATTTAATTTGACAATCATTTTGCCACCTCACCATTATTACAAGGACGATAAGCAATTCCACGATATGTATTTTGTGGATGTGCTGGTGCATGTGTTTTAGAATACCACTTACGATATTCTTCTTTAGGTGTGTCGGTATTATACTGACAACCTCTATAGGTTGCTTGTGACATTAGGTTTTCTCCTTAGTTTTTAGGTTAAAGAGCGTTCCTTCAGTCGGCTTTTGCGTCTATTTTGCACTCCTTCGGAGATATTTGCTTCACTTCCCAAATCAAATCATTTCGGACCTGCTTTGGCAATGAGTGTGCATTAACCCGAGAAACAATCAATTGTGCTTGTAAACAAGTTAGAATGAGTGCTTCCATAGATGAACGATCCGTTCCGAGTCGGCTTACTTCCGTTTGCTATTTGCGGATAGCAAATGAACGTAGAGGCATTCTAATCCTCATTATTTATGTAGTCAAGTCAGTTTGTAACACTTGTTACAATTACCTTTCAATATAACTTAATGTATGATTAGTTGCGTAAAGTTGTTGGATGATTATATCACATCCAATTTTTGGTTGGCAATCACCACAAGTATAAACATCACATGCTGCCTTTCCTTCTTCTGGCCATGTGTGAATACTGATATGACTTTCTGAAAGCAAACAAATTACTGTAACTCCCTGAGGATCAAACTTTTTATAAATCGTTTGACATACAGTTGCTCCACTTGCTGCTGCTGCATTTTCAAGTAGATCAATAAGAAAATGCTCATCGTTCAAAAGAACGAATGAGCATCCGTAGAGATTAAGTAAGTAATGCTTGCCCATTATTCTGGATTATTCTCCATATATTCATTTATAAGTTCGTCTATAATATCTTCTCTTCCGTCGAGTTTATTTATTTCGTGTATATTTGACTTCTTAAATTTTTTAAGTTTCTTATATTTCTTAATCAATTTAACAACTTCAGCTTCATTAATAATCGCCTGAACGTTACTAACTTTTTCCTGTTTATTTAAAAATCCTTTCATCTCTTTTTCTTACTATCTGGTGATTTATATCCCCAGAGTTTGGGGTTAATTTTTCCGTATCCCCATCCAATATCTTGAATGACTCCTGTTCCAAATTTATCATAATATAAATCAAATATCTTAACTCTTGAACCTCTACAAAGATCCATGTAGATTTTATCGTCAAGCTTATACTTTATAATATAAGCATCTAATGGCCATGAAGGATCTTTCAATTGTTCCATGCTTGCTCTTTCAAGCAGTATGGTGCAACCATACTTGGAAGGTAAATTAGCTTTTTCTTCGGAAGACCATGATTCCATAGCAATATCTACCTCCAGGTTTGCATTCAAGACCGACCTCCCCAAGTAATTTCAGGATAAGCCTGAGATACAATCTCTCTCGTTATTTTGTATTTATCTTGCAATCTCTTATCCTTCACCAAAATCATAATTTGCGCTTCAAAAGGATGAAGTCCAGAAAGCATGTTAATAAACATTGTTTCCTTTCTCATCTGAGTAATTCCATTATTTCCACCTCTACAATAAATATAAAAATTCTGATACTCATTGCGAATGGAAGTTTTATTTTTATCTTCTACAAAATCTTCTGTTCCATAGTAACCACTAGTTTTTAAACCTTGATTTTTAGCTTTACTATTTACAAGATCGGTGAGATTTCCACCAACAGAAGTTTGTTCATCTACTCCAGCATAAGGAACATCTCCTTCTGGAAGAATAGAAATTACGCTCTCATCAAAATTCATGATAAGAATTGTGGTGAGAGCAGGGTTTTTATATGCTTGAAGTGTTTCTACTTTTTGTGCAACTGTCCTTTGCTTAGAAACTGCTTCAAGAATTTCATGCATGAATGGATTTGGTTGTAATTTTGGTATGGACCATTCAATCTTCGTCTTCGTCTTCGTAGTCATAGTATTTTTCAGGGTAAAAATTTACAGCTAAGGTTTCATCTGGCAATATGTTTCCGTTTTCGTCAAGCATTTCTGGGTGTATGTTATGAGGTAATTTAAAAAACTTTTCGTTTAAAAAGTCCTTTGCTATCCATCCCACAATTCCTCCAAGGACAAAAAACATCAAGGTAAACATTATTGTAAATGTTACAATAAATGGCAGAGTTTCCATGTTTTTTCCTCCAGTAGAGAGTTACTTTTTTTTGATATTCAAACCGAAATCAAAATTTACTTGTATCTCTCTATTGAGGAGAGATATCACTTTTCCAAAACTAAAAGAAAAGGTTTTGGGTGCAGCAATCTCCCTCCTACTATTGTGACGTAACATTAACTCAAAACCACGATTAATATGTGGTTCTTTCTTATTTAGATGCCTTTTCTCATTATTAGACATTAATTAATTTACAATATTTTGTTCTTTTAAAAATTTTACAGTTTCAATACATCCACCCAAATAAACATCACCAGTATGATCATGCAAAATTACCTGAGGAAAAGATTTATTTTCACCAAATTCAATAATAAACTCTTCCTTAGTAAAATCGCAATCTAAAAAATGCACTGTATGATTTAGTTTAGATATTTCTAAGACCTTTTGAATTTTTTCACAATAAGGGCAACCATTTTTTGAATATACAGTAAATTTCATATTTCAATTTGAAAGAAAACTTATTTAGTTCAATTGCATTTTAACTCATTTGCTTGTTTCGTGCAAGCATATTCTCTCCACCATCGCATCGTTTCGTGATAAGAAACATGATGATATTGATTTGTCTCCCCTGTCCTAACTCCCATAGCATCAATATAACTCGATGGACATTGGTTCACATCTTCAACAAATAATGGACACATGTAAACTTTGGACAAATCTGAGTAAATGATTGTTTCAATTACAGGAACTCTAGCCCATTCTGGCCTAATTCCCAAATCTTTTCCGGAATAATTTAAATTAAATTCATCATCTGGATAATATGTTTCAATTATTTTCTGTGCATGTTTTCTACTTATCAAATAGATGCATCCAGACCAATCACACCAACATCTACTTCTAAGTCCTATAGAAAATGTATGATAATGTTCTCTAAGTAAACATAATTGAACACAACCCCAATCTTCTGGGATAGATTCAAAAAATTGTTTCCACGTAAAGTTCCAATATTTAACAGTATCAAATCCCAAATCATCTTCGCAAATTATGGTATATAATTCGTCAGTTTCAGTTAACCATTTTTTAATAGTTTTTAAATGAGAAGTTACTGGTCCTCTACTTCCCATACTTAATCTATTAAGTAAATCTGATTTTATTACATGCTCATTATCATCATACTTCTTATAAATGTGCGGAGTAACTTTGGTAATTCCATATTGTTCAAATTTATCATAAAGTAAATCTCTTCGATCTTGAGTTTCTTCAATACTAATAAAATTCACAGAAGGAAACTCTTCAAACTTTTTCTTGTCATCATAAGGAACTCTATAAACATAACATAGATCTTCGGTATAAAATCCACTTAAAGTTTCATTAACAGCCTGTTTGATTCCGGGAAACCAATCATGCATTCCTTCTGGATAATAATCATGTCCCGCCAGTATTCCACCGGGCTTAATTTTTGGCAACCAATTTTCAATGTCTTTCTTTGCATTTTCATAATCTTCAGATGCATCTAAAAATACAAAATCTAAAGATCGATCTTTGAATTTTTTGGATGCATCTTCAGAACTAATTCTCAATGGAAAATAATTTTTTTCAACTGGTCGCATATTATTCAAAAACTTTTTATAAATTTCCGAATCCTCCCAAGTATCCACACAATAAAAATCAATATCCTTTTTTGAATTTGATATTTCTACAGCAAGATATGACGTGGATCTTCCTTTCCAACATCCGACCTCCACAAATTTACTTCCATTTGGGAACTCATTGGCAACTCTTGTGTATAGATTTTGATAAGAAAACCAATCTTCATCAAATAAATCATCTCTCTGCCAATAATGATCTATTTTAATATCACGTTCAACATCATTATCTGGAAGATCTTTTTTTAAAGCATCTGATATTTTCTCAGATATTGTCATAATCCTACATTTCCACCAATTTAAAATTTCTTCTTGCTTCTTTTCTAATTTTTTAAAATTAGTCAAAAGAACTGTACATTCATGAACGGCTTCATTCCAATCAGAAACAAAAATCCATGGTGGGTTATTTTCATATTTGAAAGTGCTTTCTATTTCATGTGCAGGACCGGCAACGATTGGAATTGCACCACACATTGATGCTTCATACAATCTGTAACAATCTAAAGTTGAATTACCTCTACCGCAAGGAACAAACACAGAATTTAAATACTTATCAATCATTTCATCTTTTGAGATGGTATGAACAGAATATGACTGTTTTGGTATTGCAGCAAAAGCCATTAGCATATCGTACCTATCAGCTTTTAGATCACCCATCCAAGACCAAGAATATTGCCTATCTTTTGGTTTTTTAAATTCATTTAATGGGGTTGGCAACCTATCCATAAAATTAATTCCAGCTCCATTACAATAACCCAATGGAATATGAAAAGTATTTTCTGTGTAAGTATATCCTTTATGATGATATTGCCTTAAAAATAAATTACAATATTTACCCAAAACATTAAATTCATTCAAATCTTCATGTTTGTATTCATCGGACAATGAAATTATTATCTTTGGATTTACTTTTTTTACAACATATAAAACATCATTCAAAGTATGTTTTCTGCAGTTAAAAACTAAAATATCATATTTGATTTCATTTATTGTATAAATTCCATCAACTACACTTAAAAATGATGCTATTTTATTTGCAGATAGTGGCATTAACGTATCTACAATATAATCAGTTTCCCAAATTTTTTCTTTATTTTCATCCAAAAATAAAATACTAATATCTTCACTCATAGTAAATCGATAGTTTTATTGATTTTTTATCTTATTTATTCTTTAGATCTAAGCTTAGCATAATCAAAAATCTTCTGCGGAACATTGATATCAAGTGCTTCTTCAAATCCCCTAAACCCCGGAGCAGAGTTTGCCTCACAGATTTTATATCCATCCTCATGAAATAAAAGATCAACACCGGCAATATCAAGATCAAGAACTTTAGCAACTTGAATTGCCAAAAGTTCCATCTGATCATCTACTTCTATACCTTCTCCCACTCCACCTCTGGATATATTCGCTTTAAAAGATCCATCAACTGATTTCCTTTGCATTGCACCAATTACTCTACCACCAACAACAATTACACGAATATCTCGTCCCCTCGATTGATCAATATATTCTTGAACAATCATAGAACTTTTAAAATCTATTGATGAAATAAGTTCCGAAAGATCCTCAAATTGTTTTGCGTTCTCACAAAGGTAAACTCCAGCACCATGAGATCCTGTGACAACTTTCATAACACAAGGAAACCCTACTTGCTTTTCAACCAAATCACTATTACTTGGAAAACGAGTAAGCATTGTTTTAGGAATAGGAAGTCCGGCCTGCCCAAAGATTTGCATGGCATACATCTTATCCTTTGCGGCTTCAATTGAATTTGAATTGGGAAGTGTAGGAACATTCAACCTTTCAAACTGACGAAGCACGGAAAGATTATAATATCCAGTGCTACTTCCTGTCCGAGCAAGAACTACATCGGGGAGAGCAACGGCATCATTAAGATATCGAATTGATTTCCTATCATCCCGAGAAACAATTAAATCAATTTCGTCCGCATAAACTACAGAAAAATCGATACCATACTTATTTGATTCTTCTATAAATCGATCTCTCTCGTAAGTTTCCTTTGTGAGACGATTACATAACATCCAGAGTTTCATAAAAATATAAAAGTTTTACATAATTATAATTATATGTCTTGTGCAATGGACAATACAAACATAAAAATCCCGAAGGCAATAAAGGTTGCGAGTATTAGGAGCATAAAAAAGGAGTTCTTTTGGAACTCCTTTATTTATTTTCAACTTTGTCCTTGGGAATAGACGGGTTGCAAAATGCCCCCATCTTGGTCATCATCATTATCGTGATCCTCATTGAGAATAACGATTAAAGCAAATACAAAGAGAACCAAGTATAGAATATACTGAGGGTTCACAGTGCGTTACCTCTTGGCAGAACTTCCTCGGGGAACACAAAGTTCTCATGAGGTTGATCTACTGGTGCCATCCAAGCACGAAGACCTTCATTGAGTAGAATGTTCTTGGTGTAGAACGTTTCAAACTCAGGGTCCTCAGCAGCACGAATCTCCTGACTTACAAAGTCATAAGCACGAAGATTCAAAGCCAGTCCGATAATCCCAATAGAAGAAGTCCAAAGACCCATAACGGGAACAAATAACATAAAGAAATGTAGCCAACGCTTATTACTAAAGGCAATACCAAAAATCTGAGACCAGAACCTGTTTGCCGTAACCATAGAGTAAGTTTCCTCCTCTTGCGTCGGTTCAAATGCCTTGAACGTATTTGCTTGTTCACTATCTTCAAACAAAGTGTTTTCTACAGTTGCTCCGTGAATGGCACAGAGCAGTGCTCCACCCAGTATACCAGCAACTCCCATCATATGGAAGGGGTTGAGAGTCCAGTTGTGGAAACCCTGAAGGAACAGAAGGAACCTGAAGATTGCTGCGACTCCAAATGAGGGAGCAAAGAACCAACTGGATTGACCCAGTGGATACATCAGGAATACGGAAACAAATACTGCAATAGGACCAGAGAATGCGATTGCGTTGTAAGGACGAATGCCTACAAGACGGGCAATCTCAAATTGCCGAAGCATGAATCCAATTAGAGCGAAAGCTCCGTGGAGTGCCACAAAAGGCCAGAGTCCCCCAAGTTGGAACCACCTGACGATATCCCCTTGAGCCTCAGGACCCCAGAGAAGCAGAAGAGAATGACCCATAGAATCTGCTGGAGTAGAAACTGCCGCAGTAAGAAAGTTTGCACCCTCCAGATAGGAACTTGCCAACCCGTGAGTATACCAACTCGTAACGAAAGTTGTCCCAGTAAGCCAACCACCAAGAGCAAGATAAGCAGTGGGAAAAAGAAGAAGTCCAGACCAGCCAACAAAAACGAAACGATCTCTCTTAAGCCAGTCGTCCAAGACATCGAACCACCCCCTTTGTGAATTTGATTGTGTGAGCGTAGATGAAACCATAGCCTCCTCATTGATTTAACATATTTATGTTAACACTTCTTAACAAAGAAGTCAATGGGTATTAGTGCTCATCCCCAATAAATCTGACCGAGAGTGAACAGAACAAATACAAGGATCGTAAATATCATCATACCTATGCCTGCCCAGATTACCCAGGGTTCCATAGGTTCGTGCTGAGGATTATGAGACATAAAAAAAGAGGGTTGTTATACCCTCTTAATTATATCAGTTATTCAGTTTTATATCAACCAATGGCAGGTGCAGTGAGAGCAACAGGAGTTGACTCAGCAGCAGCAAGGTCCAGAGGGAAGTTGTGAGCATTGCGCTCGTGCATTACCTCCATTCCCAGTCCAGCACGGTTCAGAACATCTGCCCAAGTGTTGAGCACACGACCCTGACCATCAATGATGCTCTGGTTGAAGTTGAAACCATTCAGGTTGAATGCCATGGTGCTAACACCAAGAGCAGTAAACCAGATGCCTACAACAGGCCAGGCAGCAAGGAAGAAGTGCAGTGAACGAGAGTTGTTGAACGAAGCATATTGGAAGATCAGACGACCGAAATACCCGTGAGCAGCAACAATGTTGTAGGTCTCTTCTTCTTGACCGAACTTGTAACCATAGTTCTGAGATTCGGTTTCAGTAGTTTCACGAACCAGTGAAGAAGTCACCAGTGAACCGTGCATAGCACTGAAGAGTGAACCACCGAACACACCAGCAACTCCAAGCATGTGGAAGGGGTGCATCAGGATGTTATGTTCTGCTTGGAAGACAAGCATGTAGTTAAAGGTGCCAGAGATACCCAAAGGCATCGCATCAGAGAAAGAACCTTGACCGAAAGGATAGACCAGGAATACAGCAGATGCGGCAGCAACAGGAGCACTGTAAGCAACGCAGATCCAAGGACGCATACCTAGACGGTAAGAAAGTTCCCATTCACGTCCCATATAAGCATAGATGCCGATGAGGAAGTGAAATACAACAAGTTGGAAAGGTCCACCGTTATAAAGCCATTCATCAAGAGATGCAGCTTCCCAAATGGGATAGAAGTGCAGACCAATCGCATTAGAAGAAGGAACAACGGCACCAGAGATGATGTTGTTTCCGTACATTAGAGAACCAGCAACGGGTTCACGGATGCCGTCAATGTCCACAGGGGGAGCACCGATGAATGCGATAATGAAGCAAGTCGTGGCAGCAAGCAAACAAGGGATCATCAGCACACCAAACCAACCAACATAGATGCGGTTATTGGTAGAAGTAATCCAATTGCAGAACTGTTCCCAAGTATTCGATTGTCGTTGTTGTGAAATTGTAGCAGTCATTGTTTTAAAAAAGTAGTAAGACCATCAGGGACATGGTGGAGTTACTATGCTCCCCGCACCCTCAGCGGGGATATGAGAGACGTATTTACCCTCCCTTAGGTCTCGGTTAACGGGAGCACAATCTTTAAGAAACTTTACATTCCTTAACTTGTTGATGTATTTATAATAACACTGTCAGCAATCCCTGTCAATAGGTCCAATTGCCTAAGTGGCACAGTATAAATAGAAACCACCTTTTTATAAATATTTGAGTGTTATTTGGAGCACCGCAGTGGCAAAATCTGCAAACAAGGGCAAAAAAGGTTCTGCTGGCGGAAAGCAGTCAAAACAAAATTCTGGCAATGCTACTGCCAAGAAAGCAAAGAACGGTGGGAAGAAAAAATAGTTTATTTAAATACTATGATAATTGAAACATTAGAAGCAATTGGTATTTTAATTTCTATCGGTTCTTCATTAAAAGATCTCAAAGATAAATTCTTCAATTCCAAAAAAAGGAAAGAAATTGCAGAATGGACTTATGATCTTGGAAGTATCGTAGAAGATATAGCAATTCATTTAAATAAAAACGAATATCCCCATCAAACATGTGCAAGAATGGCATATGTTGCTGATGTTTTTCCAGACGTTGTAGGTGATGCAATCACCTCAAAAGAAGAAAATCTTTTAAAAGAATTATTACAATCTGCCATAAATATCGAAAGAACTTTTGGGGAATACAGTTCTCTTGAGGAATTTGATAAAACAAGTTACATTCAAGAATTATATTCAATTTCTGGTTCTATTTTAGGTATTGCTGATTCACTAAAACATAAAAAATGAATACATTAACTGGTGGAGATGTTGTTTGGTCTGTTATTATTCTTCTTTCAGTCGGTTTAGCTGGAACATCTTGGGTAATCTATAAAGTTCTTATCTGGGATAATGAAGAAACTAATTCTTCCGATCATAATCATCATTCGTCTTCTGACCAATGATGGTTTTTTTAATGAAAACAGAAACGTCAGGAGCAAACTTCAACCACCAGAAGTTCGTTCTTCAATTCGTAGAGTTTGGAAAAAAGGAGCAAAAAAATGTACGACTACAAAGTAAAAAGCATTAAAAGAGTTATTGACGGTGATACTGTTGAGGTTGAAATCGATTTAGGGTTTCATTTGACTCTTTGTGATAAAGTTCGTTTAGCAGGAGTCAATACTCCAGAAACAAGAACTACAAATCCAGAAGAAAAAGAAAAAGGTCTCAAATCCAAAGCATGGATGCAAGACCGTTTGAGTAATATTGAGGGTAAAGAGTTAATCGTAAAATTCGTAAAAGAAGAAAAGTACGGAAGATTACTGGGTTGGTTATATTTTGTTGGAGAACCTAATACCCTCAACGAACAATTAATTAATGAAGGGTTAGCAGAACCTTATATGACTGATCAACTTTGATCGAAATAAGAAGATTCTTCATAAGGAATTTCTGGCATATGTGAACTGAAGTCATCTATTACATCATAAGAATTATCAATGTATTGATCTTCGTAAATTTCATTTTCAATAATGTCTTGATAGAAATTATGCCCTGGATGTTCTTCTACAAATCGATCAATAACATCTGCAATTGAATTTCCATCATTTTCAGCGTTGTTATGAGGTCCAGAATTACCTGGAGGATCTTGATCTCCATTCCCCCATCCATTATTTCCTCCTTTACCTCCTCCATTATTAGGAGGATTTTCAGAATTATTATCTTGTCCTCCGTCATTTTTTGAATCACCTGGAGGTTGGTTTGATTCGGGGTCTTGTCCATCTTGATGATTGCCTTTGCCTGGATTATCTGATGCTCCAGTTTCTCCATCCCAAGGTGAGTTTCCAACTTCTTTATCATTGCCAGGATTACCTCTGCCTGGATCCTCAGGGTCTTCGGGATCTTCTGGATCTTCAGGTTCCTCTGGATCTTCTGGATCTTCTGGATCTTCAGGTTCCTCTGGATCTTCTGGATCTTCAGGTTCCTCAGGATCTTCTGGATCTTCTGGATCTTCTGGATCTTCAGGTTCCTCTGGATCTTCTGGATCTTCTGGATCTTCTGGATCTTCTGGATCTTCAGGTTCCTCTGGATCTTCGGGAGGATCAACTGGTGGAACAGGGGGGTCCACGGGAGGATCAACTGGTGGAGTGGGGGGGTCTACAGGCGGTTCTTGTTCTGGTAGATCGCCAACAACAATGCTGTCGTCAACATTATTCCCACTCCCAAAAGATATAGTATCAGGATTAAAAGAGATTCCATTTGTCTGAACTGGTGTGATATCTATTCCATAAGCTTTGAATGCTTCTGCTGGGGTGATGTTTCTCAAAATCACATTATCCCCAGAAGATCCAAAAGATTCCAATGCAGGATTAGAAAGATCTGTATCTGTCGTAACTTCAACTACACCAACATTACTTGATGGTGCAGTTTCTACTGGAGTGTTATCTACTCCCTCACCTACTGGTGTGTATCCACCAGGAAAACGAGCAGCATAACCAGGAGAATAGGGAGAAAGATCCTGTGCTTGCTGACTCGATTTTAAATTTTCATCACCTTGTAATGCTATTTGATCTTCCATGATTTTTATGTTGTTTAGTTATTTATTTTTCATTCCCATTTCCCAGAGGTATCCCTCTGCTTTTCTACGTTTTGCCAGTCCAGGTTCCACTGATGTACCTGGATTTCTGTACATATAAAGTACTTCTGGAACTTTATGCCATTGTTTATTTTTCAAAACAAATGAGATAGTTGCAAAATTTTTATTCCCGTAGAAGTTGGGTCCCATATTATAACAAAAGGAAAGAAGTGCTCCTTTTTGATTCTCACTCATTTCATTCCAAAATGGAATCTTTTGCAATGCTGGAAGATATTCTTTCTTTAAAGTTTTAGCAAAAAGTTCATCTGCTTCTTGCTGCGTAATTCTATCTCCAATTCTGAAGGAAGTTCCATTCAATCTCTTCGTAGAACCCCACCCAATTGTAATGGGCAATCCACCAGAAAGAGGATCGTAATATGCCTTCAATTCACATCCTTCAAACTGCTTTATCAAATCAACACCAGATTTTGGAAGATCGACAAGATAATTTACCTTTGGTCCATCTCTATAAATTCTTGCAAACTCATCTAAGATTTCTTTATGAATTGATTTTTGCAAAAAATCCCATGCCTTCTTTTGATGCGGCAAACCCTTAAAGCTTTCTGCTGCATCTTCAAATCTTATGGTTTCCATACTCTACCCCATCCCGCATTCGGACCATCACATAACCAACGATACTTCAAATCATTGACTTTGTAAATAGCACCCCTACCATTTGTCACGGGACCAGTATATCTGTCATTCCAAGATCCATACGGATCATTCACAACATAATCACCCGTGGGGGTTTTTCCAATTACAACAACCATATGTCCACCAGTAGGATATGACAATGATCCTCTATGCTTAACTCCAATTACAACTGGTCTTTGTTCTTTCAATTCCCTATCAAGATCTGCAAATCCTAAGTTATTTCTAAATTCGGAATTAAGTCCAAATGATTGAAGTGCTCTTGTCTGTGCTCCATGATCTGTAGTATCGCCAAAAGAAAATAATTTTCTCAAATATTGATCATCTCCCTTTGGACCTTTAAGAGTTCCTGGTTTGAAATATTCTAAGAACATTGCAGAGCATGAAGAATTGCATGTTCTATTTGGTTGAGTAAAGTTGTCGGTTTGGGGAAACCAAGGAACATCTAATATTGCTTTTGCTATCTTTGTTCTAAAAATTCTAACCCAATTTGCTTGATCATCTAAAAACTCAGGTGGCAATTTTGATTCCAATTCATCAATTGCTGCCTTATGTTTTGGATTCTCTTCATCGTAATGCACGAAAAAATCATGCAGATCTATTTTCATTTTTTATATCTCAACAACCTACCCGTATTTATAAAAAAAGGAGGGAATAAACCCTCCTTTGTTTCATATTTCAAACAGAAACTGTTTGCCTTGATTTTACATATTCAAGGAGTTTGACTGGGGTTGTTTCTTCGTAAGGATCTTCAGTTGCGTCATCGCACTTACCCTTTTCAATAAACATTTTCTCGACAACCATATCATCAACTACCATTGCATAACGCCAAGACCTTTCACCAAATCCACAGTTATACTTACCAACAAGCATATCCATGTAATCGGTAAAATCTGCATTACCATCTGGAATCATTTTTACATTTTCAATACCGAGTTCTTTTGCCCAGGCATTCATGACAAATCCATCATTTACAGAAATGCAGTAGATGTCATCGATACCTTGCTTCTTGAACTCATCATAAAGATCATCAAATCCAGGAAGTTGATAGTTAGTGCAAGTTGGAGTAAAAGCACCAGGAAGGCTAAAGATAATTACTCTTTTGCCACCAATAACTTCTGATGTTTTTTTAGTTATGAATTCTCCGTTTTCACGGAAGACAAATTCATATTCAGCAAGACGCTTATTAGGTTCCATAAATTACTCTCCTAATTTCAGAAAACACCTGGAATAATTTGTCCAGTGGTGAGATATGTGCCTACAGCAACGACGAAACCGAGCATTGCCAGGCGAGCATTGAGGATCTCTGCCTCAGGGGTGAATCCGAATTTCATTTTGTTTCTCCTCTTTTAGTAGTGTTTTGAATAACAATAAATTTGTCTTTTTTTAAGGTGCCTGCGATGCAAACTTTAAGTTCATCATCGCTAGACCAATCGCATTCGTCTTGAAGTTGTTGAAGAGCAATTGTCAGATCTACTAACCAATTACTTTTAGACATTACATTTTCTTCTGGTTCAAGATTTCCAATCATCAGTAAGTTTCAGCAAGGTTCTCCACAGCATAGCATAGAGTCACTAAAAAAGCAACCGAAGTCACTGTCCAAATAAGTTCAGTCATCAGAAGATTCCGAAGAAGAGCTTACCAGTGATAGCATAAGAAATAGCACCAGCAATAATGCCGACCATTGCCCAACGTCCATTATACATCTCGGTAGTTTGCATAGGGGTCATAAGACCCTTGCGGTGATATTCCTGATAAACCATTTCAGGTTCCTTGGCCCACATATTTTGCTGACCAAATTCATTCGTTGTTACTGTCATTGTAGTTTTGTAACGATTTACAACAATAGTATATAGGGTTTGTAAAGTTTTGTCAAGAACCAATCTGTACGGGTTTCCTAACCTGCGTCTCAATCCAAGTATCAATTGATACTTTTGGAGACCATCCAAACGTATGGAGCATCTTTTTATTATCGGCAAGAGTTTCTCTGGATTCTCCAGGTCTTGCAGATATATTTACTTGATTATCCGAAATCATATTGGCAATTTCATTTACTGAATGATTTTTTCCAGTTCCAACATTATAAACCTGACCAAAAGTTCTTGGATCTGCAGTTGTTCCTTTAGAATATTTTGAACAAGACGCCATGATGTTTGCATTTACAACATCAGATACATGAGTGAAATCTCTACGTTGTTCACCATCTCCCACAATCGTCAGTGGTTCTCCATCTTCTGCTTGCCTCAGGAACAATCCAATTACAGGAGCATAGTGTCCCTTGAGTGGTTGACGTTCACCATAAACATTAAAGTATCTGAATATAATCGTTTCTAATCCATACAATTCATAATACATCTTACAGAGTTTTTCTCCCGCAACCTTTGATACTGAATATGGATTTAAACAATCCTCAGTCATTGTTTCTATGCATGGAGGTTCATTTCTACCATACGCAGAAGATGTGGAGGAGTATATAACTCTCTTAACTCCTGCCTCTCTTGAACATTGAAGAACTGTGCAAGTACCGACACAATTAGTAGTTACTGCACGAATGGGATTTTCAATTGCAGGTTGAATTCTTGCCTCTGCGGCAAGATGAAATACTACATCAACATCATTGTAAAGAGGCCGAGTATTAATATAATCGGCAATATCAAATTTAGCATTAATCGCGCTTTCATTCCAGTAAAACTCCCCATTACATTCAGAACTCTCGTTGTCAATTACAACAACCTCATGACCCATTTCTAAAAGTTTATCTACAAGATTGGAACCAATAAAACCTGCTCCACCAGTTACTAATGCCTTCATATATTAAAAAGTAATCTGTTTTATGTAGTCAATAAAAAACCACCCCAAGAAGAGGTGGTTCCACTCAGATTATGAGTGATTTATCAGAACGTGAACTTGGTCTGGATTACACCACCCCACTTGCTGCTGTCCTGATAACGCTGATTGTTTTCAACGTAGAACAGAGCAGGAGTGATGCTGATGTTGTCAGTAACTTGGAACTTGTAGAAGAACTCAAGCATCGTAGCATCAGATACACCAGCGGTTTCAGCAGAAGGTGCCTGTCCAACAGCAACACCAGCAGTGTTACCAGCAACAAACGCATCTGCCCACTGAAGACCAACGAACCAGGAATCCGAATCAGTTGCATCGGTAGCACCAGTAGTACCATTTACGAAGTTATATCCGTAACCAGCACTGATGGAGGGAACCCAACCAGATTCAGAAGGTTGCCAATATGCGTTAAGAGCAATGGCATTGGATTCTTGACCATCTACAAGAGCACCAGAGGCACCAAGGAGACCATTGTAGGTGCGAGGACGGGTGCCCTCAGAACCATAACGATAACCAGCACCAACACCCCAGTTAGATCCTTTGTAACCTACCTGAGCAATGAAGTTCAGAGCACCTTCGGAATCAAAGACACCAGTGGAACTATCTTCACCATTCTCGGCAACATAGTTCAGACCAGCAACGAATCCACCTTTGCCAACATACTGAGCACCAACACCAGCACCAGTTGCCTTGTTATAGACACCAGGAGCACCAGCAACTTGGAAGAAGTCAAGGATTTCCGACTTATAAGCAGAAGGAACCCATGCCATCTCAGTGTTACGAACCTTAGGACCAGCAGTAATAGTCACACTATCACCCACAGGGAACTGATAGTAGAGACGATCAAGAACAACATTGTCTCCAGTCAGAGCAGTAGTGTTGTCTGCCTTGTCCAGTTTGAACAGGGAAGACGAAGAACCGAAAGGATCACTGCTGAAGTTAGCAGAACGCAGACGAGTGCGAAGGAGATCACGACCAGTGAACGAAGTGTCAAAGTTCAGACGGACATCATAATTAAATGCGGTGTTGCCAACGTTTCCACCAGCATTAGTTTCAAGTCCAGGAACTCCACCCAGAACAAAGGTAGCCTCACCCTTCAGTTTGGTAGTGGTAGAGAACTGAGTTGCCTCAAGAACACCAACCTTTGCTTCCAAACCATCTACACGACCACGGAGAACAATCAGTTCTTCTTTGAATTCTGCCTGAAGTTTACGAAGCTCATCGGTGACTTCAGTTACACGATCGAGGCAAGCATTCAGCAGTGCTGCTGCTTCGTAACGAGTCATTGCCTTACCACCACCATAGGTGCCGTTAGGATAACCTGCTACGCAACCATAACGCTCAATAAGATTAGTGAGTGCTTGATATGCCCAGTCGGTAGGTTGAACATCAGAGAATTGAGTAACGCTTGTTACCTGTTCAACAGAAGAGTACTTGCTGACATCCTCAATATTGAGTTCTGCGGCAGTAGCAGCAGGAGCAACAAGACCCAAAGCAACAGGGACAAGCATCAGTTGTTTGAGAAAATTCATAATCGATTAGAAAATAATTTACTAAAGAAAAACGAGTTAAGTTTTGTTACGACTCAACTCGATGTATTTATCATACAGGGTGCTTTTGAAATTGTCAAGGGGTTGCCCGTTTTGCTCCAGATGGTTCGGTTATCCGACCCAAAAACGGATCATAATTAGTGATCGATTCAAGAGTCATTTCTGATCCTTTCTGAGACCAAAAATTTAAAAGTCCATCATGAGAATTTTTATGGAAGATATCAATATGCTCTGGATGAATTGATGATCCCAATTTAAGATTATATAACAACAATGGACAAGCATAAGTGCATCCAGAGTTATAAATTAAATCATCTGCAACTGGACGAGGTTTAACTCCATTATCAAGTTTATATTTTTCCCCTCTTACATGATATTTCAATAACTTTTGAGCATGGTGCCTTGTAATTACATAACAAGCGGTAGAAAAATCATTAACAAATCTCGTATGAATTGGAACATATATATCCCCAGTGCAAATAATTGCGAGTTGAATTATGTCCCAAGCATAAGGTGCCCTTGAAATAAAATCTTTCCAAGAAAAATTCCAAAATTTTGCAATATCAATGTTGCAATCATCTTCCATAATGACTGCGTAAGGACTATCGGAAGTTTCATACCAATGTTTTATAGCTTTAAGATGAGAAGTAACACATCCAACTTCACCAGAAGTCATCAGTTCTGGGTAAGTTCCTTTAATAATATCACTTAAATCATCTTCTCTACCGTCATAAGCGGAGATACGAGTATAATCTACAATATTCCAATAATCAAATTGAGTTTTCATATAATCCCATCTCTCTGGTTGCCCATCAAGATTAATGCAGTAAATGGGACCAAACCCATTGAGCTTATATGCAGATTTATTTTTTTCAGTTCTGTCTATATTCATGATACGTTAATAGTACTTTTCATTTTTTTAAAGTTTTCTCTTAAAACAATATCCTCCTTATTTCCAGATTCTCTAATAATAAATCTTTGCTTTGCAACTTCTGTACTGTTTTTAATATGATGTTCTCCAGTAAGAATTGCTAGATGTGCATAATAAAAATCTTGCGTTTCATCTCGATTTGGACTAAAAATATAATGAGTAGACCAAGGATATTGTCTTGAATATTTTGGAAGCGTGACCCACTTAATCATTTTGTTTATATCAATATCATCATCATGATACCAATAATAATCACTCAATTTGAGAGATTTTTCAACAGTGTATCTGGAAATATTTTTAGATTCCATATTAATAGAATCTTTTTGTTGATTGATCATTCCTTCAATAATTTCATCAATAGAATACTTAGAAACAAAATATTCATCAATATCTAAATTTAACACAAATTCAGAATTATATACAAATTTATATTTCAAATATTGAAGTCCAACTATTTTACAAAAATCAGAATCCCATGGTGGACCATGTACTCCCCATCTCATTGGCCAATCAACTATCACCAATTCATAATTATTAGATTGCAAATAATTTTCTATATCTTCACAAGTATATTTGTCTGTATTATTGGAGAACAAAACAAATCCATCAATACCATAAACTTCATTGTGATATTGAACCCAGTTTAACATCCATTCTTTTGGATCATTTTTAAACATTGTGAACAATACTTTTTTATTTGAAAACTTATGTATGAATGATTCTTCAATTTCAATTTTCAATGGATCTTCATTTTTATATTTCAAATAGATATGAGTTGCATCTTTAGATATTTTTCCAATGGCAAGACCAGACCTATCAAGATCATAAAAAGTCAAACTTATATCATTTTGACCATCCGTGATTATTACGTTATCTTTTATAAAGTCAGAAAGATTTAAAAAAGGAGGAGCTGTAATAACAAGAGTATCCTCTATTTTCAAAACACCAGAAAATAAAGTATCATAATCATATGTTTCATCAAATGTCTTACCAAAAGACATACCATAATTTTCTTTTGGTTGCATTGTTTTTCTCAATACACCCCAAGAACTTGGAATAGTAACAAATTTTGGACAAACAACCATATCAATCTCCTGCGGGTCTTACATCATACACCAAATGCTCTGACATGTAAATCTCACCATTTGCATTATGTATAGATTCTAACATTGTATAATCCTCAAAAGAAGAACTAGTGAATTTAACTCCGGTCCTATTCAAAAAAGATCTACTTACACAAAACGATATTCCAACAAAATTTTGCGCCACTTGATTCATTCCATAAGGAGGAATAATCACTGTCCTATTATTCTTTCTATCATCATGAATCATTCTAAAAATACAGCAATCAAAAGAAGTATATTGAATTTCTTCTATCAATTTATCAATGTAAGTTTCTCTTAAAGTATCGTCGTCATCGACAAATCCAATCCAATCATATTCATTATCAATTAAAGAAATCAAATAATTTCTAACTCTACCAGCATTTCCAGTTGGTCTTTCAACTGCAGGATTATGATCAAAATCACCTAACCTATCTTTAATAAAAACATAATGTATTCTGCTGTCATTCAATAAAATACCTTTATCAAATTCACTTTCACAAATGCCATCCAATCCAACCCAAGCTTCCCATTCATTATTAATTTGATTTACTAAAGAATTCAAAGTATCTGTTAATGTTTTTCTGCCTACACTAGGAACAATAAAATTAATCATAATAGTTTCTACAAAATATAATCATAAGTAATGCTATTTACATGATAAGTAACGTAATTTGATATATGAATTTTAGCTCCAGCATTTTGCAAATCCTTCAAGAATTTATAATCTTCTCTAATGTCATTCACAAATTTCACTCCACTATTCTTCAAAAATTGTTTGTTAACACAAAAAGAAATTCCAACTTGATTTTCAATAATTTCATTAACTCCGAGAGGAGGTATAAGTTTTTCCCCACCAGCATCATATCTCATTCTAAAAACACAACAATCAAATTGTTTAGTTTGAGTTTCTAGGTAAAAAGTATCAACATAATAATTACTTACAGTGTCATCGTCATCTAAAAATGCAATCCATTCGTTTGATGAATTGATCTTGGAAATTATCCAATTTCTAACAAGACCTGCATTAGATTTAGAATATCCTTCCCCCCAATCTCCTACAACTCCCAATTTATTTTCAGAAAATAAATAAGTAACTCGTTTATCATCAAACAAAAAATTTTGATCAACTTGCTTTTTAGAAAGTCCATCAAATCCGACAAAAGCTTTCCAATCTGGAATCTTTGGTCTAAACATAGCACCTTGATTAATCAAAGATTTAACAGACCTCATTATAGTTGGTCTTCCTATCGAAGGAATTACAAAATCAATCATTTTACTCTCCAAATTTACATAGATCTTTTTTGAATTAAATTTAAAATATCACTGTCTTCTTCTTGTTCTTCTCTTGGAGCATATAATGCTCTTGTTCTTTCTTCTACCTTGCCGACAGGATCTGTCAAATAGTATATAGCTAAACTTTTTCTATACTCATTTTCTGGACATGTCAAATGATTAGGAAGTCCGTGCCAAGAATTTTGTGTGGTATCAAATAAAATAGCTCTATTGTAAATACATTCTACCACCCTTTCCTTTTTTAATGGTCTATTTGTATCTTGATTATGAGACCATAATTCCAATCCACCACCCCAAGATATATTCCAATCCTTAGACAAATAAATTATAAGATTTAGTTTTCTTTGTAAGTTTAACTTTGGGTGAATAGAATAATCTTTATGCACATTTAAATTTCCACCCCTCCCATGCATATGCCATCCACCACCATGAAGTCCATAATCTGGATAAAGATTCTGTATTCCTGTTATTTCTTTAACAAACTCTACAAATTGCTGAGAGCAAAAATACTGAAATAGTGAATATGTATTTTTAGGAAATTTACTCCAATCCTGTATTGTTCTTTTATTTTCTAGTGGATTATCATAGCAATACCAACGATCATCATTAAACTCAAAAAATTCACCAGATACTTTTTCAGCAATATCTTCTGGAAGAAAATTTTCAATTACATGGTGATCGTATGGTGCATTAAATGAGGTTATATTTTTTCTTACAGTATTCAGATTCAGTCCTTTCATAATACTCTTTATTTTTATTTGATACGTTTGTTGTTACGGAATAATCACTTGGAAATCTATTTGAAATCAATATATCATTATACAGTATTGGCATTCCATAATCAAGTTTCATTCCATAATAAAAATCAACGTCCATATAAAAAGTCAAAGATGGATCGAATCTTCTTGTAACTTCCTTCTTAAAGGCAACCACAGAAGGAGAACTAATCGTATTAACTCCATCTAAAAGTTTATCATTAAACTCTGGGTAAAAATCCCAATAAAAAGAATTCCCATGATCAGCAGTATGGTTACATCCATTAAGTAACCACATTTTATCACTTTCACTTAGAGCATCATAAATCTTTTGAAGTGCCTCATCATCATAAAAAAAATCATCTTGAAACATTATTTTTATAATGTCTCCAGAACACATATCAATGGCCCTATTGGTATTTGCAGGACCATTTCCTTTGTCATTTTTATTTTTAGAATAACAAAAATTAATTCGATCTTCAAATTCACCTACCTTATCAAAAATTTCATTGTCTTCACTATGGTCAGATATTACAACTTCAAAATCTTTGAAGGTCTGTATCTCTATAGTTCTAAGGAGATCATCAAGAAATTCAGAACCTTTTCCGTAAGATTCAAATGTGGGAATTGCAATAGAAACTTTTGGAGTCATTTTTTTAAAAAACTATAATCAACACTTTTTTCCATTATATCAGAATAATCATTTCTTTGCCAGGCCAAATGAGGTCTAAGTAAATATGTTTCACATTTTGAATGTATACTTGAATATATTACATCTAATGGCGACCTCATTTGAGAAACATTATCTATAATCATATCATAAAGTGAATTATCAATCGCATAACAATGTGTTGTATATATTTGTCTTATTTTATATACATTTTCCGAAACCTTTATTGGCTCGTTATGCTTGGGCATATAAACATTATTAAAAGAATGATTGCCACCAAAATACAACATATCCCACTTTGGCAATTGACTTTCGTATTCAAAAAATAATTGATTCAAATTTTTATCAAATTCAACATCATCTTCAAGAATCAATACGTTTTTTAGATTATCCTTCTTTGCTTTTTTTATTACTTTTAAATGTGATAGTATACAACCCAATTCCCCAGGTTTTAAATTTGTATTCACATTTTGAATTTTTCCATCAATTGCAGTTATTCTTTCAACTTGCAAATTATGCTTTTCAAACTCATTTCTAGATTCTTTCCATCTATCAAATCGTTTATCCAAATTAATGCAAAAAATTTTTTCAAAATAATCATTTAATGTTTTCATATTGAAACCCATTCCTTTAAAATTCGATCTTCTATCTTCCAATCAGAATATGCAGATCCAAACCATTTTTTGGGGGATATTGTAAGTTTACTCTTAGAAAGCCAAGAACCCCACCAACTAAAAGAACTATTAGCTATAATATGATAATCGCAGCATGTCATTAAACATAAATCAAAATCTACAGAATTATCTTGAGAAATAATAAATCTATCTCCATCAAAAAAACTTTGTTCTCTACACCATTGAGGATCATCTGTAAAAACAATTATCGGGCATTCTTGGGGAAGGAGTGAAATTGCCTCATCATAATATTCTAACGAACAAATTGGATGATGATTTGGAAACTCCGAATAGTCAGTCCTACGAATGTGTAAAGATATTACATCTTGTCCAGAATAAAATTCAGCAAGAAATTTAGTCGCATCCAATAAAAGATGTTCATCAAAAGAAAAATCTTTTCGTATTTCATTTTCAATGTGTTTAAAATATTTTTCAGATTGAAAGTAACCATCAAGATCTATATTGTCAGGACACGTTTCAAATAAATCCTCATCAAAATTTAATGTTGATTCTTTTAATTTTGTATTATTTGTAGTAATAATGACATTTTCTTTTCCCAAGTTAAATACATCATAAATGTCACAATTAGAATCACGGACTTTTGAATCTTTGGTTCCAAAGTTTTCTTTTGGAGGAATACAAAAATCATAACCATGTTTTCTCGCAATCCCTTTTAAAGAAGCGTATTGAAACATTTGATTTCCAAGTCGTCCATAATTTCCAAGATAATTGAATGATATCATTTTTTATATGTTTTACAATTTTACAAAAAGTAATTTGTATAGATAAAATCTTCTCCCGTTGGATATTTTTTTAATCTATCAAAATTATCATATACTGCCTCAAGTTTAGATTTATATATTTCCTCAGAAACATCAAATTCTTCAGATAACTGAATTATTCCATCGGTGTTAAAATATTCACCAATATCTGGCGCTCCTTTATATACAGGAATGGTTCCCGTAGCAAAACAATCTAATATCTTCTCAGTAAAAAATCCATCATAAGATCCATTTTCAATAGCAACAGAAAACATGTAGTCACAAAGACCTTCTTCTTTATTTTCTATTTCATTAAATCCCCTTCCATAAAGATCTACTTGGTCTCCTATTTTTTCAACCCATTTCAATCTTTCAATATGACCCTCACACATTTTTTTGTTTGAAGAGATCATAGAAATCATTTTAGTTTTTTCATACACTTTTGGATTTTTAATCCAAGTTGAAGAAGTTAAACACCATTTAAATCTAGAATCAATTTTAGTCAATTCTTTACTGTTAGTAAAAATGGATTCAAATACTTCAAAATATTTTTCATAATTGGATCTAACATCTTGATAAATTCCTGGAGTAATGTATTTTGATTCTAATAACCATCCATATTTTTTCTTAGAATTTTTATGCGAAAATGCTTGCCTTAAAGAATCATCAATATAAAAACTAATATCGGATGATTCATCAAAAACCCATTCAATATATTTTGACTTTTTTCCGTGTGTAGAATAACCTAAATTTCCTCCAGTCAAATGAGTAAAATTATTACCGTATAAATTAAATTTTATCATAGTTATATTTAATATAAAGTTTTTAAAACGATTTTAATATCCATTCCTATTATTTCAACTTATTAAAATTTCTAAGTTTTTCATTCATCTCTTCACTCGCTATTTCAAATGGTTTATTTTTCATTTTTAAACACTTGCATGTGGAATTAATATTAATGGAAAAATCGTATTTTTCTCTTACTTCTTTAGACCAACTAACATCCTCACCTCCACCCCAAGATAATTTTTCATCTAAAGGAAACTCAATCATTACATGCTTTTTTGCAATCCAATATGATCCAGAAATATATTGATACTTTGATAAATGAGTAATATCATAAGAAAATATACATTCCCTACTTGGGTTTACAATATCATCCATTTCGTTAAGATTGTGTGGCCAGATTACCCAATCACGCCACCTAGTATTATCTGCATTAAGAAGTACGTTCGTACAAACTTTAAATTCTTCACCAAAACTTAAATATCCTTCATACCAATTATCTTCCAAAGCAATGTAGTCATGCATATAAACAATATTCTCATATTTTGCATTTTTAGTTATTAAATTTTTTTTTCTAGTTATCCATTTACTTTTAATGCTATCATCAAATGGCATCACTAAAGTATTTTTTCTATCTACTTTACTATTTCCTATTACAATAATTTCATAATCTAAAGTTGAAATGTATTGTTTTTCTATGCTATCTATAACTAGATTTAAATTGTTATCAGAATTTCCATCTGTAATAATTCCAAAAGTAAATTTCATTTTAATTACTAATTATATTTTTATTTTTTAACTCATTAATAATTAAAGGCATTGCATTTTGAGATAAATGAATATGGTCCATAATATAATACGGATTTGTTGTTCCATCATTATTTAACATTTTTTCAAAAATAGATACAAACTGAAAGTTATTTTCTACACAAAGGTCAATTAGATATTGATTGAAAATTTTAGTTACGTTATTTCTTTCTATATTAGATCCATAAGAAGGTCCAGGTTCTTTAGTTTGAAAATCTATATATGGTTTTTTATCCGACCAAGATGCAATTGGACCCCAAATTAATATTTCCTTATTAAATTTTTTATAGTACAAAAGAGCATTTACATATCTAGAAACACACTCACATACAACATCATTAATACTTCTGTTTTGTAAATTTGATTGCTTTATCAAGTGTGCTCTAATGTCAACTTCACCAAAGCAAAACATAAGTTTATCATTTTCATTTACACTTGGATTAAGTAATACAGATTCTATAATGGACTGTTTATTATGAAGTTGATAAGCAGTTGATGGTCCTATTCGATAAGATTCAAAATATGGAATTAAGTTTGATGCCCTATCCGGCCAAACTGGTTGCATCTTCTCTTCTCCACTGAAAACTGCAGAGTGACTATCTCCTATGCAGTGTATTTTCATATTTTAAATCTTTTATTAACATATACTACATCTATTTCGCCAATTCCATTCCAACATTCATGGAAAATTGCACCAACAAGTTCAAAATTTTTACTCTCAAGATAAGAATGTAAAGAATGAAATTCTGTTCCATTCACATAATCATTTTCACCAAAACTAATTTCAGTTTGAATTGCCTTTACATTATCTAAAACACCTTCACAACCTCTAAAAACCTCATTCTCATATCCTTGCACATCAACCCAGAGAATATCAGGAAAATTGATTTTATTACTTTCGCACCAATCATCTATTCTAACAACATCAACCACATGAGATCTAACCTGTCTTCCCCACTCTGGAATGTTTTTTTGCTCGACTACCAATAAAGATGATGATCCTGGATTTCCATCACTTATATAAAAATCCAATTTACAATTTTTTTCTCCAACCCCCTTTCCCACAACATTAATATTATTATAAGAATTAGAGACATTTAAACATGTATTATATGCTTCGGGATTTGCTTCAAATGCATATATTTCAGAATTTTTAAACCAAGTGCTAAATTCGATACTCTGATAGCAATCTCTACTACCAACATCAAAAATAGTTTTAACATCATCAAAGTTTATATATTTTGATATTATATCAATAAACTCAAAAGTCCAATAAGAATTACATGGATAACCTGTATGGTATATTTCTTCTGTGACGTTAGAAATATATTTTTTATTATTTTCTATATCAGTTTCAATATTATGAAATTTGAATGGGTAAACTCTACCATACTTGCGAATGTCAAACATAATTTAAACCTCTCCCTTATAATGCTCTAAAAAATAATTTAAATCTTCTGGGGTTCCAATTCCCCACATACCTTCTTTATCAATCTCTTTGATGCGAATCTTTTTGCCATCAACAATTGCTTCATTAAATACTGGGCAAACATAATATTCATTGTTCACACGAATATCTTTCTCAATCATCTGCTCAGCATACTTCACATAATCAGATCCTTTCTTCCAATAGTAAATACCTACCGTAGCGTGTTCAGAAATGGGCTTCTTCTCAGCAACTTCAGATACATAACCATCTTCACCAAGTTTAGCATAAGACCACTTTGGGTGAGTTGCAGGGAAGGTCACAATGCCACCATCTATCTCACCATTCTGGAAAGCATAGAGAGTTTCATTAGAGTTCCACTCAACAAACTGGTCAGAGTTTGCCATCACTAAAGGATCATCGTTATTGATAAACTCCTTTGCAAGAAGAGTAGTGCAACAAGCACCTTCCGTAAGTCCATCAACTTGAACAATATTACATCCAGGAACAATCAGGGGAAGTAAATAATTAAGATTATACTTTTCATAATGTTCTTTCTGAACAATAAAGGTATAATTTGCTTTAATATTCAGATTTTCAACAACCACTTGAATCATTGGTTTGCCTTTAACTTCAATCAAAGGCTTAGGGAAAGTATATCCTTGACTGGCGAATCTGCTGCCAGCTCCTGCCATGGGAATAAGAACATTCATATTTTTACTTTCCCACGTAACTTTTTGTTTTGTCCCATTTAAAATTTTTTTAATGCGATCAATTTTTACTTGATTAAGATCTTTGCGATTCTCTACAGGAACCAAATATGCCTTACTATCAAGAGCACCTTGACGACCAATATGACTATCCTCAACAATCACAGTATCTGCAGGGAGTGCTCCAAGAGCAGTCATGCATTTCCAATACATTGCTGGGAATGGTTTGTTACGAACAACGTCCTCATTAGAGACGTACATATCTACAAATTCCAGAAGACCAAGACGCAAAAGAATAATCTTTACAGTATTCCGAATACTGTTAGATGCAACAGCAATCTTATATCCCGCATCTACAAGTTGTTGAAAGTACCCCATCAACTCATAGTCCTTTGCAACACAGTCATTAAAGATTTTAAGTGTCTCTTCTTGCTTATCTTTCCAAATTTTATCATAAAGATCTACAGGAAGACCTTTGTGCTTGGTCAAGAGTTCTAATTTTGCTTTAGTGGGGAGACCATCATAAATGCTCACATGCTCATCTTTATTGATAGCATATTGTTGTCCAAGTGCTTTATTTAATGCTTCATAATGATAATCTTTACTATCAATAAGAACACCATCTAAATCAAAGATAACTAATTTGGTCATATTACTTTCCAGTGCTTTAAATACAGGTCTTTAGTGTCATGATCTTTACAATCACCAGCAAACCAATTTTTAGGTGCTATAACATTTATACTATCAGCTAACCAAGCCCCCCACCAACCAAAAGTGCTATTACAAATAATGTGATGAGTACATTGAGAAAGAAGATATAAATCCATGTAGGCATCCCCAACCTCAGATACAGAAAATCTATCTTCATCGAACATCTTTTGTTGCATACACCATTCCGGATCATCCGAAAAAACATATACAGGAAGATCCTTATCAAATTCAGACAATGCCTTTTCGTAATATGAGTTTGGTTGCACTGGATGATTTGGATTTTTCAGAAAATCATTTCTTCTTATGTGTATTCCAATGCAATCACTGTTATGCATCTCGGCAACAATTGGTTCACATGCATTTTGAATTTCTCTTTTAAATTGGAAATCTTCATTTCTCAATTCCCCCTCAATGTGCTTAAAATACTTCTGACTCTGAAAAAATCCAACATAATTAATATCTTGCTCTGGAGGATTTTCAAATAAATCCTCATCAAAATGAAAAAATCGTTCGACAAGATTTCCATAATCAGTCATCGAACGTTTACATTTAATATCAAATGCCTCATCAATATTGCTAAAGAGATCTTGGTAATAATGCTTACCAAAAACCTCTGTCGGAGGAATACAAAATATTCTTTTATGCTTAATGGACATTGACTTTACAAATGCATATTGAAACATTTGATTTCCAAGATGCCCATTATTGCCAAGATGATTAATAGAAAAACTCATAATTACTGCAATTTACTTAAGATTTTATCAAGAAGTTTTAACTCTTTATTTCCAATAAAATGATTATTCCCCAAGTATATCCCATTCTCATGAATAGTGTCAACATCAAGATTACTCTTCATTGTTGTAATTTTATAATGATTTAAGTATGGCTGCTTTAGTAAATTTCCACCAATTATAGGTCTATGTTCTATTCCATATATTGGACATAATGCTTTAAATTGATCGGAGATAGTTTTATCTTTAAAAATTAAAGGAAAGCAAAAACTACTTAATCTATTTGAATTAATAGGAACATAAACTTTACTGCAATGATTTGAAAGAATCTTTACAAATTTTTCATAGTTTTCATTTCTCCGTTCAATCATACTATCAAGTCGTTTGAGTTGGGACAATCCCAATACAGCTCCCAACTCATGATTTCTAAAATTATAACCATCAGTTACGAAAAGAAATTCTTTGTTTAAATCCGAATAAGTTTCATAATAAACATCCCTATTATCAGATTCTCTTGCTAAACCATGACTTCTCTTCAAACGCATCATGTCATAAATTCTATGATCGTTTGTGCAGATCATTCCACCTTCAATAGTTGACATGTGATGTCCAAAGTAAAAACTAAAGGTTGCACCCAAACTATCAGATCCAACTTTAGTTCCATCAGGATTCAGACAACCATGAGATTCACAAACATCATCAAGGAACAAAGCATTTGGAAAGATCTCTTTATACCTCTCAACTGGTGCTGGGAACCCCATCAAGTGCGTGGTAAAGACCATCTTGATATCAGAATGCTTCTGAGCAATAAACTTAAGATCTTGCTCGCAATAAGTAAAGGTATTAATGTTTACGTCACAGAATATTGGTTGGAATCCAAGTTGAAATACTGGATTGACATTGGTTACCCATGTGCAAGCAGGAACAACTACCTTATCACCATCCCTTAGTCCATAGATTTCTTTGACTGCTGCGATCAAAAGATAGTTGGCAGTGCTTCCAGAAGAAACATAAAGAGAATACTTTGAACCAACCCACTTAGACCAAGCAGATTCAAATTCTCTAACTTTAAGTCCATTTGTAAACCTATCGGAGGTCATACAGAACTTTGCCATTCGGACTCTATCCATAAGAGTCATGTTATCTTTCATTAATGGCCACTTATGCATTGCAATTCTCCAAATACCAATTATAAGTTTTTTCTAAACCTTCTTCCAGTTCTATAGAATGTTTCCATCCAAGATTATATAGTTTATCCACATTTAAAAGTTTTCTTGGAGTTCCATTGGGTTTGGTTGTATCCCAAGCAATGTCCCCTTCATATCCAACAACCTTAGCAATAGTTTTTGCCAATTCTTTAATTGTAATATCTTTGCCAGTACCAACATTAATAATTTCTGGTCTATCGTAATTTTCCATAAGAAAAAGGCAGGCATCCGCAAGATCATCTACATGTAAAAATTCCCTGAAAGGTGATCCATCTCCCCACATAAGAGGAATTTCACCAGATTCTTTTGCCTTATGAAACTTAGTAATAAATCCAGGAAGAACGTGAGAGGTCTCTGGATTAAAGTTATCATTAGGCCCATAAAGATTTGTTGGCATTAATGAAATAGCATTAAACCCATATTGCTCAGTATATGCTTGACACATTTTAATTCCTGCAATTTTAGCAAGAGCATATCCATCATTTGTCGGTTCAAGAGGACCCGTCATCAACTGATCTTCAGTAATTGGTTGAGTTGCAAACTTAGGATAGATACAAGAAGAACCAAGAAACAGAAGTTTCTTAACACCAAAGTTATAAGAACTTTGAATAATATTGGTTTGGATTTGAAGATTCTCAGTTAAAAAATCTGCCTTATAGTTTTTATTCGCCATAATGCCACCAACTCTAGCGGCAGCAAGAAAAACATATTCGGGTTCTTCTGAGCACAAATACCTTTCAGTTTCATCTTGATCTGTGAAATCTACATCATCCCTAGTTCCTTTGATGATGTTTGTATATCCATTTTTTTCAAGATTTCTAACAATTGCTCTGCCAACCATTCCATAAGCACCAGCAACTAAAATTTTAGAATCATGTTTCATTTTAAACTCCAATTTTCCCAAACCCAATTAAAGCACCAATCTTGACTATGCGTTTTAGATAATTTTCTTCGTATATCAAGTAGCATCTTTTCAGAATTTTCATTTATATTATGGAATTGAATTTGAAAATTATTAATTTTAGTAGTTAAATTGTTATCAAATATATTTTGCATAATATCATATTCTGCACCTTCAACATTAATCTTTAGCAAATCAATATTATCAACTCCAGTTTCATCATAGGCATCGTTAAAAGATTTAATTTTTACCTTTTCAATAACTAAGTTATCTACATTTTCAATGGATCTTGGAGATACCAAATAAGATGCGTCATCAGATATAGCTAATTCAAGTTCTTCTGTTTTTCCACCAACTCCATAATCAAATACTCTAATTTTTTCATTATTTTCAAATTTACTTTTAATTAAAGAAGAAAATTTTGGCAAAGGTTCAAAGACATAAATGTTAGATTTATATTTTGAATATATTTTATTAGAGTAATCTCCTTCATATCCACCCAAATCAAAAACAACCGAATTTGAATTTAGTCGATATGAAATTCTGAGGGTTTTATCCCCTTCGGCTGCCCACCATTCATCAATTTCCTGTCTCATTTTCACACATCTCCTTTACAAGTTCATCAAAAGAAATCTTAGGCTCCCATCCAAGTTTCTGTTTTGCCTTAGTAGCATCACCCAATAAGGTCTCTACTTCAGCAGGTCGAAAATATTTAGGATCCACAATTACACGTACTAATCCAGAATTCTTATCAATTCCAATTTCATTACCATAAACATCAACCTGCCATTCAATATCCATTCCAAAGTAAGGTGCTGATCTCTCTACAAATTCACGAACCGAGTACTGTTTTCCAGTAGCAATCACGAAGTCATCAGGTTCATCTTGTTGAAGCATTAACCACATTGCCTCAACATAATCTTTTGCGTGTCCCCAATCACGAAGAGCATTCAGATTACCCAGTTTAAGCACCGTTTGCTTACCCTCAGACATTGCTTTGAAACCTCTGGTAATCTTACGAGTAACAAATGTTTCCCCACGACGAGGAGATTCATGATTAAAAAGAATCCCCGTGCAAGCATACATTCCATATGCCTCACGATAGTTTTTGACAATCCAATAACCATAGATCTTAGCAACACCATAAGGACTCCTGGGATAGAAAGGAGTTGTTTCTGTTTGAGGAATCTCTTGAACCTTGCCGTAAAGTTCTGAAGTAGATGCCTGATAGATACGAACATCATTCTCCATTCCAAGAATACGAACTGCCTCAAGAATGCGAAGTGTTCCAAGGGAATCAACTTGCCCAGTATATTCAGGTATTTCAAAAGATACCTTTACATGACTCTGGGCACCAAGATTATAAATCTCATTTGGTTTAACTTTCTGAATTACCCTTATAAGATTGGTAGAATCAGTAAGGTCACCGTAATGGAGATGAATAAAATTATAGATGTGGTCAATACGATGAGTGTTAATAAGGGATGCTCTCCTGATAATCCCATGAACCTCATAACCTTTTTCAAGCAATAGTTCAGCGAGATACGATCCATCTTGCCCCGTGATTCCTGTAATTAGTGCAATTTTTTTCATATCAAATTCTTCCAAAATCATCTTCCAATCTAACTATGTCTTCTTCTTTACAAATTCCTCTTTGGATTTCTATAAAAACCAATCCATCATTTCCTGATGTTGCCCTATGTATATTTTTAGGGGGGATGTGAAATCTATCCCCCAACGCACAGTTTCTGATTTTAAATCCATCATTAATTACACCAGAACCCTCAACAATAACCCAATCTTCCCATCTATAATTATGATATTGAAGAGAGAATGATTTATTTGGATTTAAAGTTATTTTTTTTACTTTATAAGTTTCAGATTCAACTAAAGTTTCAAAAGAACCCCACGGCCTTTCTTCATGCATAAATTTATTCTCAACTATAAACTCTTTCAAGATCCTCATTTAAACAATCAATTAAAATTTCATAATCATCCAAAGGATCTCCGGAGAAAACTACACCTTCATTTTCATAAAATCTACGAAGTTTTTTAAACAATTTTGGATTTTTAACATCCAAATATATTTCACCAGAAGCTGCCGACTTTAAGGTGCTGATGTCTTTTTTAAATTTTTCCGCAATAGTCATTTTAACTCAGATTTACAATTATAGAGTAACTGCAATTATACAGCGATCCAAATAAAAAATCAAGCAAGGGTCACGGTAACAGTTCCACCCCTTCTCCATGCAATTGGATATTTATTATCGTAGTCATATACAACAGTCCAATAATTACTGCTAACTGGTAAAGCACCAGCATCTCTCAACTGAGCCCAAGTTGCAGCAGCACTATTATTAGATATTCCAGAAAGAATATTTTGAGCAGTTCCATTTCCTTGATCATACCAAAGATCAAAAGAATATCCCGTTGATGGATGAGAACTAGTATTTTGTGATCTCCAAGAAAGGTACTCACATAAAGTTGCGTTAGTAAACGGTGATATAATTCCTGCCTTTGTTCCCACAAAAGCAGTTCCACTCTCGTAAGTAGGAACCCAACCACTTCCTGGACCTATAACAACATTACCATTAGCAATATCTCTTGTTAATACTTGGGTTATGGTTTTTCCTTGTATAGTATCCAAAGATCCAACAGGACCAGTTCCTAATATTCCAGTAAAAGTCATTTCAACTCGGAACAATGTACCTATTGCACCAGATCCACCAAATGTAAAGGTTGCGGTAGCCATTTTATTATTAAGTAATTACTTTTGTTTTATTTATTTATCTAACGTGATGTCCCCCAAACATATACCTCATACCGTTTAAAACCTTGGCAGCGAAAGTACCCAGATTGCGACTATTAAATCTTTCATAAAGCGCAGTGGTAATGACAGGAGCGGGAACCCCCAGATCCACAGCAGCATTAACCGTCCACCGACCCTCACCGCTGTCGGATACCCCTCCAGAGAACTTAGAAAGTCCCTTGTCACTCCGTAGCACAGCAGCAGTAAGATCGAGTAACCAACTGCCAACCACACTACCACGACGCCATAACTCAGCAACCTCAGAAACGTCAATATCATAGCAATAACTTTCTGGATCTGCCATTGGAGCAACTTCTGCATCTCCCTCTCTGACATATTGTGCTCCGTTGTTGGCATTCTTGATGATGTTGAATCCTTCGGCATATGCCTGCATAATACCATATTCAATACCATTATGCACCATCTTCACAAAATGTCCTGCTCCTGGACCACCACAATGCAACCAACCATGCTCTGCAGATGTTATGTCCGTGTCATGCTCAGTCCTTGGGGCAGAGTTGATTCCTGGGGCAAGGGCATTAAAAATGCGCGAACAAGTGGCGACTGCAGTATTTCCGCCCCCAACCATAAGACAGTATCCACGATCCAGACCGTAAACACCCCCAGAAGTGCCACAATCAATATATTGGATACCCA
>Ga0222712_10000130_pt1 | contig 102930 bp, 102 predicted proteins | sample C33_657DmetaG_FD_165043 | JGI IMG/M metagenome (GOLD analysis project Ga0222712, IMG submission 165043) | Estuarine water microbial communities from San Francisco Bay, California, United States - C33_657D | ecosystem: Environmental > Aquatic > Marine > Unclassified | place: USA: California... | reverse complement strand
AGCACATCAACCTGCCGTAGCTTCCCAACTATCTCTTCAGCACTATGCCGTTTCCTAGCCATTCCCCTTCTCCTCCGTGGTCAAAACCATACTTCACGTCGGACCACTTCAAAGGGGGCAGGCCACTTACCGATCAGTTTATAATCCCGCGTAAGTCCGAGGCTTTAACTAGGATGTCTCGGTGATTGCTTGTTCTAATCGAAGCGAAGGGACATAAAATGCCTCCAAGCCGTTTTGCCGCTAGCATGTGTCTCAGTGACGTGATCAGAGGCAGGCACGATGAGGCCAAGGCAGATCGCACTGCGAGGCTGGCATAGCTTAGAGGCCTAGAGGCAGAGAGGCCCTAGCGGGGATGCTAAATGGACCTAGGTGGCGGGGTAGGAAGCCGAAAAAGCACTCGCCAGATACCTAGCAAGTAACCGGCTATAAGGATCGTGACCTCGTGAGGTAAGGATTATGCTAGCCCTCGGAGATTTTTGGGAAGGGCCTCAATCGTTCGCAGAGCGTCCATGCAAGCGGCAGCGGCTTCGCGCCCTTTGTTGTGTTCATTATCCTGGCTGCGTTCAACGGCCTGGGCATCGGTAAAGGTGGTCAGTATTCCAAAAGTGATGGGCTTCCCTGTTTCCAGTCCAACCTGCATCAAGCCATGGACGACCGCTTCACTGATGTATTCAAAGTGCGCCGTTTCGCCCTTGATGACGCAGCCCAAGCAAATGACTCCATCAAATCCAGCATGCGCCAGGCGTTTGGCAATGAGGGGCATTTCGAATGCACCTGGCGCGGAATAAATATCTTCAGGCGCAATTGAGACGTCGTTCTCAGAAAGATAGGCAAGCGCACCACTGCGCAAGCCATTCGTGACCTCTGAATTGAATTGGCTCACTATCAGGGCAATGCGATATTCCGTTTTAGGCATTGTTCGCTATCCTACCTGAAATAAGGTGTCCCAGCTTATCTCTCTTGGTAGCAAGATAGCGATAATTATAAGGATTGCTTTTGATTTCGAGTGGCACCATTTCAACCTCGGCGCCGAACTTTCTCAAAGAATCTGCTTTGGCTGGATTATTAGATAGAAGCCGCAACTTCCTTATATCCAGCGCCTTCAGCATTTGACTTGCAATGCTATAGTCGCGAGCATCCGGTAAAAAACCAAGCGCAGTGTTTGCCTCAACTGTGTCATGACCTTGGTCCTGCAGAGCATAAGCACTAATCTTACTTGCTAACCCAATGCCACGCCCCTCCTGCCCCCGCAGATAGAGCAGAGCACCACCGTCGCTCTCTGCAATTTGACACAAGGCCCCGTGCAATTGAGGACCGCAGTCACATCGAAGTGACATCAGCGCATCGCCGGTAAGGCACTCCGAATGCACACGTAAAAGGGGCCTTCCACGCAACGGATTTCGAACCAACGCAAGATGTTCGGTGTGATCTATTCGGCTGCGGAAAGCATAGAGGTCTAACGGTATCGGAGAATATTCGGTCGGCAACTTGGATCGAGAAACTATGTCCACCAATGTTTCGTGGGTGAATCGGTAATCGATAATCTCTCGGATCGTGACAATCGGCAGGTTGTGTTCTTTCGCAAAGCTTTCAATATCGGGACGACGGGCCATTTGACCGTCGGCGCGCATTATCTCGCAGATAACACCGGCTGGTCGCAATCCGGCCAGCTTCATCATGTCAACTGCACCCTCTGTGTGTCCGCTACGCGCCAGAACGCCGTTTTCGACAGCCCTAAGTGGAAAGACGTGCCCTGGGGAACAGATATCGGCGGGTGTGACGTGGGGATCCATGGCGACTTGGATCGTCCGGGCTCGGTCAAAGGCAGATATACCGGTAGTGATCCCCTCAACTGCTTCGATGGAGACAGTAAACGCCGTGGAGCGGCGAGATCGGTTAGTGGTTACCATCGGGGATAGATTCAGTCGATCAACGTGATCGCCGGTAAGCGCAAGGCAGATTAGACCACACCCTCTGTGGGCCATGAAGTTGATCGCCTCCGGGCTCGCAAACTCAGCAGCTATGACCAGATCACCTTCGTTCTCGCGATCTTCGTCATCGAGAAGAACTACCATACCGCCATTACGCAATTGCGTTAGAGCGTGTTGAAAGGCTGACATAACCGCTCCACATATTTGGCAATTACATCCACTTCAACATTGAGGCTGTCGCCGATATCGAGAGCACAGAGATTCGTGTGTTTCCAAGTATGCGGGATGATTGTGACATGGAGCGCTATGCTATCGTTTCGGAGGTCCATCGTATTAATAGTTAGGCTTACCCCGTTCAGGGCGATGGAGCCTTTATCCACGCAATAACGTCCCAATTCTTTGGCTAGTAGGAAGACGTGCCCCCACGATTCGTCAGTCTCAACTCGCTCTATCAGCCGCGCGAGCCCATCGATATGGCCCTGTACTAGGTGACCGGAAAGCCGAGTTCCGAGGGTTACCGCACGCTCCAAATTTACAGAATGTCCTACCTTCAGGCCGCCCAAATTGCTGCGGGCCATGGTTTCTGGGCTGATGAAAAATCGCGCCCTCCCGTCCATATCGAACCCAATAACCGTAAGACATACCCCATTGACGGCCACACTTTCGCCTAGTGAAAGGTTGGACCAGCCGCAATCAAGTTCGATTTCTAACGATGTTCCACAAGGCGTTGCTAGCCGAACCGTGGCGACTTTCTCAATGATGCCGGTGAACATCTTCTTCCTTTCCTGCGATATCAAAAAGCGCTGCAGATTTTGAATGGATGGTCACACGATCAGTGCCGTTTGAATTGCCTGCTTCCTCGATCAACACGTGCTCATCCCACAGACGCATCGCGTGAATCCGTGCGGCCAGGGTAGGTCCTGCCTCCACCAGCACTTCCATACCGCCAGTTGCACTTACTGCTTGCAACGCGGCCTCAACATCATCGGCCACATGAACGGCAAACCCAAGCTGCCGAGCAGTACTCAGGTAACTTAAAGATATGCGTTTGCGCCGATCCATAATGATTAGCATTCGCCGCTTGTTCGGAAAATCCGGAACATGACGTACCGTAAACAGAGGCGTATCTGCCAATACAGTCCCTGATCCCGTAAGAATGGCATCAGCCCGGCGTCGGAGCATATGGGCCAGTTGCAGTGAAGGCAGACTGGTAAAAGTCTTTCTTCCCGCCGGGGGCACCATGCTTCCAGCAGAAGAGATGGCTTGCTTAAGGGTAACAAACGGCAGCCCTGTTCGCGCGCGCTTTGCAAATGGTGCAATCAGTCGCTGGGCCTCATCAAGCAGTGAAGATGCGGACGGATGAGTGAGCTCAGACAGGAAGCGTACCATTACGCCAGAGGCGCGTAGTCGCTCTACTCCCCCTCCCAACACTGAGGGGTTAGGGTCAAGACATGCGATCCAGACGTTACGTGCGCCGGTCGCTAGAACAGTATCCACACAGGGCGGCGTACGCCCATAGTGGTTGCATGGTTCAAGTGTTACGATGAAGCTCGCGATACGGTCGCCCGCACCCATGGCCCGGGCGTCTGCAACCGCCTCTACTTCGGCGTGAGCTCGGCCAGGCCCCTGGTGCGCTCCCACCGCCAACTGTCTTCCGGCAACGTCAAGCAGAACACAGCCGACTGGAGGATTTGGAGCCGTTGCCCCCTCATATGCTTGCGCGGCCTGCAATGCACGCGAAAACGCGGCCAGAATCGCCGGCTGTTGAGCCTCTGGTATGAAATTAATTCCAGCTTTTTCCATGCCCTGTCACGTCATCACTACCGACGATCTGCAGGGCGAATGATTGCAACCACCTACTGCCCTGTACGGGCTGCAGGTGAACGCAACATTGGTTCTCTTCCATCCGGACTATACCGTCGGCCCCGGAATCACACCGGATCTGCTGACCCCACCGAGATGGGCGCTCGCGGGCTGATGTGCTTACGCACAATTACCGCCGGTGGGGAATTTCGCCCCGCCCTGAGAACTCTGAAGCCAAGGGATAAGCCCAGCAAGCTGTTAGTTCAAGTGGGTTCGGCCTACTGGTTGCGACACATCACACATTGGCTATCGCCGATCATGAAGGAGATCGCGCTTCAGATAGTGCAACATTGCAACTAACTAGCGTCATACTGGCTGCATTAGTTGCGCACTCTGCATTGACCCACTTCCACCATGTTCCTACGTTTACGAAGAAGCTTGTTATGCTGTTCCACCTCCTGGTGCAGCTGTCCCTCAGGACTGACAAGCTTCTGAGGCCTGGACCGATTACCCTCGCTCCAGGCCTTATCTTTTGGTGTTCCATGAGTGTGAAATCGGTCGTTCACTCTCTGGGATGCAGTAAAATCAAAGGGTCTATCGGCTTCGCTGAACGACGTATCTCGAAATGAACAGCCTGCTGTGACCCACTAATACCTCCGCTAAAGCCAACTACCTGCCCCCTCTCAATGAGATCACCCTTCTTAACGGTGTAGCGTTGGGCATGAGCATATGCGGTCACATATGCGAAGGGATGTTCGATAAGAAGCAAGTTTCCGTAGCTTGCCAAGTCGCTGCCAACATAAACAGCAACCCCGGCGCCACTCGCCCGAATGGGAGTTCCCGGTGCAACTGCTATATCTATACCAGCATTCTGAGGGATACCTTTGAGATCGAAGCGTCCCACCAATCTACCCTTAACAGGCCATAGAAATTTGTCGCTGCGACCTTGATCGGCTAGGGGGAGCGATTTCCGCTCTATCCGCGCTTCAGGTACCGGGCTGGCTTTTTCCTGTACTCCCCAATCCAGGAATGTTCGCGGGGTGCTTGGGTGACATCCGCAAGCCAAAAATGTCAAAAGCATAGCAGCAATTGCACGGCGCATTCCCAAACCTCCGGTATCCAAAATGGATACTATCAGTCGAGAAATACGCGTCAAACAGCACAATATCTGGGAATTATTGATCTAAACGTTCTGTAAACCATCCTGAGGGTATCCATAATGGATACTGACGGTAGAAGAACGATGACGAGAATTGAAACCAGTACTCAGATCACTAGGCGCAAAATAGGCCGTCGCATCTCACTTGCCAGGCAAATTGCCAGCAAACGCGAGAACCGCGAGATCACCGTGGAAGTTTTGGCAGCAAAGCTGAAGATGTTCCCGTTACGTCTCTGGGAAATGGAAGAGGGCATAACCGGTATCGAAGCGATGGAGCTATCGAGAATTGGAGACGCCCTAGATATGCCGCCTGGATGGTTCTTTGGACAATACGACTGGTCTAATTGTGCGGATGACAATTTTCTGAGTATGGGCGACTTGATCCTGGCGAAGACCATTAATCAGATGGAATTGAAAACCAAAAATGCGATTCAACAAATCGTTATAAGCATTTTGGGATGAAGCTATCGAAGCTAACGCTTCGCATTTCGAGAAAATAAGCCTTCAGCAACATCCAAAAGCATACGCTTGTCCTTTTCTGACAACATGTTGACCATAGACATAATCTGAACATCAACTTTTTGAGCGCCCGATTTCGCCTCCCCACTTGGGATTAAGTCAACAACCGAAACTCCGAGTGCGCGGGCGATACGCTCCATCCAATCCAGAGTTAACCGACGCTCTCCCTTTTCCAACTTTTGTATCTGAGCCTTGGTTGTGCTCGCCGCTGCTGCGACTTTGGCCTGCCCCCTTTGAAGTGGTCAAAACCATACTTCAGGTCGGACCACTTCAAAGGGGGCAGGCCAGGCCCTGCTGGTAAGTTGCTGGACAAGGCCTTGGCGGAAGCGGGTATCGTGCGGGGCGAAACCTATGTCACCAATGCGGTCAAGCACTTCAAGTTCGAGCCGCGCGGCAAACGCCGGCTGCACAGCAAGCCGAATGCGGGCGAGGTGAAGCACTACCGCTGGTGGCTACAGAAGGAATTGGACCTCGTGAAGCCCAGGCTGGTGGTGGCGCTGGGCGCGACCGCGGCGCTGGCGCTGGCGGGCAAGCCGCTCGCCGTCAGCGCCAATCGCGGGCCGATCGTGCTGGACGGCCGCGCAGGCTTCATCACCATCCACCCGTCGTACCTGTTGCGCATGCCTGACGAGGACAAGGAAAAGGCTTGGGCGGACTTGATTGCAGATTTAAGATCCGTCAAGCGGCTAACTTCAGAGAAAAAATATGCTGCTTAGAGTTGTCCACAGCGTTATCCACCGATAAAAGCCAGCTCGAATAACCACTTAGATGGTTTCGGTTAGCGATTAAATATCGCTAGTTGAGACCTGCAATTTGGCCAGCTTCAGTCCCGCGAATCGGTTTTGAGAGTTTTATCGTATGGATGTCCAATCATTTCGAGCCGTGCATCCTGAGGTGGAAATTGAGCAATCGATTCTGGGTGCGATCCTTGTAGACAATAACAAGCTGGAGTCGCTTTCAGCACTTCTGAAAGCAGAAGAGTTTTACGACCCTCTTCATCAGCGCACTTATGAAACCATGCTTAAGGTGTGGGAAGCGGGGCGTGGGATTTCAGCGCAGTCGTTGACTGCGTTGATGCGAGCAGACCCGGGGCTTGCCACCATAGGTTTTGATTACTTCGACCTCCTACGAGCAGCCGCGCCTTCTGTAACTAACGTAAAAGAATTGGCACGCATCGTTCACGAAGCGGCTGTTCGGCGTGAATTGCTTAAGATCGGCGAGGATTTGGCGAACGGGGCCTTGGAAATTAATGTTGATAGACCGCCAAGTGTGCAGATCGAAGAAGCCGAAAAAGCTCTCTACGCAATAGCGCAAAATTCTCAGTACGGCGGCGGTGCGTTGGATTTTCATGAAGCACTGCGCAAAGCTGTGGAATCCGCAGAAAAGGCGCATGCCCGCGGCGGACGCATCTCTGGCTTTACCAGCGGCTTTACCGACATAGACAGTTTGCTTGGCGGTTTGCAGCCAAGCGATCTTCTGATCCTTGCTGGCCGCCCCGGCATGGGCAAGACGGCGTTGGGCACAAATATGGCTTTCCATTGTGCGAAACAGTATCTGAATGATTTGGAAAGCAATTCCGAATTTCCCAGTGGCGCCCCGGTGCTGTTCTTCAGCCTGGAAATGGCGGCGCAGCAGCTTTCGGCACGTATCCTGTCCGAACAGGCCGAGCTGGAAATGTGGAAAATCCGCAACGGCAAGTTTAGCGAAAGCGAGTGGGAGAAATTTGTTCTTGCCATGCAGGATTTGTCGAACCTGCCGCTCTATATCGACGATACAGGCGGCATCTCTATTGCCCAAATCGCGGCGCGCGCCCGCCGCATGAAGCGCGAAAAGAATATCGGCCTGATCATCATCGATTATCTGCAGCTCGTGGCGCCCTCGCGCCGCCATGAAAATCGGGTGCAGGAAATTACCGAAGTGACCAAGGGCCTGAAGGTCTTGGCCAAGGAATTGAATGTGCCGGTTCTGGCGCTGTCCCAGCTCTCCCGCGGCGTCGATGCCCGCGACGACAAGCGCCCGGTGCTGTCGGACTTGCGCGAATCCGGCTCGATCGAACAGGACGCCGACGTGGTGATGTTCGTCTATCGCGAGGAATATTACCTCAAGTCGCGTGAGCCCGAACCGGGCAGCACCGAACATGCCAAGTGGATGGAAAAGCTGGAGCGTGCCACCAACCGCGCCGAAGTGCTGGTGGAAAAGCACCGCCACGGCGCCACCCGCTCCATCGACCTGGTGTTCGAAGGCATGTACACCCGCTTCAGCAACATGGCGCAGGATGGCTATACGCCGTCGAAGAGCTGATCAGGGCGCCGATCAGTCGGCGCGCATGGCGACGAACTTCGCCCCGCGCCGCAGCGCAATGAACTGCATCGGCAGCAGGCGCAGGTCATAGGCGAAACGCACCAGCTCGCGCCGGATATAGGTCCAGTCCAGGCGGCGCAGGCCCACCCGTGTGCCTTCGATGTCGGATTTCTCGCCGACAAATTCGGTCTGCCGCGCGATGGCGGGCACCAGTTGCCAGGGCGACAGCGCCGCGAACAGCGGCGAGTTGTTGGGATTGAACAACAGGTGATCGACCGGCAGGTTGAAGCGCTTTTCTTCCAGCAGGACGCGCGCCGCGTCGCGTGACAGGATATAGGCCGCCGCCCCGGTGTGGCGCGACAGCATCCGCCCCAGTTGGAAATCTTCGCCCACCGCACGCAGATCATTCAGCAACACGCGCTGGCCGGGCGGGCCGTAATGCTCCAGCTTCGCCACTTGCATTGATGGAGGAATCCAGTTGTCGCTGGTCAGAAGCGCCGCCGATGACGGCGACAGCCGCACATCGTCTTCCAGAAACACGGCATGGGCATCGCCCGATGCCACGAACATCTCCCAGGCGCGGCGATGCGACAGCAGGCAGCATTTGTCGCCGCGCGGGATTTCGCCCAGCGGTCCGCTGGCGGCGAACCAGCGGTCCACATCGGCCGCGTCCGCGCTGGCCGCATCCACCGCCTCGATCCGGGTCAGGGGCAGGGCGCCCGCCTGGGCCTGCATGGCGGCCAGCCGGTCGGGCCGCCGGGCCAGGTTGATCAGATAAATCCGCATGGCTTGGCGTAGCATTTTGGCCCCATTTCCGCCATCGCGGCAGGGGCTTACCCTGTTTTGCCCCTGCTGCGGCTCCTATATGGTGGGGGTGGCGGGGAAGCGCTTTTGCGACGGATAGGGACTTTTGACGATCGATAACCAAGCCCCTGCCATGACGCACCCGTTCCTGCGTCCAAAGGGCAACCCCGCGGAATTTCGGCGCACAAAAGTCCGACGCGTCACGTCGTGGGCGGCCGTGGGCCTGCTGCATTTCGTGCTGTTCACGGCGCTGGTGGTATCGGTGCGCCAGTACAACGAGCTCACCCGCCCGGTGATCGAAACGCTGATGATGTTTCCCGCTCTCGGCAACAATCCCAATGCGCCGCCACTGCGCACGGTCAATCCCGATGTGCAGACCGAGGCGATGCCCCTGATCACCACCGCGCCCATCACCGTTCCCAAGCCCGAAGTCGTTCCCGACAGCGAGGGCCATGCCGCGACACCCGGCGACATTCTCGCTGCGGTAGGCCGCGAACTGGCCTGCAGCGCCGGAACCTGGGAGCATCTGACGCGCGGCGAACGCCAGGCCTGTGGCGGCATTCCCTGGCGCGGGTTGAAGTTGCCCAACGGTTCGCTGGTCATGCTGCCGGGCAATGTCATGCCGCGCCTGCGCGAACCGCCGCCGGACGACGGCATCCGCGTCACCGGTTCGGAGCAGCAGCAGCGCGATCTGCAGATGGGCCGCAATTCGGCCACGGGCGGCTGCCCGATCCTGCAGCACACGCCGTGCCTCAGTCCGTCCACGGGTGGCGGCGGCATCTCTATCCTGGGTGGGAATTAGTGGACGCGCCCGCCCCCGCCCGCCATCCTGCGCCCATGACGGGTGCTGGCGAGGATTTCGAAGCGGCGCGGCTGACAGTGCGCCTTGGCGCCATCGTCGCCAACTACCGCACCTATTGCCGCATGACCGGGCCGTGCGCCGTCGCCGCCGTGGTGAAAGCTGATGCCTACGGCATGGGCGCGGCCGCCGTGGCCCCGGCGCTGGCGGGCGCGGGTTGCGATACCTTCTTCGTGGCGCGCCTGGCCGAAGGCGTGGCGCTGCGGGGAATCTTGCCGCAGGCGCGCATCATTGTGCTGGATGGGGCGCAGGCTGACGCGGTGCCCGCGCTGCTCACCCATCGCCTGATCCCGGCGCTCAACAGCTTGAGCGACATCGCCGCCTGGAGCGCCGCCGCCAACGCCGCGCGCACCACGCTGGATGCGGTGATCCATGTCGATACCGGGATGAACCGCCTGGGTCTTGCCGCTGACGAGCTGGCGATCCTGTCGGGGCAGAGCGCGGCGCGTCTGTCGGGTCTGAATATCGTGCTGGTGATGAGCCATCTGGCTTGCGGCGACGAAGCCAGCCCGATGAATGCGCAGCAATTGTCGCGCTTCAAACAGGCGCTGGCGATGCTGCCGCCCGCGCCCGCCAGCCTGGCCGCCAGCCATGGCGCGTTTCTGGGCATGGAATATCACTTCGACCTGGTGCGGCCCGGCGTGGCGCTGTACGGCGCCAATCCGCAGAATACGGCGCAAAACCTGATGCAGCCGGTCGCCATTCTGACCGGAAAAGTGCTGCAAATCCGCGGAATTGACACCGGCGACAGCGTTGGTTACGCAGCCACGTTCCGCGCAAAAAGGCCGACCATGCTTGCCACCGTGGCACTCGGATATGCCGACGGCATCCCGCGCACCCTGTCCAACACGGGTGCGGCGGCGATAGCGGGCGGGCGCGCGCCGATCGTGGGCCGGGTATCGATGGACCTGATCACGCTGGATGTCACGGGCATCGATGTGGCGCCGGGCGATGAGGCCGAACTGCTCGGTGATACCGTCAGCCTGAGCGAAGTCGCCGCCGCCGCCGGCACCAACGAATATGAAATTCTGACCCGGCTGCGCCGCATGCCGCGCGTGTATGAAGGTAGGGCAGGCCAGACCACATGAATCCGTTTGCTTTGATTGGCCGGTCGACGATGAACCTGCTGGCCCATATCGGCCGGCTGTCTGTCTTCACCGGCACGGCGCTGGCCGCTATTGTCGCTCCGCCCATCTATTGGAAGATGATCGGCCAGCAGATCATGCGCATCGGCTATTTCTCGCTGCCGGTCGTGGGCCTGACCGCCTTCTTCACCGGCGGCGCGCTGGCGCTGCAGATATTTCTGGGCGGCAACCGCTTCGGTACCGAAGCCGTGGTGCCGCAGATCGTGGTCCTGGGCATCACCCGCGAACTGGGGCCGGTGATCGCCGGCCTGATGGTGGCGGGCCGCGTCGCCGCCGCCATCGCCGCCGAAATCGGCACCATGAAGGTGACCGAGCAGATCGACGCCCTGACCACGCTGGCCACCAACCCGATCAAGTATCTGGTGGTGCCGCGCCTGATCGCCGCCGTGCTGTGCATGCCGATCCTGGTCGCCATCGCCGACAGCATCGGCGTGTTCGGCGGCTATGTGGTGGCGACCCAGAGCATGGGTTTTTCCGGCGGCACTTACCTGAAGAACACCGTGGATTTTGCCACCCAGGCCGACATCGTGTCGGGCCTGATCAAGGCGGGCGTGTTCGGCTTCATCATCGCGCTGATGGGCTGCTATCACGGCTTTAATTCCAGGGGCGGCGCGCAGGGCGTCGGCAGCGCCACGACCTCGGCGGTGGTGTCGTCGTCGATCCTGATCCTGGCCGCCAACTATCTTCTCACCTCGCTGCTGTTCTCCCAATGACCCCGAAAATTCAGCTCATCGGCGTCAAGAAGCGCTTCGGCTCCAAGGTGGTCTTGGACGGCGTCGACCTGACCATCGAACCGCGTTCCTCGCTGGTGATCATCGGCGGCTCGGGCACCGGCAAGTCGGTCACCATCAAGTCGATCCTGGGCATCATCCGCCCGGACGAGGGCACCATCCTGGTCGATGGCGAAGACATCACCCATATCAAGGGCGCGGCGCGTGATCGCGTCATGAAGAAGTTCGGTATGCTGTTCCAGGGCGCGGCGCTGTTCGACAGCATCCCGGTCTGGGAAAATGTCGCCTTCGGGCTCATCCAGGGCCGCGGCATGAAAAGGTCGCAGGCGCGCGATATCGCCATGCAGAAGCTGGCCAAGGTCGGCCTCACGGCGGATGTCGGCGAGCTTTTCCCGGTCGAACTGTCGGGCGGCATGCAGAAGCGCGTGGGTCTTGCCCGCGCCATCGCCGCCGATCCGGAAATCATCTTCTTCGACGAGCCGACCACGGGTCTCGATCCCATCATGGCCGACGTGATCAATGATCTGATCGCATCCACCGTGAAGGATGTCGGCGCCACCGCGCTCTCCATCACCCACGACATGGCCTCGGCGCGCAAGATTTCCGACCGCATCGCCATGCTCTATGGCGGCAAGATCATCTGGCAGGGCCCCACCGCCGATATCGACAAAAGCGGCAATCCCTATGTGGATCAGTTCATCAACGGACGAGCTGAAGGGCCGATCAAAATGGCGGTAAAAGCTTAGTTTGGGCCCGATCCTCTATCTGCGCACGCACTACTGGGCCAAGCGCTACGCCACCGAGCTGCGTCCCACGCTGGTGATGATCCTGGGGGAGCGGAAATATTACACCACCTGCCAGATCAAGGCGGTGTCGGAAGACATTGGCCTGAACCTGAAGTTCCTGGTGCTGGGCTATGCGACCTTCCTGCCGCAGGACCGGTTTGAGACCGAAAAGCAGGGGCTGAAGGTCAAGCTGACGTACACCCAAGCCCGCGCCATCATGGCCAAATATATGCCCAGAAGCCTGATGGCCCCGGAAGACTGAGTTTTCCGCGCCTGTTGACGGCTGTGGTAAACTCGAATCATGGCGAAATCCTCCACCTCCTATGCCTGCCAGTCCTGCGGCGCGACCACTCCCAAATGGTCGGGCAAGTGCGACGCCTGCGGCGGCTGGAACACCATCGTGGAGGAGGGCGTCGCGCCGCCCTTGGGCTCCGGCGCAACTCGCCGGGCCAAGGGCCGCAAGATCACGCTGGAAGACTTGAAGACTGAGGACGCGCCGCCCGAGCGCCGTCCCACCGGCATCGCCGAATTCGACCGTGTCACCGGCGGTGGGTTGGTGCCCGGTTCCGCGCTGCTGGTTGGCGGCGATCCGGGCATCGGCAAGTCCACCATCATTCTGCAGGCGCTGGGCAAGTACGCCGTCAATGGCGGCCATGCGATCTACATTTCCGGCGAAGAAGCGATGGCGCAGGTGCGCATGCGCGCCGCCCGCATGGGGTTGGCCGACGCGCCGCTGATGCTGGGCGCGGCGACCTGCGTCGAAGACATTCTGGCCACGCTGGAAGCGGGCAAGCCGCCGGGCATCGTCGCCATCGATTCCATCCAGACCCTGTGGACCGGGGCGCTGGATGCGGCGCCCGGCACCATCGCCCAGGTGCGCACCGCCAGCTTCGATCTGGTGCGCTATGCCAAGGCGTCGGGCGCGGCGCTGCTGCTGGTCGGCCATGTCACCAAGGACGGCCAGATCGCCGGCCCCAAGGCGGTCGAGCATCTGGTCGATGCCGTGCTCTATTTCGAAGGCGAGCGCGGCCATCATTTCCGCGTGCTGCGGGCGGTGAAAAACCGCTTCGGCGCCACCGACGAAATCGGCGTGTTCGAAATGACCGGCAAGGGGCTTGCCGAAGTCGCCAATCCGTCGGCGCTGTTCCTGGGCGACCGCAAGTCGGCATCGCCCGGCACGGCGGTATTCGCCGGACTGGAAGGCACGCGGCCCCTTCTGTGCGAAATCCAGGCGCTGGTCTCGCCCACCTCCTACGGCACGCCGCGCCGCGCGGTCGTTGGCTGGGATACCGGACGCCTTGCCATGATCCTGGCGGTGCTCGACGCCCGCGCCGGGGTTGGAATCGGCGCCAGCGATGTCTATCTGAACGTCGCGGGCGGCTTGAAGATCGGCGAGCCCGCGGCCGATCTGGCGGCCGCCGCCGCGCTTGTTTCATCCTTTGGCGGAGAGCCCTTGCCGCGCGACACGGTATTTTTCGGCGAGATTTCCCTGTCAGGCGACATCCGCCCGGTGCCCCAGGCCGAAAGCCGGCTGAAGGAAGCCGCCAAGCTGGGGTTCAAGAACGCCTTCGTGCCGGCCGGAACCAAGGCGGAGGTGGCGGGCATGGCGTTAACGGAAATCACCAACGTCGCCGGTCTGCTGAGATTTGCGCCTGAACCGACGCCGCGTCGTGGTAAAGTCGAATCATGAGCCTGTCGGTCACCTTCCTCGACTGTCTGATCGTTCTGGTCATTGTCATTTCCGCGGGCTACGCCGCCTGGCGCGGCTTCCTGTGGGAAACGCTGACCATCTTCGAATGGGTGGCTGCCGCCTTCGCCTGTCTCTATTTCGGGCCCTATCTCATTCCCATGATGGGCAGCCTAGTCAGTCAGCCCTGGCTGGCCTCTGTGCTGGCCTATGCCGCCGTGTTCCTAGCGGTGTTCATCCCGCTGGCTTTCATGAGTCACCGCTTCAGCGAAAGCGTGAAGAACTCGCCCATCGGTCCGCTGGACCGGGCGGCGGGCGTCGCCTTTGGCGTGGTGCGCGGATTGGTGATCGTGGGGCTTGCCTATCTGGCCTACACCTACTTCAACCCCATCCGCGAGCAGCCGCGCTGGCTGACCGAGGCGGAACTTCTGCCGGTGGTTCAGAGCACCGCCGAGGTGCTGCTTTCGGTTGTGCCCGATGGCCCCAAAAATGTCAGCTACGCCCCTGAGCCACGCAATGAGATACGCCAGGCGCCGGGCGCCGCGCCCGCCCCGGTACAGGCCGCCAAACCGGCCGGCTCTGACCCCATGGCAGACCTGATCCGCAACAATGGCAATGCTAACCGTGTTTCTCCCGCCCCGCGGGCGCCGGTGCAGCAGAAGAGCGCACCACAGGCCCCCGAAACCTATGGCGCCAACGACCGCCAGCAGCTAGACAAGCTCATAGAGACCGGCGGAAACGGCGCTCGATGACCGAAAAAAGCGAACATATCTGGGACGATGACGCGCTGCACGAGGAGTGCGGCGTGTTCGGCATTTTTGACCATGCCGATGCCGGGGCGCTGTCGGTTCTGGGGCTGCATTCACTGCAGCATCGCGGCCAGGAAGCGGCGGGCATTGTCTCGCACGACCAGGGTCAGTTCATTGCCGAACGTCACATGGGGCTGGTGGGCGACGCCTTCGGCCGCAATTCGCAGGCCGCCCGCAATCTGCGCGGCCGGTTCGCCATCGGCCACAACCGCTATTCCACCGCCGGCGGTTCCCGCGCCGCCAATATCCAGCCCATGTTTGCCGACCTGGCGGGCGGCGGGCTGGCGATTGCCCATAACGGCAACCTGACCAACGCCCACACGCTGCGCACCGAACTGGTGGCGCAGGGCGCGATCTTCCATTCCACCTCCGACACCGAGACGATCATCCACCTGACCGCGCGCAGCACCAAGCCGCGCATCGTGGAAAAGCTGATCGACGCGCTGCACCAGGTGCAGGGCGCTTACTCGCTGGTGGCGCTGACCTCCAAGAAGCTGATCGGCGTGCGCGATCCCAACGGCGTGCGGCCGCTGGTGATGGGCCAGCTCGACGGCGCGTATATCTTTGCCAGCGAAACCTGCGCGCTGGACATCATCGGCGCGGAATATGTCCGCGACGTGAAGCCGGGTGAGATGATCGTGGTGGACAAGGATGGCGTCCACACGCATTTCCCCTTCAAGGCGCAGCAGTCGCGCTTTTGCATCTTCGAATACATCTATTTCGCCCGTCCGGATTCTACGCTGGAAGGGCGCAACGTCTACGAAGCGCGCAAGAATATCGGCGCGGTTCTGGCGCAGGAATCTCCTGCGGATGCCGACATGGTGATCCCGGTGCCCGACAGCGGCGTTCCCGCCGCGCTGGGCTTTGCCAATGAGTCCAAGATCCCGTTCGAGCTGGGCATCATCCGCAATCACTATGTCGGCCGCACCTTCATCGAGCCGTCGGATTCCATCCGCCATCTGGGCGTGCGCCTGAAGCACAACCCCAACCGCGCCAAGCTCAAGGGCAAGCGCGTGATCCTGGTGGACGATTCCATCGTGCGGGGCACCACCTCCAAGAAGATCGTTGCCATGGTGCGCGATGCGGGCGCGTCGGAAGTGCACTTCCGCGTGTCTTCGCCGCCCACCACCCATTCGTGTTTCTACGGCGTCGATACGCCCAACACCGACGAACTGCTGGCCCACAAGATGGATGTGGAGCAGATGCGCCGCTTCATCGGCGCCGACAGCCTGGCCTTCATCTCCATGAACGGTCTTTACCGCGCCATGGAGAAGCCGGAACGCAATGCCAAGGCGCCGGATTTCTGCGACGCCTGTTTTACCGGCGACTATCCCATCTCGCTGACCGATCTGTCGGGCGGCACCAAGCAGCTCTCGTTCCTCGCGGACGTGGCCTGAAGGACTTCCCATGACCAAGGCAATGGCCGGGCGCACCGCGCTCATCACGGGTGCGTCGCGGGGCATTGGCCGCGCCGCGGCGCTGGCGCTGGCCGGCGCGGGCGCGCATGTCATTCTGGTGGCGCGCACCACAGGCGGGCTGGAAGAAACCGACGACGCCATCCAGAAGATCGGCGGCACCGCCACGCTGGTGCCTATGAACCTGCGCGACTTCGACGCCATCGACCGGTTGGGGGCTTCGATCTATGAGCGCTGGGGCAAGCTGGACGCGATGCTGGGCAATGCCGGCGTGCTGGGCACGCTGACCCCGCTGGCGCAGATCACGCCCAAGGGCTTCGCCGAGGTGATGGAAGTGAACGTCACTGCCAACTGGCGCTTGATCCGGTCCATGGATCCCTTGCTGCGCCAGTCCGATGCGGGCCGCGTGCTATTCGTCTCCAGCGGCGCGGCGAAAAAGCATACGCCCTATTGGGGCGCGTACGCGGTCAGCAAGGCCGCGCTGGAAATGCTGGCGCTGACCTATGCGGCGGAATGCCGTGAGACCAATCTGAAGGTCAATCTGCTGAACCCCGGCCCGATGCGCACCGCGATGCGGGCCAAGGCGATGCCGGGCGAAGACCCGGCGACCCTGCCGACGCCCGACGAGATCGCGCCGCAGATCGTCGAGATGCTGTCGCCGTCTTTCGGCGAGAGCGAGACCATCGCCAATTTCCGGCGATAGCTACTTTTTTGAGGCGTAGGGGTTCTTGCTGTTGCGCACCGAGAAGCGCAACGGCGTGCCTTTCAGGTCGAAATTGTCCCGCAAGCCATTCGTCAGATAGCGCAGGTACGCCTCGGGCAGCGCGTCGAGCTGGTTGCCGAACAGCGTGAAGCTGGGCGGCCGCGCCTTGCGCTGCGTCATGTAGCGGATGCGCACGCGGCGGCCCGAAATGGCGGGCGTGGCGTGGCGCTGCAGGGCGCCTTCCAGGAAACGGTTCAAGGTTGATGTCGAGATGCGCGTGTTCCAGGCCTTGTCGGCTTCGGTGACCGCTGCTTCCAGCCGGTCCAGGCCTTCGCCGGTGCGCGCGGAGGTGGCGACCAGCGGTGCGCCCGCCACCTGCGGCAACAGCCGGTCCAGCTTTTCGCGCATCCGTGAGATGCCGCCCGCCTTGTTTTCCAGCAGGTCCCATTTGTTGATGGCAAAGACGATGGCGCGGCCCTCGCGCGCGATCAGGTCGGCAATCGTCAGGTCCTGCTTCTCAAACGGCGCGTTGGCGTCGATCATCACGATGACGCAGTCGGCAAACCGGATGGCTTCCAGCGTGGAGGCCACCGACATTTCCTCCAGCGTCTCGCCCGCCACCCGCGCCTTCTTGCGCAGGCCTGCGGTGTCATGCAGCAGCACATCGCGCGTACCCGCTTTCCAGGGCGCGGTGATGGAGTCACGGGTCAGCCCGGCTTCAGGTCCCACCAGCGAGCGTTCCTCGCCCAGAAGATGGTTGAACAGGCTGGATTTGCCGACATTGGGCCGCCCCACCAGCGCCAGTCGCAGCGGACGATCAAGGTAGTTGACGGTGATATCTTCCAGCGGCTCGTCGTCTTCGGAGAACTCGTCCTCGGGTTCTTCCTCGATCTCTTCGCTGTATTCTGCGTCCTCGTCGTCTTGCGCATCGTCGGCGGGCGCTTTTGGAAGCAGGTCTTCCAGCGCGGCGACAAGGTTTTCCATGCCCAGATTGTGCTCGGCGGAAATGCGGATCGGATCGCCCAGTCCCAGGCCATAGATTTCGGCCGGGGTCTCCACCCGGCCTTCGCACTTGTTGGCCGCCAGGATCACGGGCTTGCCCGACTTGCGCAGGGTCTGGGCGATGATCTGGTCGCCCGCCGTGATGCCCGCGCGGGCATCGATCAGGAATAGCAGCGCCTCGGCTTCCGCGATGGCGGTGATGGTCTGCTGGGTCATGCGGTAGGCGACGCTGCCAGTGACGGCGTCTTCAAATCCGGCGGTGTCGATCAGGGTCAGTGCGATGCCTTCATACTCGGCATCCACCGCCTGGCGGTCGCGCGTCACGCCCGGCGTGTCATGCACGATGGCGGCGGTGCGCCCGGCGAGGCGGTTAAAGAGGCGGGACTTCCCCACATTGGGGCGTCCGACGATGGCGAGTTTTAACGGCATGGATCATCTTACCGCAGCGCGACGAGTTCGGCGGAAGCGGTATAGATATACATCGTGCCGTCGGCCACCACCGGCGCGATGGTGGCGCCGTCGGGAATCTCCACCCGGCCCACCAGCTTGCCGTCATAGGGCGACAGCGCCTGGGCATAGCCATTGGACGAAACCAGGATCAGCTTGTCCGACACCAGAACCGGGCCGGCCCACAGGATGGGGTCTTTCTTCTTTTCCTGGTCTTCGTACTGCGGCATCTGGTGAATCCACCGCACCTTGCCTTCCTTGCGGGTCAGGCACAGCAGGCGGGAATTGTTGTCCAGCACATAGACATACTCGCCCGCCGCCCAGGGGGTCTGGATGCCGCCGATGTCGCGCGACCACATGCGGTCGCCGGTGTTCATGCTGAAGGCGGCCATCAGGCCCGACTGGGCGACGGCATAGACCACGCCGCGGTCGATCACCGGTCGGCCCGCGATATCGTCCAGTTGCGACAGCGCGGTGACCTGGCCGGTGCGTGACAGCACATCGCTCCAGCCGACCTGGCCGTTCTGGATGCGCAGCGCGAACAGCTCGCCCGACGTGTAGGGCACGATCACGGTTTCGCCCGAGATGGCCGCATTGGTCGAAGCCAGGATGCCGGCGGCTTCGGTGATGCCCTGGTGATCCCAGAGCTGGCGGCCGTCATCCTCGGCCAGCGCGTAGAAATGATTGTCGTGGGTGGAGAAGAAAATGCGCCCCGCCGTTACCACCGGTGCATTGACGATGGGCATGCGCATGTCCTTGCGCCAGATTTCCTTGCCCGTCTTGGCGTCCATGCAGATCACCACGCCAAAGCCGCTGGTGACGAAGATGCGGCCATTGGAATAGGCGACGCCGCCGCCCATGCCCTGGCTCGGATCGATGGTGTTGGCCTTGCCCAGGATGCCCCACATGGTCGGCCAGTCGGTGCCATCGCGCGGCGCCAGTTCCTTGTCCCAGGCGGGACGGCCATCGCTGGCGCGGAAGGCGAAGACATGCGCTTCGGAATCCAGCACGAACACCATGCCGCCGCCGACCACCGGCGATGACGTGAGAGCGGACGCGGAATCGGTGCCCTTGCCGGCACTCTGCGTCCAGATTTCGCGCAGGCGGCCCGGCGCGGCCAGGTGATACATGGCGTTGGCGGCATAACCGCCGGGCAGGGGCCATTCGGCATTGCGATAGGGCGGCGGCAGCAGAACCGGCGTCTTGGCCAGTTCGGGATCGGGCTTCAGCGCTTCGTCCAGCGACATCACCGGAATGCGCACGCCGCGCAGGTTCGACTTCTTGCCGCTGGAGGTGAACCAGCTGCTGACTTCATCGGTCACGGCGCATCCCTGCAGCAGCAGCGAGGCTGCCGCGACGACGAGTGCGAAACGGGCTGCGCGGATATTCATTATTGCGCCGGCGTGGCGGGCGCGGCGCCCGCGGTGGCAGGATCAACGGCCGCGGTCGGCGGCGGGGGCACAACCACGTCGGGCGGCACGGTGCCGAAATTGACGGCGCCGCCATTCTTCAGATAGTCGGTCATCGCCCTGGCGCGGGCGCGCAAGCCGTCCGGCGCTTCGGTGTTGGTGGACAGCGCCGCGTACTTGGTCTGCGCGGCCTTCAGGTCCATCGCCTTGTAGTCGGCAAAGGCCAAAATCTCGGTCGCGTTCTCACGCCAGGGATTGCCCGGCTGGTCCAGCGGCTTGAGCAGGTCGGCGAGTTCTGTCCGGGTCGCGGTTTCGGCCATCGCCCAGCCGGCGCGCAGGCGCGCCACCGAACCGACCGGACCTTTGTCGCTGTCGGCGATCTCACGATAGATTTCGATCGCTTCCTTGCGCTGGCCGGCGGCGAACATGGCGCTGGCCTGGCTGAGACGCGCGAGCGGGCTATAGGCGTTGCCCTTGGACAGATCGACGAACGCATTCGCTGCCTGCTGCGGATTGGTGATGCGCTGCGCGGCGATATACTGGGCGGAGATGGCCTCGGTCTTCTGGCGCTCGAAATGCAGCCAGACCTGCCAGGCGCCGAGACCGACGAAAAACAGAACACCGGCGGCAATGATGTAGGTGCCGTAGCGCGCCCAGATTCTCTGGGCCTTTTCGCGCCGGACGTCTTCTTCGACTTCGCGGAAGATATCACTCACAGTCAAAAACCTTTCCGGCGCGGGGCAGCTTTGGCCGAAGCCCTTGAGAAGGCGTGTTAATTAGCCCGCGCGAGGCTGCCGCGCAATGCGCGGAACGGTAACAAATTCTGCCGCAATGCCGCTTTTACTGCGCTTTTTTCATCGGGTAGACATTTTCCACCCCCGGGAAGCGCCTATCGCGCACATCCTGCGCGTAAGCCTCCACAGCCGCCTCGATGGCCGGGCCCAACTGGGCGTACTGGCGCACGAATTTGGGCGGGTTGGGGTTCAGGCCCAGCATGTCTTCCATCACCAGAACCTGGCCGTCACATGCCGCGCTGGCGCCAATGCCGATGGTGGGAATGGCGATCAGTCCGGTGATGCGCGCGGCCAGAGGTTCGGCCATGCCCTCCAGCACCACGGCAAAGGCGCCGGCATCGGCGACGGCTTTGGCGTCCGCTTCCAGCGCCGGCCATTCGGCTTCGGTCCGGCCGGTGGTGCGGAAGCCGCCCTGGATGTTGACCATCTGCGGGGTGAGGCCGATATGGGCCATGACGGGAATGCCGCGCTGGGTCAGGTATTGGATCGTCTCGGCCATGCGCGCGCCGCCTTCCAGTTTGACGGCGGTTGCGCCGGTTTCCTGGATGATGCGGGCGGCATTGCGGAACGCCACTGCGGGGCTTTCTTCGTAGGAGCCGAACGGCATGTCCACCGTGACCAGCGCGCGGGACGAGCCGCGCATGACCGCCTTGGCGTGGGTGATCATCATGTCCAGCGTCACGCCCAGCGTGCTTTCCAGCCCGTGCATCACCATGCCCAGACTGTCGCCGACGAGAATGAGGTCGACATGTTTGTCGAGCAGCTTGGCGGTGTGCGCGTGATAGCAGGTGAGACAGACAACCGGCTTGGCGCCCTTGTGGGCGCGGATCTCCGGCACCGTGACGCGCTTGATCTGGGTCTGCATCGACATGAGGCCGTCTCCACTGGACGCACGATCATACCCTAGCCGGGGATCGGCGGATAATTGTGGCAGCCCTGCTTGATGCACATGGCCCTTGACCCTCACAACAAGGGTTGATAGTTAAGTACATGATTAACTATAAACTGGACCGCAGCTTTGCCGCCCTGGCCGACCCCACCCGCCGGGCCATGGTCGAGCGGCTGGCGATGGGGCCCGCCACGGTCAAGGAACTGGCGGCCCCGCTGCCCATGTCGCTTCCCGCCGTCATGCTGCACCTCAAGGTGCTGGAGGCCAGCGGGCTGGTGACAAGCGAAAAGCAGGGCCGGGTGCGGACCTGCCGCATCGATCCGCACTGCCTGTCCCAGGTCGAACTCTGGGTCAGCGAAAGACGCGCGATGTGGGAACGCAAACTCGATCGCCTGGGCGCCTTTCTCGACGCCACCAAACCCGACAACGAACCGTAGAAAGGACCGCCATGTCACGCTCCGTCACCCATGCCAGCTTCACCATCACGCGGCGCTGGAACGCGTCGCCCGCGCGCGTTTTCGCGGCCTTCGCCGATCAGAAGATGAAAGACGTCTGGTTCAATGGCGGGCCGGACTGCGAGATCGTGTCGCGCAGCTTCGACTTTCGCGAAGGCGGCAAGGAACACGAGGCGGGCCGCTGGTCGAACGGCGTGGTGTCGAAATTCGACTGCATCTATCTGGATATCGTGCCCCCCACCAATGAAGCAGGGCGCATCATCTACAGCTATGTAATGCATCTCGATGACCGCAAGATTTCGGTGTCGCAGGCTGCGATCGAACTGATCCCCGATGGTGACGGCACCAAGTTCCTCCTTACCGAGTATGGCGATTATCTCGACGGCTATGACGATGCCGGGGGCCGCGAGCAGGGTACCAACCTTCTGATCGATGCGCTGGCAAAGTATCTGGGCGGCTGACCATGGACCTGAGAGACATCGCCAGGCGTTATTACCGCGCCTTTGAAAATCACGACCGCAGCTTCATCGAGAACAATCTGGCCGACGGCTTCACCTTCACCAGTCCTTTTGATGACCATATCGGACGGGAAGAATTTTTCCGCCGCTGCTGGCCCGCGGCGCCCCTGCATCGCAAGTTCGATTTCGCGGCCGTGATGCAGGATGGCGAGAAGGTGTTCGTCGCCTATGACGCGCATATGCGCATCCCCAACGCCACCCATCCCGAATCGCGTTTCCGCAACGCCGAGCTGCTGACGTTTGACGGCGCAAAGCTGAAATCGGTAGAGGTTTTCTTCGGCGACCCACCAGGCGGGCTGACAAAAGGCGAATTCGCCGCCCAGTCCGGGGCGGGATAAAAAGCCCCCAAACCAGCCGATCCATGCCATACTGCCGCCTCGCAACACCGCCGCACGGCTCGGAGACGCTTTTACCCCATGTTGGCCATTGAGATTGCGGCGGTTGGCTTTCTGATCGTCGTGAATGGTCTGTTGGCCATGTCCGAGATGGCTATCGTCTCGTCGCGCATTGGTCGTTTAAAGGCATTGGCCGAGCAGGAAGTCACCGGCGCGCGCCGCGCCTTGATGCTGGCGTCCGACCCGGGCCGTTTTCTCTCCTCCGTGCAGATCGGCATCACGCTGGTGGGCGTGCTGTCGGGCGCTTTTTCCGGCGCCACGCTGGGCCAGCGTTTTTCCGGCTGGCTGATGCTGCAGGGCCTGTCCGCCGATGCCGCCGATGCGGTGGGCTTGGGCCTGGTGGTGGTGGCGATCACTTATGCATCCCTGATCGTGGGCGAACTGGTGCCCAAGCAGATCGCCCTGCGCAATCCCGAAGGCGTGGCGGTGCGTGTCGCCCCCGCCATGGTGCTGGTGGCCAAGGTGACATGGCCGCTGGTCTGGCTGCTCGACATGTCCGGGCGGCTGGTGCTGAAGGTGCTGGGCCAGAAGGGCGTGCGCCAGGATCAGGTGACGGAAGAGGAAATCCGCAGCCTGGTCGCGGAAGCCGAAAGCTCCGGCGTGCTGGAGCCGGGCGAAAAGGAAATGATCGCCGGCGTCCTCAAACTGGGCGACCGCAACGTCAAGGTGGTGATGACGCCGCGCCATGATGTGGATTCGCTCAACCTGGAGGATGACGAAGAGGCGATCAGGGCGGGGCTGCGCGCCAGCCAGCATTCACGGCTACCGGTCTATGATGCCAGCGGGGACGTGGTGGGTGTGGTGCAGGCCAAGGAACTGCTGGCCGCCTATCTGGCCGGAAACATTCCCCATATCCGCGACTTCATCCGCCATGCGCCGGTAATCCCGGACAGCGCCGACGCGCGCGACGTGATTTTCGCGCTCAAGGATTCGCCCATTCACATGGGCCTGGTGCATGACGAGTACGGCCACTTCCGCGGCCTGGTCACCACCGCCGACATACTGGGTTCCATCGTCGGCGAATTCTCGACCGAGGACGGTCCGCAGGAGCTGCCGGTGGTGCGCCGCGACGACGGCTCGCTGCTGCTGGCAGGCTGGATGCCGCTGGACGATTTGCTGGAAGTCACCGGCATCCGCCTGGGCGAAACCAACGTGCACACCGCGGCCGGTTTCGTGATCCAGGGTTTCGGCCGTCTGCCCAATGTGGGCGAAAGCTTCGAGACGCAGGGCTGGCGCTTTGAAGTGCTGGATCTGGATGGCCGCCGCGTCGACAAGGTGCTGGCCACCCGCCTCAGCGGCAAGCGGCGTCAGCGCTGATCTTACCTATAGCGGCCCTCGCAATACGCCACGTTCCCCTCATGCGCGTCTAAACCAGCAATCTGAATCATTTAGGGACCGCACAGTCCCAAAAAGAAAAAGGCCCGGCGGAAACCGGGCCTTTTTGCAGTCTGTTCTGAAGTTCAGAATTATTCGGACGTAACGTCTTCTTCGGCTTCGGCCTTGGGGCCGGCGCCGTCTTCGAACAGTTCCTCGGCGGCAACCTTGGCTTCTTCAGCGTCGGTCTTTTCCGCCAGCACGTCTTCACCGCGCGCCTGGCGCTCGGCTTCGTCTTCGCTGCGCGCGACGTTGACGGTGATGTTCACCTTCACTTCGGGGTGCAGCACGACGGGAAGCGTGAACAGGCCGATCGACTTGATCGCCACGCTGATGGAGACCTGATGACGGTCCACCTTGAAGCCGGCCTTTTCCATGGCATCGGCGACGTCACGGGGCGTGACCGAACCATAAAGCTGGCCACGGTCGCCGGCCTGACGCAGCAGGACGAACTTCTGGCCGTCGAGCTTCTTGCCGATCTTCTCGGCTTCGCCCTTCAGCTTCAGGTTGTTGGCTTCGATATGGGCCTTCTGGGTCTGGAAGTATTCGCGGTTCGCCTTGGTGGCGCGCAGCGCTTTCTTCTTGGGCAGCAGGAAGTTGCGGGCGAAGCCGTCCTTCACCTTCACTTCGTCGCCGATCTGGCCCAGCTTTTCGACGCGTTCGAGCAGAATCACTTGCATGGTGGCTCTCCTACTTCACGACGTAGGGCAGCAGCGCCATGAAGCGGGCGCGCTTGATGGCGTTCGCCAGAATGCGCTGCTTCTTGTTGCTGACCGCGGTGATGCGGCTCGGCACGATCTTGCCGCGCTCGGAAATGAAGCGCTGCAGGAGCTTGACGTCCTTGTAGTCGATCTTCGGCGCGTTATCGCCGGAGAAGGGGCAGGTCTTCTTGCGGCGGAAGAAGGGGCGACGGGCGCCGTCTTCCCGGCCGCCACGGCCACCTTCGCGGTCGCCGCCACGTCCGCCTTCACGATCTCCACTGCGTCCGCCTTCGCGGTTGCCACCAAAGCTCATTGCAGGATCTCCTCGGCTTCGCCTTCGGGCTTGGCGCCTTCGGGCTTGTCGTCACGGCGGTTCTTGCTCGACGAAACATCGAACTGGTCGACCTTGACGGTGATGTAGCGCAGCACGTCTTCGTTGATCTTGAGCTGGCGTTCCAGCTCGATCACCGCCACGGCCGGCGCGTTGATGTTCAGCAGGACGTAATGGCCCTTGCGGTTCTTCTTGATGCGATACGCCAGACCGCGCAGGCCCCAATATTCCTGCTTTTCGATCTTGCCGCCTTCGCCTTCGACGATGGTCTTGAGATGGGTGGCCAGTGCGTCCACCTGTTGCGCGCTGATATCCTGGCGCGCGATCAGAAGATGCTCGTAAAGAGCCATCTTGCGTCCCTTTCATTTGGCCGCGGAACGAAGGGCAGGGGATCTGCGCTCCGCCTTGGCTCGTCCGGGAGGCGCACCATGCGCACACCCTCCGCTTCTTCGCCTGGAAGAGGGGAGGACCCCGGCCGACCGCAGCCGTTGAGGGCGCGGCTATAGAGGAATGAGTGTGCAGGAGCAAGGATTTACGGCGAAAAGCAGTGTTTTGCCGCCGATGGCACCCTCAAAACCACGCCAAAACAAGGTGTTAGCGGCGACCGCCGCCGCTTGCAATCGCCGGCGCCTTCGCGGACGCTCCGGTAAATTTCGGGGGGCGTCATGAGCATCGTCAACAGCGAGGCGGAAGCTGTCTTCCGCAAGGCGGCGCTGCGCCTGGTTCCGCTGATCGTGGTGATGTACATCGCCGCCTTCCTGAACCGGGTGAATGTCGGCTTCGCGGCGCTGACCATGAACCAAGATCTGGGCTTCACGGCCGAGGTCTATGGCTTCGCCGCCGGCATCTTCTTCATCGGCTATTTCCTGTTCGAGGTGCCGTCCAACCTGATCATGGAAAAAGTGGGCGCGCGCCGCTGGCTGTCGCGCATCATGCTGACCTGGGCGGTGATCTCGATGGCTACCGCCTTCGTGCAGGGTCCGATCAGCTTTTATGTCATCCGCTTTCTGCTGGGCGTGGCGGAAGCGGGCTTCTATCCCGGCATCCTGCTGTATTTCACCTACTGGTTTCCGTCGGCCACCCGCGCGCGGATTCTCGCGATCTTCTGCGCTGGTATTCCCATCTCCAACATCATCGGCGCGCCGCTTTCCACCTGGCTGCTGGGCCTGGACATGTACGGCCTCGCCGGCTGGCAATGGATGTACATTCTGGAAGCCATCCCGACCTTTGGCCTGGGCCTGCTGGCGCTGTGGTTCCTGCCCGACAATCCGTCCAAGGCGAACTTTCTCAGCCCGCGCGAAAAGGAAGTGGCGCTGGCGCAGCTCGCCAAGGAGCCCCATGCGGAAGTCCATGGCCTGGGCGGCATGTTCAAGGACTGGCGCGTCTGGGCGCTGATGATCCCCGATTTCTGCATCGTGTTCGGCATCTACGCGCTGGGCTTCTGGATGCCGCAGATGATCAAGGGCATGGGCTATACCAACAACGAGACCGGCGCGATCGTGATGATCCCCTATCTGTTCTCGCTGATCATCCTGTGGGGCATGGGGGTTTCCAGCGACCGCACCGGCAAGCGGGCGCTGCATTTCAGCCTTTCGGCGCTGATCGCAGCCGCCGGTTACGCCATCGCGGCGATCGGCACCAACGATGTGATCGTGATCGCGGGCTTCTGCCTGGTGTCGGGCGGCGTCTATGCCGGGCTTTCCACCTTCTGGACCGTGCCGCCGCTGTTCCTGGGCGGCACCGCCGCGGCCGGTGCCTTCGCGCTGATCAACAGCTTCGGCAATCTCAGCGGCTTTCTGGGTCCGTACCTGATGGGCTGGCTGCGCACCGCGACCGGCGACCATCGCGCCGGCCTGTGGATGTGCGTGGGCGTGCTGCTGCTGGCAGCGGCGTCCATGCAGTTTTTCTCCAAAAGCTTCACGCGCAAAAGCTAGGCCATGCTCAGCGCCACCGATCGCATTGCGGCTGACCGCATCCTGACGCGCGCCGCCTGGCGGCTGATCCCGTTCATGGCGGCGATGTATGTCGCCAGCTTCCTGGACCGGGTGAACATTTCCTTCGCCGCCCTGTCGATGAACCAGGACCTTGGTTTCTCGCCGGAAATCTTCGGCTTCGCGTCGGGCATTTTCTTCTGGGGCTATTTCTTCTTCGAAGTGCCTTCCAACCTGATGCTGCAACGTTTCGGCGCGCGGCTGTGGATGTGCCGCATCTGCGTCACCTGGGGCGTGCTGTCGATGATGACGGCTTTCGTCACCGAGCCGGTCAGTTTCTGCGTGCTGCGTTTCCTGCTGGGTGCAGCCGAAGCGGGGCTGTTCCCCGGCATGGTACTGTACATGACCTACTGGTTCCCCGCCGCCACGCGGGCGCGTTTCATTGCGCTGTTCCTGGCGGGCGTGCCGCTGGCGGTGGTGATCGGCGGGCCGGTATCGGGGGCGTTGCTGGGGCTGGAAGGGCTTGGCCTGCGGGGCTGGCAATGGATGCTGATCCTGGAAGGCATCCCCTCGCTGGTGATCGGTGTCGCCACGCTGTGGATGCTGCCCGACGGTCCGGCCAAGACCAAATGGCTGACCGAGGACGAGAAGCGCCTGATCACCGCGCGGCTGGCGGACGACACGCGCGCCGATGCCAAGCTCGGCGCGCTGCACGGTTTTAAGGAAATGCTGGCCGACAAGCGCGTTTGGCTGCTGATGATTCCGGATTTCTCCATCGTCATTGCACTTTATGGTTTGAACCTGTGGCAGCCGCAGATGGTCAAGGCGATGGGCTATTCCAACCTGGAGACCGGTTTCATCGTGGCGTTGCCCTATCTCCTCGCAATGGGCGCCATGGTGGCGCTGGGCTGGTCGAGCGACCGGCGCGGCGAGCGGCCCCGCCATATCGCGTTTGGTGCGCTGATGGGCGCCGCCGGTTTGCTGGGCGCGGTCTGGTTTGATCATCACGCGCTGGTTATCGCCTCGCTGTGCCTGGCCTGCAGCGGTATCTATGCGGCGCTGGCTGTGTTCTGGACGCTGCCCGCGCTGCTGCTGCGCGGCACCGCCGCCGCCGCCGGTCTGGCGTTGATCAACTCCTTCGCCAATCTGGGCGGCTTCTTCGGGCCCTATGTGATGGGCTGGGCGCGGCAGAACACCGGCGACTTCGTCTTCGGCATGACGCTGCTGGCGGGCATGCTGGTGCTGGCGGCGGTTTCGGTTCTGCTGATCGGGCGCGCATTCTTCCGGGCGGTGCGCACATGAGCGGCATCCGGCTGCATGTCGGCGGACTGTCGCGGCACGAGGGCTGGTTCGTCCTCGATGCCAATCCGGGCGACCATGTCGATCATGTCGGCAACTGCAACGACCTTTCTTTCCTGGCCGACGAAAGCTGCAGCGAAATCTATGCCTCTCACGTGCTTGAGCATCTGGGCTATGACGGCGAGATACTGTCCACGCTGAAGGGCTTTCACCGCGTGCTGCAGCCGGGCGGCCGTCTGCGCGTCTCGGTGCCGGACATGGAAACACTGTGCCGGCTGTTCGTGCATCCCAACATGAAGGTGGACGGGCGCTTTCAGGTGATGCGCATGCTGTTTGGCGGACGGCTCAACGAGCATGACGTCCATCTCAGCGGGCTGGACTTCCACTTTCTGGGAAACTTCCTGACCCAGGCGGGCTTTCGCGACATCCGCCGGGTGCCGGAATTTGGGGAATTCGCCGATGACGGCAGCGGCTTTAGCTTTATGGGTGTGCCGGTGAGCTGCAATATCGCGTGCTTCAAGTAGCCGTTTACCGAGCTTTCGGTTAATTTCAGCAAAGCCGGCGCCGGTATAGTATCGGTGTCCCACGGGGGCTGGCGGATGAAAATGGATTCCATCGAAGAGCAGGTTCGCGCGCACAAGCTGCGCGGCGCATGGTTGCGCCTCGACCGCCTGCTGGCCGGCATCGGCGCGGAGATCACCAGCCTTTCCATCATCCTTCTGGCGCTGGCGGTGCTGTGCGCGCCGGTCGGTTTCGGGCTGGGCGTGACCTGGCTGCTGGCGCACTGGACCATCCGCGCCACCGGCATGGAATGGCTGGGCTGGGTGGTGGGCATCACCGTCTTTGCTTTCTTCTGCCGCTATGTCTGGGGCTCGCGGCTGCAGGCCGCCTCGCGCCGCGCCGCCGAAGCGCTGGTCGCTGCCCGCTGACCACCCGGGATGCGGGTTCCCTCGCTTGACTTGATGAGACGCTCTTGATTTGTCTGCCGTCATGACTCGCGCATTTCTTTTCCCCGGACAGGGCAGCCAGGCCGTTGGCATGGGCAAGCCGCTTGCCGATGCTTTTGCCGCCGCCCGTGAGACTTTCCAGGAAGTGGATGACGCGCTGTCGCAGAAGCTGTCCCGCATCATGTGGGAAGGGCCGGAAGCCGATCTGCTGCTGACCGAAAATGCCCAGCCCGCCATCATGGCAAATGCCATCGCGGTGGTGCGGGTGCTGGAAAAGGAAATGGGCCTGAACCTTGCCGTGCATGCGCGGCTGGTGGCCGGTCACAGCCTGGGCGAATATTCCGCGCTGTGCGCCGCCGGCGCCTTCACGCTGGCCGATACCGCGCGGCTTTTGAAGACGCGCGGCCTTGCCATGCAGTCGGCGGTGCCGGTGGGCGAGGGCGGCATGACCGCGCTGATCGGCGCCGAAATCGACCAGGCTGAAGAGGTGGCCAAGGAAGCCGCCGCCGGCGGCGGCACCTGTGTCGTCGCCAATGACAATGCGCCGGGCCAGGTGGTGATTTCCGGCACGCTGGATGCGCTGGCGCGCGCGGGCGAGATCGCAAAGTCGAAGGGTATCAAGCGCGCCCTGGCGTTGCCCGTCTCCGCGCCGTTCCACTGCCCCTTGATGAAACCCGCCGCCGACAAGATGGCCGAGGCGCTGGCCGCCGTGACCATCCGCCCTCTGAGCGTGCCGGTGCTGGCCAACGTGACTGCGTCGGAAGCGAGCGATCCCGAAACTGTCCGCCATCTTCTGGTGGAACAGGTGACGGGCCGCGTGCGCTGGCGCGAAAGCATCCTGTCGCTGCGGTCGCTGGGCGTGGACAGCACGGTGGAATTCGGCAACAAGGTTTTGACCGGCATGGTCAAGCGGATCGACAAGGATCTGGCCACCGTCGCGCTGGAAACGCCCGCGGATCTGGAAGCTTTTGGAAAGTCTCTCTGATGTTTGATCTCACCGGCAAGACGGCATTGATCACCGGCGCCTCGGGCGGCATCGGCGGCGCCATCGCCAAGGCGCTGCACGGCCAGGGCGCGAAGGTTGTTCTGTCGGGCACCCGCGCCGAGGCGCTGGAAGCGGTGAAGGCCGAGCTGGGCAGCAATGCCTTTATCGCGCCTGCCAACCTGTCCGACATCGCATCCGTCGAAGCGCTGCCCAAGGCGGCGGAAGAAGCCGCCGGCGCGCCCATCGATATTCTCGTGAACAATGCCGGCATCACCAAAGACAATCTCTTCATGCGCATGAAGGATGAAGAGTGGGATCAGGTGCTTGCGGTCAATCTCACCGCATCGTTCCGCCTGTCGCGCGGCGTGCTGCGCGGCATGATGAAAAAGCGCTGGGGCCGCATCATCCAGATCACGTCCGTGGTTGGGCATACCGGCAATCCCGGCCAGGCCAACTATGCCGCCGCCAAGGCGGGCCTGGTGGGCATGACCAAGAGCCTGGCCGCGGAAGTCGCCAGCCGTAACATCACCTGCAACGCCGTGGCGCCGGGCTTTATCCAGACCGCCATGACCGACGTGCTGAATGACCAGCAAAAAGAGTTCATCTCGGGCCGCATTCCGGCCGGGCGCATGGGCAGCCCCGCCGAAATCGCGGCCGCTGTCACCTATCTCGCTTCCGAGGAAGCGGCCTATATCACCGGCGAAACCATTCATGTGAATGGTGGAATGGCGATGATTTAATAGTAATATCAAATAGTTAGTTGCTTTGTTGGCGGTCGGGAAAGGTTTATGTTACCTAACCGGCCACCCCGGCGAAGCACCAAATGCGGGGTCCCGGCGTTTCCCCAGTTGCCGGTTTGAAATCTAGAGAGGCTTACAAGTCCATGAGCGATACTGCCGAGCGCGTGAAGAAGATCGTTGTCGAACATCTGAATGTCGACGCCGAGAAGGTCACGGATACTGCGTCCTTCATCGAAGATCTGGGTGCCGACAGCCTGGACACCGTCGAACTGGTGATGGCGTTCGAAGAAGAATTCGGCATCGAAATTCCCGATGACGCGGCCGAGTCCATCGTGACCGTCGGCGACGCCGTCAAGTACATCGACAAAGCCAACGCCTCCTGATCCGGCGATAAGGGGCTCAAGCCTTATGCGCAGGGTCGTTATCACGGGCCTGGGTCTCGTCACGCCGCTGGCATGCGGCGTGGAGGAGACCTGGTCGCGTCTTCTGGCTGGTCAGTCCGGCGCCAGCCCCATCACCAAGTTCAAAGTGGACGACCTGGCGACGAAGATCGCCTGCCAGGTGCCGCGCGGTGATGGCTCCGGCGGCACCTTCAATCCCGACCAGTGGGTGGACGCCAAGGAACAGCGGCGCATGGATGATTTCATCATCTATGGCCTGGCGGCCGCCACGCAGGCCGTTCGTGATTCCGGCTGGGAGCCCAAGACCGAGGAAGAGCGCTATCGTACCGGCGTCTTGATCGGTTCGGGCATTGGCGGGCTGGACGGGATCGAGCAGGCCTCGATCCTGGTCCATGAAAAAGGCCCGCGCCGCCTGTCGCCCTTCTTCATTCCCGGCCGCCTGATCAACCTGGTGTCCGGCTATGTCTCGATCGAGCATGGTTATAAGGGCCCCAACCATGCGGTGGTCACCGCCTGCGCCACCGGGGCGCACGCCATCGGCGATGCGGCCCGGCTGATCGCGTTCGATGACGCCGATGTGATGATCGCGGGCGGCGCCGAAAGCGCGGTGTGCCGCATCGGCATTGCCGGCTTCAATGCCTGCCGCGCCCTTTCCACCGCCTTCAACGACAACCCCACCAAGGCGTCGCGTCCCTATGACAAGGACCGCGACGGATTCGTGATGGGCGAGGGCGCCGGCATCGTGGTGCTGGAAGAGTATGAGCACGCCAAGGCGCGCGGCGCGAAAATCTATGGCGAAGTGCGCGGCTACGGTCTGTCGGGCGACGCCTATCACATCACTGCCCCGTCGGAAGATGGCGACGGCGGCTACCGCGCCATGCAGATGGCGCTGAAGCGCGCCGGTATCGCGGCGTCCGACATCGATTACGTCAACGCCCATGGCACATCGACTATGGCCGACGGCATCGAGCTGGGCGCGGTGGAGCGGATGCTGGGCAATGCGGCCTCCAAGACCGCCATGTCCTCGACCAAATCCTCCATCGGGCATCTGCTCGGCGCGGCGGGTTCGGTGGAAGCCATCTTCTGCCTTTTGGCGATGCGCGACGGCATCGTTCCGCCGACCATCAATCTGGACAATCCCGACGTCACCACCCAGATCGACCTGGTGCCCAACAAGGCGCAGAAGCGCGACGTCAATATCGCCATGTCGAACAGCTTCGGCTTTGGCGGCACCAACGCCGCGCTGATCGTCTCGAAAATCTGACATGAGGCGCTTCGCCATACTCCTGGTCGTGCTGGGAGTGATTGGCGCCTGCGCCTTCGCCTGGGTGCAGGCAAGCTGGGACCAGCCCGGTCCCGCGCAAGGCGAAACCGTCATCCTGATACCGCCGGGCACCCGCGCCCATGCCGTCGCCCAGATGCTGGAAGACAGCGGCGCGGTGTCCAATGTCTGGCTGTTCGAATTCGGCCTGCGCACCCGGGGGCTCGCCGACAAGCTGAAGGCGGGCGAATATGCGCTGCCGGCCAACGCGTCGATGGGCGCCATCGCGGCGATCCTGGTCGAAGGCAAATCCATCCAGCACAGGCTGACGGCCGCCGAAGGCCTGACCAGCGACATGATCTGGAAGATGGTGCAGAACCACAGCGCCCTGTCGGGTGATGCCGGGCCTGTGCCGGAGGAAGGCACGCTGCTGCCGGAAACCTATCTGTTCACGCGCGGCCAAAGCCGCAGCGGGCTGATCGACCAGATGCGCCGCGCCCAGGAACGCTTCCTGGCGATCAATTGGCCGAACCGGGTGGAGGACCTTCCCTACAACACCATGCGCGAGGCCGTCATCCTGGCCTCGATCGTGGAAAAGGAAACCGCGCTGCCGTCCGAGCGGCCCCATATCGCCAGCGTCTTCGTCAACCGCCTCAAGATCGGCATGCGCCTGCAATCCGATCCCACCATCATCTATGGCATCACCAAGGGCTATCCGCTGGGCCGTGGCATCCGCCAGAGCGAGCTGGAAGGCGCCACGCCCTACAACACCTATGTGATCGGCGGTCTGCCGCCCACGCCCATCGCCAATCCTGGCAAGGAAAGCCTGGCCGCGGTGATGAACCCGCTCAAGACACAGGATCTGTTCTTTGTCGCCGACGGCAAGGGCGGTCACGTTTTCGCCGCCACCATGAACGAGCACGCCCGCAACGTCGTGGCCTGGCGTAACATCGAGCGCCGGGCGCGGCGCGAAGTGCAGGCCAGCGAAGCGCTCAATGAAATCGGCAATGTGCCGGTACCGGACGCAAGTTTGCCCGCTTTGCCCAAGCCCGCCGCGAAGCGCTGAGGCGTGACAGGCATCAGGTGCGCGCGGTAAGTTCGCGTGCCACGGGAGTCGCCTATGACAGTTGCCAGCATGACCGGATTTGCGCAGAGCGTGGGAAGCCATGGCGTGCTGCGCTGGCGCTGGGAAGCCAAGAGCGTCAATGGCCGCAGCCTGGATCTGCGACTGCGCACGCCGCCCGGCTATGATGGGCTGGAAGCCCCCGCGCGTCGCATGGCGGGCGAACGCTTCCAGCGCGGCGTGTTCCAGATTTCCCTGAATGTCGAGCCCGATGCGGCGGTACGCGGCCTTTCTATCGACGCCGCCGCGCTGGCCAGCGCGGTCAGGATCGCGCGCGAGGTGGAAGCCGAAACCGGTCTTGCGCCGGCACGGGTCGATGGCTTGCTGGCCCTCAAGGGCGTGATCGTGCAGGACGAAGCCGAAGTGCTGGACGAGGCAGCGCGCGGGGCGCGCGATGCCGCGATCCTGGAAAGCCTCAGCGTGGCCCTGGACATGCTGGCCAAGGCACGTGGCAGCGAAGGCGCCAAACTGGCGGCTTTGCTGGGCAGCCAAATTGACGAGATCGAAAAGCTGACGGCGGAGGCGGCTGCGCTGGCCGCGGCCCAGCCCGCCGCCCTGAAAGCGCGGCTGGAATCCCAGCTCGCCGAATTGCTGGCGGGCGCGCCTGTGCCGCCCGAACGCCTGGCGCAGGAAGTGGCGCTGCTGGCGACGCGCGCCGATGTGCGCGAGGAGCTGGACCGTCTCACCGCCCATGTCCAGGACGCGCGCGCATTGATGGCGCAGGGCAAGGGCGTGGGCCGCAAGCTGGATTTTCTGGCCCAGGAGTTCAACCGCGAGGCCAACACGCTTTGCTCCAAGTCCTCGGACATCGCATTGACCCGCACCGGCCTCGCCCTTAAGGCGGTGATCGACCAGTTCCGCGAGCAGTCCCAGAATGTCGAATGAGAATATCAGCCGCCGTGGCCTGATGCTGGTCCTGTCCTCGCCGTCGGGCGCGGGAAAGACCACTCTGTCGCGCCGCTTGCTGGAAAGCGACAGGAACATCTCGCTGTCGGTTTCGGCCACCACCCGCGCCATGCGGCCCGGCGAAGTGCATGGCAAGGACTATCACTTCCTGAAAATGGAAGAGTTCGAAGCCTGGCTGGGCGAAGGGAAATTCCTGGAACATGCCATGGTGTTCGGCAACCGCTATGGCACGCCGTCGCATCTGGTGACGGACGAGCTGGGCGCAGGGCGCGATGTGCTGTTCGACATTGACTGGCAGGGCACCCAGCAGTTGAAAGAAAAGATGCGCGACGATCTGGTCAGCATCTTCATCCTGCCGCCCAGCCATGACGAACTGGAGCGCCGCCTGAAAACCCGCGCCCAGGACAGCGACGAGATCGTGGCGGGGCGCATGGCCAAGGCGGCGGACGAAATCAGCCACTGGCCCGAATATGACTATGTCGTGGTCAACACCGATGTGGAAAAAGCGCTGGCCGACATTCAGGCGATCCTGAACGCCGAGCGCCTGCGTCGCAGCCGCCAGACCGGCATTTCCGAATTTGTCGGCCGGCTGATCTGAGCTTCCGCGCCTGTTTGTGCTATACTGCACAAAGGGGAATCGCCGGGGGCACCATGACTGACAATACCAATTCGCGGCGCGTCATTCTGGGCGCGCTTCTGTCGCTCGCGCCGGCGCAGGCCTTCGCGCAGTTCCAGATTCCCAAGGAAGCCACCGACTATCTCAACCGCAAGATGGGCGGGTCGCCGTCCGCCGCCACCGGGCCTATGCCTGCAGGCGCGTCGCTCAGCCAGGGCCAGATCGGCGCGGGCCTGAAGGATGCGATGAAAGTCGCCTCGCGCCGGGTGATCGGTCAGGTCGGAAAGCCCGACGGTTTCTTCCGCGATCCCGCCATCCGCATTCCGTTGCCCGGTTCGCTGGAGCGCATCGCCTAGCCGCTGCGCAGCGTCGGCGCCAGCGGGTTGCTGGACGATCTGGTGCTGCGGATGAACCGCGGCGCCGAACAGGCCGCGCCCAAGGCGCTGAACATTTTCGTCGATGCCGCATCCGGCATAAGTTTCGACGACGCCCGCGGCATCCTCACAGGTCCGCAGGATTCGGTGACCCGCTATTTCGAGCGTACCTGTGCAGGTCCACTGACCACATCCTTCACGCCGATCGTGCGTTCCAGCCTGAATGGCGCGGGCGCGATGCGGGCGCTGGATGCGGTGCAGGCCCGTGCGGGGAAAATACCGCTGATCGCCCAAGGCATGAATCTGGGGCAGGGGCTAGGACTGGGCCAAGGACTGGGACAGGGCCTGGGCAATTTCGATCTGGTCACCTTCACCGTCGGCAAGGCGATGGAGGGGCTGTTCCACTATCTGGCGGTGGAAGAGCGCGAAATCCGCACCGACCCGGTGGCGCGTTCCACCACCCTGCTGCGCAATATCTTCGGCTGATCTAAAGGCTTCGCGACTTTTAAGATGGCCGCGCTGAAGCGCGGGCTAGCGCCGCGAACTGCGCGATCGTCAGGTCTTCGGGCCGGGCGGTGGGATCGATACCGGCCTTTTGCGCCAGCGCCTCGCCGCCCAAGGGCTTCAGCGACTGGCGCAGCATCTTGCGGCGCTGGCCGAATGTGGCGGCGGTGATTTTTTCAAGATCCGAAAGATTGCACGGCGCCAGCGGCTGCTGGCGCGGCTCCAGCCGCACGATGGACGACGTCACCGAGGGCGGCGGCACGAAGGCATGCGGATTGACGTCGAACAGGATTTTCGCTGTGCAGCGCCACTGGGCCAGAACCGATAACCGGCCATAGTGTTCGGTACTGGGTTGGGCGGTGATGCGCTGCGCCACTTCCTTCTGGAACATCAGGGTGAGGCTGGCCCAGACCGGTGGCCAGCTTTGCACGGTCAGCCATTTGATCAGGATCGCGGTGCCGACATTGTAGGGCAGGTTGGCTGCAACCCGTGCCCCGTTTGGCAGGATGGCGGTTTCATCCAGCGTCATGGCGTCGGCGGAAATCACTTCCAGCCTGCCAGGCCATGCGGCGGCAACCTGCTCCAGCGCCGGCAGGCAGCGCGCATCGCGTTCCACCGCAATGACTTTGCCCGCGCCTTCGCTCAGCAGCGCCCGTGTCAGGCCGCCGGGGCCGGGCCCCACTTCGTAAAAGGTGCCGCCATCTTCGGCGCCGGCGGCGCGCGCGATCTTGCCGGTCAGGTTGAGATCGAACAGGAAATTCTGGCCCAGCGATTTCTTAGGCGCCAGGCCGTGCGCGGCAATCACTTCGCGCAGGGGCGGCAGGCCATCGCCGCCGGCTTTACTTGAATCGGGCATCGGCCATGTCCGCGGCCATCTTCACCGCTGCGATCATGCTGCGGGCATCGGCCTTGCCCGTGCCGGCGATGTCGAACGCCGTGCCATGATCAGGCGAGGTGCGCACGATGGGAAGGCCCAGCGTCACATTCACGCCGTCCCAGAAGCTCAGCGTCTTGATCGGGATCAATGCCTGGTCGTGATACATGCACAGTGCTGCGTCGTAAGTCTTGCGCGCTTCCTCGTGAAACAGGGTGTCGGCGGAAAGCGGTCCGGTAACGGCAAAGCCGCGCGCCTTCAGCGCCGCCACGGCGGGCGCGATCACGGTCAGGTCTTCATCGCCCATCACGCCGTCTTCTCCGGCATGGGGGTTCAGGCCCGCCACCGCCAGGCGCGGCAACAGAATGCCGAAATCGCGGCGCAGCGCGGTGAGCACGATTTCGGCTGTTGCGAATACGGAAAGCTTGTCGATCGCTTTGGGCACCTGCGCGACGGGCATGTGGATGGTGAGCGGCACCACGCGCAGCTTGTCGCTGGCCAGCATCATCACCGCGCGGGGCGCGCCGGTCAGGTGCGCCAGGAATTCGGTATGGCCGGGAAAGCCAAAGCCCGCGCCCTGCAGCACCGCCTTGTTGATCGGCGCGGTGACAACCGCGGCCGCTTTGCCCGCCAGGCAGGCTTTCACGGCGATCTCGATGGCCTCGATGACCGCCGCGCCATTGGCGCGGTCCGGCTTGCCGGGTTTTGCGGCGGCGCGTGCGCTGGTGGCGATCAGGGCGTTCTGGTGACGGGCAAAGATGCCGGCATCGCCAACCAGCCTGAGGGGATGGTCACCGATGCGTCCGCTGAAATGCTCGAAGGCCGCCTGCGCCACCTCGGGGCCGATGCCCGCAGGCTCGCCCATGGTGAGGAGGATCGGTAACGTCTTTGCGTTACCGGATGAGGGCATCGGGCCGGCTGTCGTCGCGCACCTGGATGTTCGACGCGCGCCGCAGGTCGCGCAGATAGCGCCGCGCCAGCGCTGAAATCTGGGACTGGAACAACTGGTCTTCCACCTGCTGGCGCGTGGGCATCACATAGGCTGTCTTGAGCTGCGGGCGCTGGTCGCAGCGCACGATCAGCTCGATGCCGGCGTCCGAGATGAACGGCACCGCCGCATCGCCCGGGCCGCTATTTTCCATCGCCTTCTGAATCTGCGGGCTCAGATCGCCCAACCGGATGTTGCCCAGGTCGTTATAGACCGTGCCCTGCATTTGCTTGTGGACCTGTTCCAGCGTGGCGCAGCCATTGAAGCGCTGCTGCAACTGGACGGCCACCGCCATCACATTGTCGAGTTCGGACTTGGGGCTTTTGGGATTCACCGGGAACAGGAAACGCGCCAGCGGGAGGGTGCCGGCCGGGCCGGTGACGCCGGTCTTGGCGGTTTCGATCTTGGTGCCCAACGGCTCCTGGCGTTCGCGCAGGCCCAGAATGTAATAGCCACCGGCCGAACGCACCGGCTCGGAAATCTCGCCCACCGCCAGCTTGGCCAGCACGCTGTTCAGCTCCGGAGCAAGCTGGCCGTCATTGATCCAGCCCATATCGCCATTGGTGGCGGCGCTGGGATGCTGGCTGAACTGGCGCGCGACCATCGCGAAGGGCGCGCCTTGGCGCAGTTGCACCAAGATATTCTCGGCGTCCTTTTTGACCTTGCCGTCCTGCTCGGGATTGTCGACGGGCAAGAAAATTTCCATCACGCGGTAATGAGGCTTGTTGGCGCCTTCGGCGTGGCGGCGCATTTCGGCGTCGACCATTTCGGGCGTGATGTTCACGCGGTCGCCATACTGGTCCTGCACGGCCTTCATCCAGGCGATCGAGGCGGTGATCTGCGAGCGCAGCGCCTCTTCGCTGGCGCCGGCGGCGGTCAGGGTCTGGCGCAGTTGCTGGATGGTGAACTTGTTGTCCGACATCATCGCATTGATGCGCTTGTCGACTTCGGTGGGGCTGACGGTGATCTTCTTCTTCACCGCTTCCTGAAGCTGGAGCTTCTCCGATTCCAGGGTTTCCAGAATCTGCGCGCGGATGCTCTTGCGCTGTTCGGGGGTGAGCTGCTGGTTGATGCCCGACGTCGCCAGGTACAGCGCGACGCGCTGGCGCACTTCATAGTCTGAAATGGATTCGTCGTTCACCGTGGCGACGATGGAATTGGAATCGTCCGGATCGCCTTGCGGCTCGGCAGCCTTGGCATCGGCGGGCGCCGTGCTGGCTTCCTGGATCGCCGGCACGAAAGCGGGCGTGGCAGGCGTTGTGGCGGCAGGCGTGGCGGACGGCGTGTCCGCAGCGGTGGCGGGCGCGGCGGATGGCGTGGTGCTGGCGACCGCGGGAGCGGTGTTGGACCGCGCGGGAGCGGCGGCTGCGGCAGGCGCCGGGCGGCTCACCGGCGCGGCGGCGGCAGGCGCGGCGGCGGCAGGCGCGGCGGCGCGAGGCGGGACGACGGGCACCGATGCCACGGGTGCGGGCTGGGTCGTGGGTGCGGCGACATCGTCGGTGATCGGGGCTGAGTCGGCGGTGGGCGCAGCGACATCATCGGTGGTCGGCGGCGGAATATCGGCCTGCGCCATCCGGAGGGGCTTTGCCACGGGCGCACGGGCAGAGTCATCCTGCGCCAGACCCGGCGCGCTGGCCCATATCAGCGCGGCAGCGCCCAGCAAGAGTCTGTTGGTAATTCGCATCGTCTGTTTGTTCGTGGACCGCACAGCTGGGATCGTCCTCGCCAAAATCGGCGTTCGCCCCTAACCCGCTGCCAAAATAAAGAATTTTGCGCTGCAATCAAGGCGCGAACCCCTCGCAACCCCAGCAAAATCAGGGGTGGGTCAGGGCGAAAACGTCCCGTGGGAACAGGGAGAAGGGCTGGATCGGGGTGTCGCCGGTTTTGAGATTAAACCGCAGAATCACCGAGGTGGAGGGTGGCAGGCCCAGGATCACGTCCTGGGTGAATTTACGCCGGTAGGCCACGGAAATGGCCAGGCATTCGTCCTCATAACCCAGGCCAAACTCGGTATTGAGGAACTTTTCCGACTGCAGGTCGCGCTGGCCCGCCACAAAGACCTGCCAGTTGCGCCAGACATTGAGGTCGAGCTGGGCGTTGATCTCCTGGCGGCTGGGCAGGCCCAGGGTAAGGGCGGAGGTCGGAAGCTGCACATAGCTGACCTGCACCGAGGAGCGGCCGCGTGTCCCCGTGACGTAAATTTCATGCCGCCGCACGGTGCCGTTGCCCCGGTCCACCGAAATGCGGTCGGTGATGTCGAGGTTGGGGAACTTGACCGAAAAGCTGCCCACCAGGTCCGAGCTGGTGCCGCTGTTGCCCGACAGCCGCGCGAACAGCGGATCGGGCGGACGCAGGCGATAGGTCTGGCCGAACTGCGTCTGGACCTTGCCGCCGCGGAACAGCGCTTCGGCCATCATGCCGACATTGGCGCGCGGCCCGGTTTCGATCAGGTCGTAGCCGGGCACCTGGTTGAAGCTGAAGACATTGTTGTCGTCGAATTCGAAATTGTTGGAGTCTTCGATGCGCAGGTTCGCCGGATTGCCGCCATAGGGCTGGGCGATCACTTGCGCGATGGGCTGCACGATGTAGGACCGGCCGCTGCCGCCCTGCGCCACGAACGGCCAGCGCCAGTCCAGCGCCGCAAAGGCCGTGCCGCGCTTGACGGTGTAGTCGCTGGCGGGCGTGGCGCCGGCCGCCGGCACGTCGAAGTGATAGCCGTCGCCGCGCGCATTCAGGACAAAGGTCCAGATCTGGCCGTCGCCGAACACGAAGGGCTTTTTCCACTCCGCCTCGCCGGTCAGGCGGTGGCTGTTGCGGCCCGTGCGCCGGCCCAGCGCGACGCCGTTAAGGTCGAAGCGGAACGCGCCGCCCGCCACTTTCTGGGTGGGAATGAATGAAGCTTCCAGTCGCGGCAGCACATAGGGAATGGCTGCCTGGATGTCGCTGGAGCGCAGGCCCTGGAAGTAATAGCTGGTCAGCGCGAAGCGCGAGCGGCCCGGGGTGCCTTCCACGAAAATGTCGCTCACCAGCCGATCCAGGAACGAGATGTCGTAGAACCGCATGTACGCATTGTTGGTCGTGGTCTGCACGTCGAAACCGGTGCGCCACTCTTGCGTGAAATTGTGCCGCCCCGAGCCGAACAGATGGCCATAGGTCTGGTTGCGCGCCGTGCCCGACAGTCCGCCTTCCTGATTGTAGGCGCCGCTGCCCTGCAGCCACATGCCGCCCTGGTTCCAGCGGACGCGATATTCCGCTTCCAGAAGCTGACCGCCATTGGTCGAGGCCATGGGCGACAGCGTCATGTCCTGGCTCTGGTTCAGCGCGATATAGACCGGCGCGCGCAGGAAGTAGCCGATCTTGGTGGAGTTGCCGGCTTCGGGCGTCAGCAAGCCGCTGGCATAGCGCACGGTGGGATCAGGCACCGACATCACAGGAAGCCAGGCGACAGGAACGCCACCCACTTCCATCACCGCGTTGCGGAATTTGACCTTTTTCGCATCCTGGTCATAGACCACGCGCTCGGCCCTGACCTGCCACAGTGGCGTGCGGCTGCCGGTCTTCTGGCAGATGGTGCAGGGCGAATAAACCGCGCGATTGGCGATCACGGTATTGTCGTTGATGCGTTCGGCGCTGCGGGCCGCCAGCCGTCCGGTCTTGCCGATCAGCGCGCCGAAGCCCTTCAGCGCGCCATCGCGCATGCGGTCGGTCAGCACGACTTCGTCGGCGAAGGCGACATTGCCGCGCGCATCCATCAGGCTGACCTTGCCGCGCGCCGTGATCGTGTCGGTGGTCTGGTCATATTCGACCCGGTCGGCCATCAGCGTCCGGCCCTGGTCGGAAATTTCGACATTGCCCACCACCGAGACGATCTTGCGTTCGTCGTCGTAAACGACTTCCTCGGCCTGCAGATAGATCGGCTCGCGCTCCGTCGCCGGTTTGACCGTGCGCGGCGGGGGCGCATTGATCTGGGCCGCGGCCTGGGCGATCAGCGGCAGCAGGGCGCAGGCGCCCAGCGCCGCCAGCCGGAAGGATGTCATCAGACGTCCTCCCCGTGCGGATGCGTCAGCAGACGCGCCAAAAAAGAAAAGCAGGAGGGCGGCATTAGCCGTCCTCCTGCGAGAATACCAGAGTCATGCCGATGAGAATGGATGCCAGCGCGGGTGCTGTTGCCGCCAGCAATATGGGCACCGCGCCGGAACGGCCCAGCACGGTGGTGAGATCCTGGAAGAAGAACACGGCAAAGCCCGCCGCTGCGCTCATCAAGATGACCTTGGTCAGGCCGATGTCGCGTCCAAAGCGCAGCGAAAAGCTGGCCGCCATGAACACCATCGCTGCAAACAGCGCGGGCAGGGCATAGAGGCTGTAGAGATAAAGCTGGTAACGCGTGGCGGAAAATCCTGCGGCCTGGGCGGCGCGGATATAGCCGGGCAAATCCCAGAAAGACAGCGTGTCGGGCGAGGCCGAGCTTTCCACGATCTGCTCCGGCGTCAGCGTGGTGTCGAGACGATAGCTGGCATGATGCTTGGGCGAGCCCTGCGGCCCGGAAACCCAGGCATCGTTCATCGTCCAGTAGCCGTCATGGAGCTGCGCCGATTTGGCGTCGATGCGTCCGGTAAAGCGGTCGCCTGCGCCGTACAGGAAAACCACCACGTCCTGCAGATGCTCGCCCTGCCGCGCCACGCGCAGGGCGTGGATCACCGACTGCTGGGTTTCGTCGCCCTGGCGCAGCCACAAGCCGTTGATCGACACCGAAAGCTGGGATTCCAGTCCCTTGACGTAGCGCGCTTCCAGGCCCGCGAACTCCGAGAACATTCGCGCGGAAATCGGCGTGAAGATCGTCACCACGAACACGCCGATCAGCACCGCCACCGTCAAGGGCGGCATCAGGAAATCCCAGGCCGAGACGCCGGCGGCGCGCGTCGCCACCAGCTCGCGGCTGCGCGCCAGCCGGACGAACGTGAAAACGCCGCCCAGCAGGATGGCGAAGGGCAGCATCTTCTGCCCCAGATTGGGAAGCTGCAGAAACGCCATGCCGATCGCCACCGAGGTGGAGACATTGTGCCCGGCAGTGCGGTTCAGAAGATCGACGATGTCGATCGACAGGGCCAGCACCAGGAAGATGGCGTAAACCGTCGCGAACCCGATCAGGAATTGCACGGCAAGATAACGATACAGCGTCCAGGACCAGCTCATGCCGGGGCCTGTAACTGGCGCCGCGCCAGGATGGAAGTGGGACTATAGCCCGCCAGCACCGCGATCGCGGCGCCCGCGCCCAAAAGCGGCAAAAGATAGAATAGCGACACCAGCGCGGGATGGCGCTGGGCCAGTCCCATGATGCCGTAACCGGCGATGCGCAGGCCCGCCGCCGCCAGGCTCGCCATCGTCAGGCGCAGCGCGATGCTGCCGCGCTGGCGCCGCCCGCGCATGACTGCCGCCAGCGCGATCATGGCGAAGGCGATGGCATAGAGTGGCTGCGACAGGCGGTTATGGCCTTCGGCGAAGAACTGGTTGCGGGTGCGCTCGTCCACGTCCGGCTCGGGGGGCCAGAACAGTTCGCTCAGATACCGTTCCGGCATCTTGCGCAGCGTGTTGCGCGTGGGCCCGGCGAACTGGTCAAGGTTGATGGTGTGGCTTTTGTAGTTGAGCACCGAAAGCTGCTTGCCGCCCTGTTCGCTCATCTCGACGGTGCCGTCGAGCATGATCAGGCGCGTGCCGACCGGCGTCTGGGCGAGAATGCCTTTCTCGGCCAGATAGGTGATGGGGCGCTTTCTGTCGCGATTGTCGTGCACCAGAATGCCCTTGATGTCGCCATTGCTGCCCAGCGCGCGGATGAAGACGGTCAGCCCCTGTGTGGGCGTGTTGAAATCGCCTTCGTTGAGCAGCGCGCCCGCCATGTCGGCGCGAATGTCCATCACCTTGTCGCGCAGGGCGCGCTGGCCCGCCGGCATCAGCCACAGGGCGCAAAGGTAGGTGAGCAGCATCACGATGCCCGCCGCCGCCAGCACCGGCATGGCAAGCTGGCGCAGCGAAAAGCCGGCGGACGCCATCGCCACCAGCTCGCTCTCGCCCGACAGGCGGTGCAGGGTGAACAGCGCCGCGAAGAAAAAGGCGATGGGCATGATGATCATCAGCAGCGTGGGCAGCAGCAGCAGGATCAGGTAGAGGAAGGTGGGGGCCGACTGGCCGCGATTGATCACCAGGTTGAGCAGCGGCAGGATGTTGACCAGCCACACCACGCTGGTGAGCAGGAAGGTCAGCATCGCTACCGGCCCGATGAGCTGGCCCAGCAGGTATACGGATAGCCGCCGTGGGCGCAGGGCGCCTGGCAGCCTTCCGGGCGCTTTGGGACGCGCGCTTCCCATGGCCTTAGGCCCCTTCTTGGAGGTCGGCGTGGATTCGACCTAAACTAGCACCAGAGTTCAACTTTTCGCCAATTCCCCGCCTGTTTCGGAGATATAGCATGCAGATTTCCTTTGTCGCGCCCTCGAATATCGCCGCAGGCGCCTGGGTGGTGGGGGCGACCCATGGATCCGTCCTGCTGCCGGCGGCGGCGCGTGCCGACAAGGCATCCGGCGGGGCCCTGACCCGCGCCCTGAAATCCTCCAGCTTCACCGGCAAGGCCGGCCAGATGCTCGAAGTGCTGGCGCCCGCCGGGCTGGCCGCCTCGCGGTTGCTGCTGGTCGGGTTGGGCAAGCCCGAAAGCGTGGACGAAAAGGGGCTGGAGACGCTGGGGGCGCAGATCGTGGCGCGGCTGTATGCGGGCGGGGAAACCGCCGCCAGCCTGGAGATCGAGCTTCCCAAGGGCTCGAAACTGAAAAAGGCGGAAGCCGCTGCGCATCTGGTGTTCGGCGCGCGGCTGCGCAGCTATGCCTTCGACAAGTACCGTACCCGCAATCTGGACGAGTATGTGAAGAAGCTGACGACGCTGCGCGTCGTCACGTCGGACACGGCAGCGGCGAAGAAGGCCTTTGCCGGCCTGTCGGCGGTGGCGGACGGCATTTTCCTCGCCCGCGATCTGGTGAACGAGCCGCCGAACATTCTGCATCCCGAGGAATTCGCCCGCCGCGCCAAGACGCTGCTGACCAAGCTGGGCGTGAAGGTCGAAATCCTGGGCGAAGCCGAAATGAAGAAGCAGGGCTTCGGCGCGCTTCTGGGCGTGGGCAAGGGCAGCGCGCGCGAAAGCCAGCTGGTGGTGATGCAATGGAATGGCGCGCCCAAGACCAAGAAATCCCAGCCCATCGCCTTTGTCGGCAAGGGCGTGTGTTTCGACTCCGGCGGTCTTTCCCTGAAGCCGGGCGGCGGCATGATGGGCATGAAGGGCGACATGGCGGGCGCCGCCACCGTCACCGGCACCATGCTGGCGCTGGCGGCGCGCAAGGCGCGGGTCAATGTCGTGGGCGTGATCGGGCTGGTGGAGAACATGCCCAGCGGCGACGCCACCCGCCCCGACGATGTGCTGACCTCGCTGTCGGGCCAGACGATCGAAGTGCTGAACACCGATGCCGAAGGCCGGTTGGTGCTGGCCGATGCGCTGACCTACACGCAGCGCCGCTTCAAGCCGAAATTCGTCATTGATCTCGCGACGCTGACCGGCGCCATCGTGCAGACGCTGGGCTTCGAACATGCCGGCGTCTTCTCCAATGACGATCAGCTCGTGCAGCGCATCCAGGCGGCGGGCCGTTATACCGGCGAGCGGGTGTGGCAGCTTCCGCTCGATCCCTTCTATGACAAGATGATCCGCTCCAAGATCGCCGACATGAAGAATATCGGCGGCGGCAATTCCGGCGCCATCAGCGCGGCGCAGTTCCTGCTGCGCTTCATCGAAAAAACGCCCTGGGCGCATCTGGATATCGCGGGTGTCGCCTGGCAGGACGGCGAGCAGAAGCCGACCATTCCGAGCTGGGGCACCGGCTGGGGCGTGCGCCTGCTGAACCGGATGGTGAAGGAACACTACGAGGCGTGACCGAAACTCTTTTCTACCATCTGGAACGCCGTTCGCTGGAAGACGTGCTGCCCGGCCTTGTCGGCAAGTCGCTGGAACGCGGGTGGCGGGCGGCGATCCGCACGGACTCCAGCGAACGCTCCGATGCGCTCGATACGTTGCTCTGGACTTATGACGACCAGAGTTTCCTGCCGCATGCGCAGGCGGGCGATGGCGACGACGCCCTGCAGCCGGTGCTGATCACGGTGGAAGAGGGCAATCCCAATTCGGCCCAGATTGTTTTTTATGTCGGCGGCGCCATGCCGTCCGACTGGACGGTGCTGGGCGATCTGGCGCGGGTCGTGCTGCTGTTTGACGGGCGGGACGAAACCACGCTGGCCAGCGCCCGCGCCGCCTGGAAAGACGCCAAGGCCGGTGGTCACGATGTGACCTACTGGAAAGAACAACCGAACGGAAAGTTCGAAAAGCAGGGTTGATAGCGTGGGTTATTTCAGTCCGTGGATGATCGGCAGTTTCCTCATCAGCCTGGCGATGGCCTGGCACATCATCCGCACCGGTCGTTCGCCCATGTGGCTGATGAGCCTGGCGATGGCCTCGCTGCTCAGCTTTGCGGGTATGGCCTTGATTAGCTGGTTCGCAACCATCGGCATATGGATCGGCTATCTGTTTGTCGCTGTAATTCCCGATCTGCTCAAGTCGGACTCGGCGCGGCGTTTCAAGGCGGGGGTGGTGAAAGTCACCGATCCGGGCCGCGACTATCGCGTGGCCAAGCGCAATGTCGATCTGGTGGGATCGGTGGATTCCAAGCGCACGTTGGCGGAAGAGTGCATTCGCGGCGGGCGCTTCGGCGACGCTATTGAACTGTATGAAAGCGCCATGGAAGGTCCGCTGGGCGCGTCCGACCCGGCGTTGCTCAAGGGTCTGGGCCGGGCGCGTATGCTGTCGGGTGATGGCCCCGCGGCGGAAGCGTTGTTCGTCAACCTGAAGCAGGTCGATCCCGCCGCCTTCGATGCCGATGCCGAACTGGATTACGCCCGCGCCCTGGCGCTGCAGGGCAAGAATGACGAAGCGGTGGCGCAGTATGAAAAAGTGGTGAGCCGCTATCCGGGCGAGGAAGCGCGCGCGCGCTTTGGGCTTCTATTGGAAAGCATGGGGCAGGCGACCCGCGCCCAGGCCTTGTTCGCGGAAATCCTCGCCTCGGTGGAAGGCGCGCCATCTTATTATCGCAGCCGCCAGCGCGAATGGGTCGCGCTGGCGAAGTCGCACATCAAGTAATCCGCTTGCCGCGCGGCGCCACGGCGTAACAGCACGCGCCGATTAGGCAGATCGCGCACAGTCCCAGCAGGCCCGCCGTGTTGTTGGCGAAGGCGGCATCGAGCGCCGCGCGCAGGTTGGGCGCGGCAAAGCCGCCCAGATTGCCAATGGCGTTGATCAGTCCGATACCGCCCGCCAATGCCGCGCCGCTGAGGATTGCGGTCGGCATGGTCCAGAACATCGCCGGTGCCACGATCAGGCCGCTGGCGGCGATGGTAAGCGCGACCATGGCGACAATGGGCGAACTGGTCAGCGCCGAAACCGCCAGCGCGCAGCCCGACAGCGCCAGTGCCATGGCGCCCACGGGACGGGCATTGCCGCGCGCGTCGCACCAGCGCGGCAATATCGTCACCGCCACCAGCGCAGCCGCCCAGGGGATGGCCGAGACCAGTCCGACTTCCAGGCCAACGCTCGTGCCCAGGATACGTCCGATCTGTGTCGGCAGGAAAAAAGTCAGGCCGTAAAAGCCAGCCTGGATCAGGAAATAGACCAGCGCCAGGAACAGCACGCGCGGATTGCGCAGCGTTTTCCACACGCTGGCATGTTCGCGGCTTTGATTGTCTTTCTGCAGTTCGGCCTGCAGCACCGCTTTTTCATCGTCGCTCAGCCATGTCGCCTTTTGCGGGCCATCCTTCAGAAGCCACAGCACCGCAATGCCGCCGATCGAAGCGGCCAGGCCTTCGACGATGAACATGATCTGCCAGCCATGCATGCCGAACGCGTCATGCGCCACCAACTGTCCCGATATCGGGCCGCCAAAGGTCAGCGCCAGCGGTGCGCCGTAAAAGAACATGCCGACCGACCGCGCCCGCGCCGAGGCCGGATACCAGTAGGTGAGATAATAGATCACGCCCGGAAAAAAGCCGGCCTCGGCCATGCCCAGCAGGAAGCGGATGACGTAATAGGAGGTCGGGCCTTCCACGAATGCGGTCGCCGCCGAGATCAGTCCCCAGGTAATCATGATGCGCGCCAGCCAGACCCGCGCGCCGATGCGGTGCAGGATCAAGTTGGATGGCACTTCCAGCACCGCATAGCCGATAAAGAAGACCGACGCGCCAAAGGCGAAGGCCGCGGCGCCGATGCCCGCATCGGTTTCCAGGCCCTCGCGTGCGAAACCCACATTGGCCCTGTCCAGGAAGGCCAGCATGTACATCATCAGGAGTGTGGGCATCAGATTGCGATGCAGCTTGGGTATGATGCTGGAAAGCTGCGCCTGGGCCATTGCCGACCGTCCTGTTCTGTTATGGGCGGCGTCAGTCTAACAACAACAGCGCGTTGCGCGGTCAGATATTTTCGGCTTCATAGGCTTCGGTGGCGGCCAGCCATGCCTTCTCGGCCGCTTCGAGCTTGCGCACCGCATCGGCGCGCTTCTTGGAGACTGATGCCGCCTTGGCCGGATCCCTGCTGAACAGCAGCGGGTCGGACAGGCTTTTGTCCAGCTTGGCGATCTCGTCATTCAGGGCGGCGATCTGGGATTCAGCGGCCGTGACCTTGTCCTTCAGCGGCTTGAGATTTTGGCGGCGCTCCGCATTGCTGCGGCGGGCTTCTTCCTTGTTGACCTTGGGCGCGGGTTCTTCGACGCGCCGGGTCGGCGCGTTGGTGCCGGTCAGCAGGAATTTGCGGTAATCGTCCAGGTCGCCTTCGAACGGCGTCACTTTTCCATCGGCCACCAGCAGCAGCCGGTCGGCGGTGGCTTCGACCAGCCGGCGGTCATGGCTGACCAAGATCACCGCGCCGTCAAAATCGTTCAGCGCGGTCAGCAGTTCGTTGCGCGCGTCGATGTCCAGATGGTTGGTGGGCTCGTCGAGAATGAGAAGGTTGGGCTTGTCCAGCGTCGCCAGCGCCAGCATCAGCCGCGCCCGCTCACCGCCCGACAGCTTGCCGACGGCGGTGTTCTGCTTGTCCTGGGCAAAGCCGAAGCCGCCAAGCTGGCCGCGCACCTGTTCCAGCGTCAGCTTGGGGCGCATGCGCTGCAGCGTGACGATCGGCGTGACGCTGGTGTCGAGTTCTTCGGCCTGGTGCTGGGCGAAATAGCCGACGACCAGCTTGCGCGCCGGGGTGAACTCCCCGCCCATCGCCTGCAGCTTGCCGGCCAGCAGCTTGGCCATGGTGGATTTGCCATTGCCGTTCTTGCCCAAAAGCGCGACGCGGTCTTCCGGATCGAAGCGGAAGGACATGTTGGTCAGGATCGGCTTGCCGGCTTCATAGCCGACGCTGGCGCGGTCCATGGTGATCAGCGGCGGCGAAGCCGGTGTGGCTTCGGGAATGCGGATCGGCGCGACATGCTCGTCGGGTGGTACGTCCGTTACCGCCATCTTGGCCAGCGCCTTCATGCGGCTTTGCGCCTGCGCCGCCTTGGCGGCGGACGCCTTGAAGCGGTCGACGAACTTCTGCATGTGGGCGCGGGCCGCTTCCTGCTTCTTGGCGAAAGCAAGATCGTTGGCGCGCGCCGCAGCGCGGGTGGCCATGAAGGTGTCGTAGCCGCCGGTGTAGAGCTTCAGCTTGCCGCGCTCCAGATGCAGGATGAATTCGCAGCCCGTGTTCAGCAGGTCGCGGTCATGGCTGACGATCAGGATGGTGCCGCGATATTTCTGGATGAAGTTCTCCAGCCACAGCACGCCTTCCAGATCCAGATAGTTGGTCGGTTCGTCCAGCAGCAGAAGATCGGGCGCCGAAAACAGGATCGCGGCCAGTGCCACGCGCATGCGCCAGCCGCCGGAAAATTCCTTGCAGGGGCGAAGCTGGTCTTCGGCCGAAAAGCCCAGACCGGCCAGAATTTCGGCGGCGCGCGCCGGCGCGGTATAGGCGTCGATCGCTTCGAGACGATGATAGATGTCACCCAGCTTGTGGCCGTCGGTCTCGTGCTCGGCCTGGGCCAGCAGCGCCAGGCGTTCGGGATCGGCTTCCAGCACGGTGTCGATCAGGCTGGTGTCGGTGCCGGGCGCTTCCTGCGCCACCGCGCCGACGCGCCAGGCATTGGGCCAGCTCACCTCGCCATCGTCGGGCTGCAGCCGTCCCAGAATGACGTTGAACAGGGTGGATTTTCCCGCCCCGTTGCGGCCCACCAGGCCGATGCGGCGGCCCGCGGGCAGGTTGGCGGTTGCACCGGACAGGATTTCCCGCCCGGCGATACGCACCACAATGTTATCGATCGCCAGCATTTGTGGGGCCTTATAACGATGCTTGCCCTAGGCGCAATCACAATGCATAACCCCGCCGCTTTAACTTTTTTGGAGTTTCCCCATGGCCACCGAGCGCACTCTTTCGATCATCAAGCCGGACGCCACGCGCCGGAACCTGACCGGCAAGATCATCGCCAAGTTCGAGGAAGCCGGCCTCAAGGTCGTGGCCTCGCGCCGCTTGAAGCTGTCGCAGGCCGACGCCGAAGCCTTTTACGGCGTCCACAAGGAACGCCCCTTCTTCAAGGACCTGGTCAGCTTCATGATCTCGGGCCCGGTTGTGGTGCAGGTGCTGGAAGGCGAAGGCGCCATCCAGAAGAACCGCGACGTGATGGGCGCGACCAACCCGGCCAATGCCGCCGCCGGCACCATCCGCAAGGAATTCGCCGAAAGCATCGAAGCCAATTCGGTGCACGGTTCGGACGCCCCGGAAACCGCCGCCAACGAAATCAAGTTCTTCTTCCGCGACCTGGATATCGTGGGCTAAGTCGAGTTTCGACGGGTAACGTGATAAAAGGCTCCCGCATCGCGGGAGCCTTTTTCGTATGAGCATGGAAGGCAAAACCGTCGTCATCACGGGCGCGACCTCGGGCATCGGTGAAGTCGCTGCCATTCGCCTGGCGCAGCGCGGCGCGCGGATTGTCTTTACCGCCCGCGACAAGATTCGCGCCGACGACACGCTGGCCAAGCTGCGGGCCGCCAATCCGATTGCCGATCACACGCCCTGCATGGCCGAGCTGTCGTCGCTGGCGGAGATGAAGCGGGTGGGCACCGAGCTGGCGCAACTGCCGCAGATCGACGTTTTGATCAACAATGCCGGTGCGATGTTCGGCAAACGGCATGAGACCGGCGATGGGCTGGAAATGACCTTCGCCCTCAACCACATGGCCTATTTCATCATCACCAACCGCCTACTGCCCCGATTGAAGGAAGGCGCGCGGATCGTGACGGTGGCGTCCAACGCCCATCGCGGCGCCCGGCTGGACTTCGGCGATCTGCAATCGCGCAGCGGCTATTCCGGCTTTGCGGTCTATTGCCGCTCCAAGCTGGCCAACATCCTGTTCAACCGCGAACTGGCGCGGCGCGCGCCCTTCGGCGTCACCTGCAACGCGCTGCATCCGGGCTTTGTCGCCACGCGCTTTGGCAACAACAGTGGCGGGATGCTGGGCGGCGTGTTCCGGGCGATCAAACCGATTGGCGCGATCTCACCGGAAGAGGGTGCCCGCACCATCGTCTATCTGGCGGGCTCGCCCTCTGTCGCTGGCGTCACGCGCGAATATTTCTATGAGTGCGCCATTGCGATCCCGAGCAAGGAAGCCTTGCGCGATAGCGATGCGCTCCGGCTGTGGGAAGCGTCCGAGAAAATCGCGTCGTAAAAGCGTCAGGCGAAAACGGCCAAGCCGTTCTGCAATTTGACCTTGCCGCTGGCCAGTAGCTTGAGGGCTTCGGGATAGAGAGTGTGTTCTACCGCCAGCACGCGGTCGGCCAGTATTTGCGGCGTGTCGGACGGATGCACCGGCACGCTGGCTTGCGCAATCACCGGTCCGGCATCCAGCTCCGGCACCACGAAATGCACCGACGCGCCCGATTTGGTCTCTTGGGCCGCGATCACCCGCTCATGCACCTTGATGCCCTTGTAGGCGGGCAGCAGGGACGGGTGGATGTTGATCAGCCTGCCTTCCCAGCCGCGCACGAAACCGTCGGACAGGATGCGCATGAAGCCCGCCAGCACCACCAGCTCGGCATCGGCCGCGCGCAAGGCGGCATCCACCTCGGCATCGAACGCCTCGCGGGTTTTTCCGGCATGGGGAACGACGGCTGTGGCAATGCCGGCGGCGCGCGCGCGGTCGAGGCCGCCCGCACTCTCGATATTGGAAATCACCTGAATGATCTTGTAACTGCTGTCCGCCGCGTCGATCAGCGAACCCAGATTGCTGCCGCGCCCGGAAATCAGAACGGCGACGCGCTTCAAAGCTTAAGAGCCCCGCGATAGACCGTCTTGGCTTCGCCGGGCCCGGCAACCAGCTTGCCGATCCGCAAGCCGCCACCAAAGGCGGCGATTACCGCATCCGCATGGGCTTCGTCGGCCACCGCCACCATGCCGATGCCGCAATTGAACGTGCGCAGCATTTCGCTTTCCGCGATGCCCGCTTCCCGGGCCAGCCACTGGAACACTGGCAGCACCGTGATGGCGTTCAGATCGACTTCGCCGTCCAGCCCTTCGGGCAGGCAGCGCGGCAGATTGTCGGTGATGCCGCCGCCGGTGATATGGGCCAGGCCCTTGACGCCGCCGCTCTGCATCGCGGCCAGCGCGTCCTTTACATACAGCCGGGTCGGGGTGAGCAGGGCTTCGCCCAGCGTCTTGCCCGGCGCGAAGGGCGCCTCGGCCTCCAGCGTCAGGCCGGATTTCTCCACCACCTTGCGCACCAGCGAATAGCCGTTGGAATGCACACCGCTGGACGGCACGCCGATCAGCACGTCGCCAGCCTTCATGGCCGACAGTTTGGGCAGGATGGCGTCGCGTTCCACCGCGCCGACCGTGAAACCCGCCAGGTCGAAATCGCCCTTGGCATACAGGCCCGGCATCTCGGCGGTTTCGCCGCCGATCAGGGCGCAGCCGGATTCCTTGCAGGCCCGCGCGATGCCTTCCACCACCGTGGCGGCGGATTCCACATCCAGCTTGCCGGTGGCGTAATAGTCGAGAAAGAACAGCGGCTCGGCGCCCTGCACCACGATGTCGTTGACGCACATGGCGACCAGATCCTGGCCGATGCCGTCATAGCGTTTGGTGTCGATGGCCAGCTTCAGCTTGGTGCCGACGCCGTCGGTGCCGGAGACCAGAATCGGGTCCTTGAACCCGGCGGCCTTCAGATCGAACAAGCCGCCGAACCCGCCCAGATCGGCATCTGCGCCGCGCCGCCGGGTTGCCTTGGCGGCTGGGCCAATCCGTTCCACCAGCGCTTCGCCGGCGTCGATATCCACGCCCGCGTCTTTATAAGTCAGGCCATTTTCAGGGTAAGACATGGCCTTCGTTTAAATAGCCGCCGGGGCAGGCGCAAGACGAGGGTGTGGAACACGCACAGGCGGTATGTACGGTCCTAATTTTGCCTGTTTTGGCACGGAGTTAGACGCCTTTCGCCCGCGCAGGTAGGCCAGTATAGTCCCGCCGCATATCACAGGCGTCCCATGCATCCGCGTTTTCGCACTCTCTTTTCTGTCGCCCTGTTTGCCATGGCGTTCTGGGCTGTTCCGGCGGCGGCGCAGGATGCGCTCTATACGGTGCAGAATGTCCCGGTGGATGCCGGCGGGGCGTCCTCGACCGAGGCGCTGAACGCCGCCCTCAACCAGGGCCGGGCGCGCGCTTTCCAGATTCTGTTTCGCCGCCTGACCCGCCAGGCCGACTGGGCCCGCCAGCCGCCGCTGGACTCGGCCGCGCTTTTGCGGCTGAGCCGGGGCTACACCATCGCCAACGAACGCCGCTCGACCACCCGCTATGTCGCGGACGTCACCTATATTTTCAATCCCAATGCAGTGGGGCAGGCGCTTCGCGCTGCCAACATCGCGTTTGCCCGTACCGCCGCGCGGCCCATTCTGGTGATCCCCATGTCGCCGGGCGTGGGGCGCGGTCCCTGGGCCAGCGCGCTGACTGCGCCGGGCGTGCAGGGCACCACCGTGCCTTTCACCGTGTCGGGCGCGGACAGTGATGCCGAACTGGCGGGCCTGAACTTTGAAACTGCGACCTACAATGACGTCGCCGCCGTGGCGGCGCGCCACAGAGTCACCGAAGTGGCGCTGGTGCAGGCCGTTTACGCCAACGGCAAGATGGCGGTGAACATCCGCCGCCTGGGCCTGGGCGAGACGCCGGCCCGCGTCAGCGTCGATGTGCCGATGGTACAGACCGTCAGCACCACCTATCCGTCCGCCGCCCAGGCCGCGGTGCGCACCATCGAAGACATGTGGAAGTCGCGCAGCGCGGTGGATTTCAGCCAGCGCGGACGGCTCACGGCGGATGTGCGCATCGCCTCGCTGGCGCAGTGGGGCGAACTTCAGAACCAGATCGCCGCCATCAGCACCGTGACCGGCACGACCGTGACGGCGATGACGGTCGGTTACGCCCGGATCAACCTCTCCTATGTGGGCGGTGCCGAGCAACTGCGTGAGGCATTCGCCAGCGCAGGTCTTTCTCTCATCAACCGCGGCGGGCAGTGGACTCTGGCCCGCGCCGGCCAGTAGGGGCCGGGGTGATCCGGCACATCCCCAACATGCTTTCGGGGCTTCGGCTCCTGGCCGCGCCGTTGGCGGCGTGGCTGATCCTGAACGAGCGTGATACCGCCGCGCTGATCGTCTTCGCGCTGGCGGGGGCGAGCGACGGCCTGGATGGCTATGTCGCGCGGCGCTGGGGTTTCATGTCGCGTTTCGGCGCCTGGCTGGACCCGGTGGCCGACAAGCTGCTGATGCTGTTCTCGCTTACCGCGCTCTACATGGTGGGCGCCACGCCGGTCTGGCTGCTGGCGCTTGTGGTGGCGCGCGATGCGGCGATTGCCGCGGGCTGGCTGCTGATAAACCAACTGGGCCTGCCGCAGCGAAGCGAGCCGTTGCTGATCGGCAAGATTTCCACCGTGGTGCAGGTTCTCTACATCCTGATCACCATCCTGCTGCTGGCGCTCGATGTCGAAGCGCCGGGCATTTCCAGTATCGCCGCCTGGATCACCGGCCTTGTCACCATCAGTTCGGCCGCCGCCTATGCCGGCACGTTCCTGCGCGGCGTTGTCGCTGAGAAGAAATCTCCGTGACGCAGCTTGTCCTGCCGCTGGAGACGCGCAGCGCCCAGGGCCGATCCGATTTCATCGTGGCCCCCGGCAATGAACGCGCTGTTGCCTTTATCGACTCGTTCCGCGAATGGCCCGCGCCTGCCGCAGCCCTGATCGGCCCGCCCGCCAGCGGCAAGTCGCATCTGGCCGCCGTGTGGGCGCAGCGCGTGGGGGCAGGGGTTGTGCAGGCGATGGCGCTGAACGCCGATGTGCCGCAAGGCCCGCTGGTGGTGGAGGATGTTGCGCAGGGCGTGGCGGAAGCGCCGCTGTTCGCGCTGCTGGAACGCGGCGCGCCGCTGCTGCTGACCTCGCAGGTGGGGCCGGCGGACTGGCCCACGAAATTCCGGCTCGCCTTGCCGGACCTGGCATCGCGCAGCCGCGCGCTTCTGGCCTTCGACCTGTGGGCGCCGGACGACGCGCTTTTGATGGGGCTGGCGGTCAAGCTGTTCGCCGACCGGCAGTTGCAGGTGCCCGAAAGCGTGATCAGCCACATGATCGCCACATTGGAGCGTTCGCCGGGCGCCATCCGCGACTTTGTCGCCCGCGCCGATGCCGCCGCGCTCGCCGCCAAAAAGCCGGTCAATCTGGGGCTTATCAAGGGCTTGCTGGCCGATACGCCTCCGCGTTAACCCCTTTTGTCATGACATGTTCACGGATTGCGGCTTAGGTTTGCGCCATGTCCGCCAGCCCTACCCCCGGCCTCGCCGTCGCCAATGAGGATGCTCCCAACACGCCCGAGGTTTCGACCGAGGATGTGATGGCGCTCAAGCATCACGAGACGCTGTCTTTTGATCCGGCCTCGCCGGAGCGGTTCATCAACCGCGAACTGTCCTGGCTGGCCTTCAACCGCCGCGTCATTGAAGAGTCGCTGAACCGCCGCCATCCCCTGTTCGAGCGGCTGCGCTTTCTGTCGATCTCCGCGTCCAACCTGGACGAGTTCTACATGGTGCGCGTCGCCGGCCTGATGGGCATGGTGCGTGAGGGTGTCACCACCGCCAGCGCCGACGGCATGACGCCCGCCCAGCAGCTTGCCAAGGTCGATGAAACCGCGCGCGGGCTGATCGCCGACCAGCAGCGCATCTGGGCCGAGCTGCACGCCGAGCTGCGCCGCGAAGGCATCGCGGTGGTGACGGGCGAGGAGATTGCGCCGCGTGACCGCGACTATCTCGCCGCCCAGTTCGCCGAACAGATTTTTCCGGTTCTGACGCCGCTGGCGATCGATCCGGCGCATCCGTTTCCGTTCATTCCGAATCTGGGTTTCACCATTGCCGTGCAACTGTCCAACAAGCGCGACGGCAAGGAATTTTCGGCGCTGATCCCGGTGCCGTCCCAGCTCAAGCGCTTTATACGCCTTCCGGACAGCGAGAACCCGTCTTCGCCGCGTGACGTGCGCTTCATTCCGCTGGAGCATGTCATTGCGTTGTTTTTCGACCGGCTGTTCCCCGGCCATGCGGTTTCCGCCTGGGGCATGTTCCGCCTGTTGCGCGACAGCGACGTGGAAGTGGAGGAAGAGGCCGAAGACCTGGTGCTGCTGTTTGAATCGCTGCTCAAGCGCCGCCGCCGCGGCAGCGTGATCCACATGAAATGCAGCGCTTCGATGCCGGGCGCCTTGCGCCATTTCATCGCCGAGCATCTGGACCTGGACGATTCCGAAATTGTCATCGTGAACAACCTGATGGGCCTGTCGGACTTGGCCAAGCTGATTCTGCCCGAACGCCCGGACCTTCAGTTCAAGCCTTACATCGCCCGCTTCCCCGAGCGCATCCGCGATCACAATGGCGACTGTTTCGCCGCCATCCGCGAAAAGGACCTGATCGTCCATCACCCGTTCGAAAGCTTCGACACGGTGGTGCAGTTCCTGCGTCAGGCCGCCGCCGATCCCGATGTGGTGGCGATCAAGCAGACGCTGTACCGCACCAGCCATGACAGCCCCATCGTTTCGGCCCTGATCGAAGCCGCCGAAGCGGGCAAGTCGGTCACCGCGCTGGTGGAACTGAAAGCCCGTTTCGACGAGGCCGCCAACATCAAATGGGCACGCGACCTGGAACGCGCCGGCGTGCAGGTGGTTTATGGCTTCATCGCGCTGAAGACGCACGCCAAGATCAGCCTGGTCGTGCGCCGTGAAAGCGGCCAGCTTCGCACCTATTGCCATTTCGGCACCGGTAATTATCACCCCAACACCGCGCGCATCTATACCGACCTGTCGCTGTTCAGCGCCGATCCGGCGCTGGGGCGCGACGCGGCGCAGCTTTTCAATTTCATCACCGGCTATGCCGAGCCGACGGGGCTGGAAAAGCTGTCCATGTCGCCTTTCTCGCTGCGCGGCAGGCTGGTGGAAGCGATCCAGCAGGAAATCATGCATGCCCGCGCCGGCAAACCCGCCGCGATCTGGGTCAAGCTGAACAGCCTGGTCGATCCGGCGATGATCGACGGGCTCTACCGCGCCAGCCAGGCCGGGGTGAAGATCGAGTTGATCGTGCGCGGCATCTGCTGCCTGCGCCCGGGCGTGCCGGGCCTGTCCGAAAACATCCATGTGAAATCGATCGTCGGGCGCTTCCTGGAGCATGGCCGCATCATCTGTTTCGGCAACGGCCATGGCCTGCCGCACAAGGATGCGAAACTGTTCGTGTCGTCCGCCGACTGGATGCCGCGCAATCTCGACCGCCGGGTGGAAACCCTGGTGCCCATCGAAAACCCCACAGTCCATCAACAAGTCCTTGACCAGATCATGGTCGCGCAGCTGAAAGACCAGGCGCAAAGCTGGTATATGGAGCCGGACGGGCAATATGTCCGTGATTCTCACTCCGAGGACGCTGATGCTTTCTCCGCGCACACCTATTTCATGACCAACCCGTCGCTTTCCGGGCGCGGCCGCGCGCTTAAGATGCAGACTTCGGACACCCGCAAGCGCCGGGATTGAAGACCGGTGTCGGGTTCCCCTGATCTGCGGAGCGCGTCTCCCCGCAGCGCCAAGGCGCGCGGGCCTGTCGCCATTGTCGATATCGGCTCCAATTCCGTGCGTCTGGTGATCTACGAATCCGCCAGCCGCATCGCTGCCACGCTCCAGAACGAAAAATCCATCTGCGCCATCGGGCGTGACATGGTCACAAGCGGGCGCCTGCATGCCGAGGGCTGCGCCGCGGCGCTGGAAGCCTTGGCGCGGTTCCGCGTCATGGCGGACGGCATGAAGGTGGAGGTGCGCGAAGCGGTGGCGACGGCGGCGGCGCGCGATGCCGTCAATGGCGCCGAATTCATTGCCCGCGCCGAAAAGGCCTGGGGCGGGCCGATCCGCATTCTCACCGGCGAAGACGAAGCGCATATCGCCGCCGAAGGTGTGCTGGCGGGCATTCCCGACGCGGACGGGCTGGCGGCGGATCTGGGGGGCGGCAGCCTCGACATGGTCACGGTCCGGGGCGGCGCGACGGGCGCGGCTGTCACGCTGCCGTTCGGGCCCTTGCGGCTGATGGACCAGTCCAAGGGCGATCCCGACAAGGCGCGCGACATTGTCGACAAGGGGCTCAAGCATGTGCCGGGCCTGTCGGCCCCGGCGCTGTATGCGGTGGGCGGCATCTGGCGCAGCTTCGCGCGCGTCGACATGGAAGAGCAGAATTACCCGCTCCATGTGCTGCAGCATTACACCATTCCGCGTGGGCGGGCGCTGCGGCTGTGCCGCCTGCTGGCGGGCCTGTCCAAGGACAGCGTGCGCAAGATCAAGGTCGTGTCCAAGCGCCGCGCCGAAAGCCTTCCCTATGGCGCGGTGGTGCTGGAACGGCTGCTGGAGGCAGGCGACATCAAGGATGTGGTGATCTCCGCATACGGATTACGCGAAGGCCTGCTGTTTCGCGGCCTGACCCCGGACGAACGCCTCAAGGATCCGCTGGTGGAATTTGCCCGCGCCACCAACATCCGCACCGCGCGCGTGCCGGCCCATGCCGATGAGATGATCCGCTGGACGGCGCCGCTGTTCGAAGGGGAGAGCGGGGAACTGGCGCGCATCCGCGAGGCGAGTGCCTATTTTTCGGATGTGGGCTGGCGGCGTCATCCCGACGACCGGTCGCTGGGCGCCTTCAGCCAGGTGCTGACCGCGCCCTTTGCCGGGGCCAGTCACCGGGCCCGCGCGCTGATCGCGACATCGGTGTTCCACCGCTATTCCGGCGACGAGGATTTTCCGCAGGGACTGGCGCAGGCCGGATTGCTCGACAAGGATGACGAGAAGCGGGCGCTGCTGCTGGGTCTTGCCTGGCGCTTCGCCTTTTCGCTGTCGGCCAGCGCGTCGGGCGAGCTGGCGCAGTACCGGCTCCGCCTGACGCCCTCCAAAATCATCCTGGAGGTGCCGCCCCGCCGCGCCGCCATCGCGGGTGAGCCGGTGCAGAAACGGCTGGGGGCTTTGGCCGACGCCTTGGGCCGCAAGGGCGAAATACTCGTTGGGTGAGGCGGATCCGCGAAAGGTCCGGGGGACCGTTCGCCCGCCGAACGCCGCAGCGCCGCGTTTATTTTCGTGGCGCCAGGCCGGACTAACCGCTTGCTGCGCCTGCGAAAAATAACCGCTTTGGGAACCCGCCCTTGCGCCCCGGCCCGCGTAAGGCTTTAAAGGGGGCAAGATCTGCGTGACGGGGCGGGAAGCGCAGCCAATAGTTCAGTCTTTCAAAGACTTAAGGAGTAACGTCATGGGTGCGTTCAGCTGGGTTCACATTGCCATTCTGGCCGCCGTCGCGCTGGTGCTGTTCGGTGGCCGCGGCAAGGTCTCCGACCTGATGGGCGATTTCGGCAAGGGCATCAATTCGTTCAAGAAGGGCCTGACCGAGAAGGACGATCCCAAGGTCATCAACGCCGAGGCCAATGAAAAGGACAAGACGGCGGTCTAAATCGCCGTCATCATTGCGCGATCCGGTTCATCTTCGCGCTTTCTAGGCTCGCGTTTTTCCGGATCACGCGGGGGCGTTTTTCATGTTCGATCTGTTCAGTTCGAGCCATCTTCTCATCCTGCTCATCGTCGCGCTGGTGGTGGTGGGTCCCAAGGACCTTCCCAAGCTGCTGCACATGATGGGCAAGTGGGCGGGAAAGGCGCGCGCCATGGCGGGCGAATTCCGCAAAAGCTTTGACGAGATGGCGCGCCAGACCGAGCTGGACGAGCTGCGCAAGGAAATCGAGGCGCTGAAGAAGAACAACCCGGTGTCCGAATTCCAGAACACCATGACCGACATGCAGAACAAGATAAACGATCCCCTGGCCGCGGCCATGGACGGCGCCAGCCAGTCTTCGCCCGAAACCTCCGCGCCGCTGGAAGGTGGCCCCGAACCGCGCGCCGGGGAATTCGAAGTCACCGATGCCGCGCCCGCGCCTGCGCCCGAACATGAACCGCTGGCCGAACCCGCGCCCGCCCGCAACGCATCGCAGGCCTGACGCACGTGGTAACGCCAACCCCTGAAGATGAAGCCGCGCTGGACGCCACCAAGGCGCCGCTGATGGAGCACCTGCTGGAGCTGCGCAAGCGGCTGATCTATGCGGTGATCGGATTCGGTATCTGCTTTGCGGTGAGCTTTGCCTTCTCGACCCAGATATTCAACATCCTGACCGCGCCGCTGCACGAAGCGCTGCGGGGCCGTTCCAACGATCACCTGATCTACACCGCCCTGACCGAAGTGTTCTTCACCAAGGTGAAGATCGGCATGTTCGGCGGCCTGTGTTTCGGCTTCCCCGTCATCGCCTGGCAGATCTGGGCCTTTATCGGTCCGGGTCTTTACAAGCATGAGAAGAACGCCTTCGCGCCTTTCCTGCTCGCGGTGCCCTTCATGTTCGCGCTGGGCGGATGCTTCGTCTATTTCATCATGCTGCCATTCTCGATCCAGTTCTTCGCCGGCTACCAGGTGCCGACCACCGACGGCGCCATCGGTATCGAGCTGCAGGCCAAGGTGAGCGATTATCTGAGCTTCGTGATGACGCTGATCTTCGCCTTCGGGCTGACGTTCCAGCTTCCGGTATTGCTGACGCTGCTGGGCAAGGTCGGCATCGTCAGCAGCAACGGCCTGCGCGAGATGCGCCGCTACGCCATTGTCGGCCTGTTCGCGGTGGCGGCAGTGTTCACGCCGCCGGACGCGATTTCCATGCTGGCGCTGGCGGTACCGCTGGTGATCCTCTACGAAATCTCGATCTTCTGCGTGAAGATGATCGAAAACGGCCGCGCAAAAGAAGATGCGGAGCGCGCCGCCCGCGACCTGACGCCGGCCTAAGCCGCCGCCACGCGCCGTCCCACCCGGATGCGGCTGGCGGGGAAGTTCAGAACAATGCGCGTGCCGCGTCCGGGCAAGCTGGAAATGGCCAGCGTGCCGTCATGCAATTCCAGCATCGCCTTGGCCAGTGGCAGTCCCAGCCCTGTGCCGTTGTGCTTGGCGGTCATCTTGTTTTCGATCTGGCCGAAGGGCATCAGCGCCTGCTGGATTTCCGCCTCCGTCATGCCGATGCCAGAATCCTCGACCGCCACGGCATAGCCGCCGTCCGGCAGCGCTTCGCCGCTGACCCGCACATGCCCGCCTTGCGGCGTGAACTTGATGGCGTTGCCCACCAGATTGATCATGATCTGGCGGATCATGCGGTCCACCGCCAGCAGCCGCACGCTTTCGGGCGGCAGTTCGCCGATCACCTGCACGCCGTGTTTCTTGCCCAGCTCCGCCACCATGGCGAGCGAGCCTTCCAGCGACAGGCGCAGTGGGAATTCCTCGGCGCTTTCCAGCGACATTTTCCCGGCTTCGATCTTCGACAGGTCCAGGATGTCGTTGATGATGCCCAGCAGGTAGCGGCCGCTGCTGTGGATGTCGCCCGCATAATCCAGGTAACGCGGATTGTTCACCGGCCCCAGATACTGCTCCTTCATCACTTCGGAAAAGCCCATGATGGCGTTCAGCGGCGTGCGCAGTTCGTGGCTCATATTCGCCAGGAAGGCCGATTTTGCCCGGTTCGCTTCCTTCGCCTGTTCGGCGGTGATCGCCAGGTGGCGGGACATTTCATCCAGCCGGGTACGGCTTTTCTGCAACTGGCTGATCACATCGCGGGCATAGAAAATGATCGGCGCGGCGATCACGGCGATGACCACAGACTGGTTCAGCACATTGATGGACTGAACCGGCAGGCCTTCCATGGCGCGCGCCAGCATGTGCAGCGGCGCCGCCGCGCCCACCGCCATTGCCGTCAGCGCGGCGGTGGCGCCGTAACGCCCCAGCGGCGACAGCCGCGCATCCAGCGCGTCCAGTGCCGCACGCAGCCGCGCTGGAATATGGTTTCGTGATTTCCGGTCCAACCGGTACCCCCCAGTCATGTCGAAATGTTACGCCCGCTCCGGTTGCAGCGTGGTTGCGGGGGCGGGCGCAATTGTTCCGAACGGCTTAGGATTTCGTTAGGGAATTGGGGCAGGGAAAGCCGCCCCTTTGGCCGCCTTTGACGGGTGGGGGAGGCCATGGCATGAGCCTGTTTCCGGAAGGGATTCCCATGCACGACATCAAGGCTATCCGCGACGATTCCAGCGCCTTTGTGCGGGGTTTGACGCGCCGGGGTTTGGGCGACGCGCAGGCGATCGCCGACGGCCTGCTGGCGCAGGACAAGGCGCTGCGCGACCTGCTGGTCAGGCTGCAGACCGACCAGGCCCGGCGCAACGACGCTTCCAAGCTGATCGGCCAAGCCAAGGCGAAGAAGGACGAAGCCCTGGCGGCCAGCCTGATGGCCGAAGTGGCCGGGCTGAAAGAATCCATCCAGCAGGGCGAGGCCAGCCAGCGCGAACTGGAAGAGGCGCTGAAACAGGCGCTGGCCGTGATCCCCAACATTCCCGCCGACGATGTGCCCGATGGCGCCGATGAAGCCGCCAACGTGCCGGTCGCGGCGCGCGCCTTCGGCAAGGCCCCTGGCATTAATGCGCCCAAGCAGCATTTTGAAATCGGCGAAGCCCTGGGCCTGATGGATTTCGAACGCGCCGCCAAGGTTTCGGGTGCGCGTTTTGTTTATCTGAAGGGTGATCTGGCGCGGCTGGAGCGCGCGCTTGGCGCGTTCATGCTCGACACCCACACCCAGAAATTCGGCTATACCGAAATGGCGCCGCCGGTTCTGGTGAAAAGCCCGGCCTTGTTCGGCACCAACCAGTTGCCGAAATTTGAAGAAGATCTTTTCCGCACCACAAATGAAGACCCGTTCTGGCTGATCCCCACGGCGGAAGTATCGCTGACCAATTATGTCAGTGACGAAATCCTGAACGAAGCCGAACTGCCGCTGCGCTTTACCGCCTTCACGCCCTGCTTCCGCGCCGAAGCCGGTGCGGCGGGCCGCGACACGCGCGGCATGATCCGCCAGCACCAGTTTTCCAAGGTCGAGCTCGTGTCGATCACCACACCCGACCAGTCGAATGCCGAACATGAACGCATGACCGATGCGGCGCAGGAAATCCTGAAAGCCCTCGATCTGGCGCACCGCGTGGCGACGCTGTGCACCGGCGACATGGGGTTCGGCGCGAAAAAGACCTATGACATCGAAGTCTGGCTGCCGGGCCAGAATGCCTATCGCGAGATTTCCTCCTGCTCCAACTGCGGCGATTTCCAGGCTCGGCGCATGAACACGCGTTTGCGCAATGCCGAGGGCAAGGTGAAGGGCCCGGTGCATACGCTGAACGGTTCGGGCCTGGCGGTGGGCCGCACCATGGTCGCGATCCTGGAAAATTATCAGCAGCCCGATGGCAGCGTCGCCATTCCTGCCGCGTTGCAGCCTTACATGGGTGGCAAGAAAGTTATTGAGAAGCTCTGATGCGCATTCTTGTCACCAATGACGACGGCATCCATTCGCCGGGGCTGACCGTCGCCGAGAATATCGCCCGCGCCATTTGCGACGATGTCTGGGTGGTGGCGCCCGAGAACGAACAGTCGGGTGCTTCGCATTCGCTGACCCTCAGCGCGCCTCTGCGCATGCGCCGGATGGACGACCGCCATTACGCCGTCAGCGGCACGCCCACCGATTGCGTGATGATGGGCTGCCTGCATCTTTTGAAAGACCAGATGCCGGATCTGATCATTTCCGGCGTCAACTGGGGCTCCAACCTGGCAGACGACGTCACCTATTCGGGCACCATCGCGGGCGCGATGGAAGGCTGCGCGCTGGGCATTGCGTCCATCGCGCTGTCGCAGGCCTATGACGAATCCTCGCGTTTGGAGATCGACTGGTCGGCGGGCGAGGTGCATGGCGCCGGTGTCGTGAAGAAGCTGGTCGCGGCGGGCTGGCCCGCGGGCACGCTGATGAATGTGAATTTCCCGGCCTGTCCGGCTGCGGCGGTCAAAGGCACCGTGGTGGTGCCGCAGGGCAAATATGATCTGCAATCCACCGAAATCGAGGAACGGCACGACGCGCGCCAGCGCGCTTACTATTGGATCGGCCTGCGCCGCCGCCGCGCCACGCCGCCGGACAATACCGATCTGGGCGCGGTCTATGCCGGCAAGATCGCGGTCACGCCGCTGCACATGAACCTGACGGAACTTTCGGTGCTGGATGCGCTGCGCCAGCGGCTGGCGCAGTAAAGAAGCATTAACTTTCGCCGATTGCCTACCAGAGCCTGTGCCGCCAGGGCTTTGCGCGTCTAGAAATGCGCCTCCACACGGTTAAACCCTTCTCAACTTTTCCCACGCATGATCCGTTTCGAGACAGTGCAGAAGGCACATCCGATGGTTCATATTCGCAAGATTGCTCTGGTCGCGTTCGCCGCGCTCGCCGCGCCGCTGATGGCAGGCTGCGCCACGACACCCGAAACCCAGTTGAGCTGGGATGCCAATACCCGCGTCGGCAAGACGCGCACCACTGCGGCTGCCAAGCCCAAGCCGAAATCGGCCAAGACCTATGTCTATGAAGACAAGTATGCGTCCGCCAAGCCGACGCCGCGGCCCACGCCCAATTACGTCACCAAGAATGTGAAGCCCTATACGCCCGTCACCGCCCAGCCGATTGCGCCGGTCGGCGGCGCGCCGACCTTCGCCTGGCCGGTCAGCGGCCGCGTGGTTTCCGATTTCGGCGCCACCGCCAGCGGCGGCAAGAATGACGGCATCAATATCGCCACCGCCATGGGCGCGCCGATCCATGCCAGCGCTTCGGGCACCGTGACCTATGCGGGCGATGAATTGAAAGGCTACGGCAACCTGGTTCTGATCAAGCATAACGGCGGCTACACCACCGCCTATGCCCATGCCGAACGGCTGGTTGTGTCGAAGAATGACTTTGTCGCGCGCGGCCAGGTCATCGGCTATTCGGGCCAGACCGGCGATGTGACCAGCCCGCAGTTGCACTTCGAAATCCGCTCGAACACGACGCCGGTCAATCCGCGCTCGTATCTGACGACGACCTCGGCTTCGAACTAATCCAGTTTCTGGCCGAGTTCGCCCGCATTTGGCCGGCGATTGCCTACGCTGTCGCTAGGCAATCACATTGCTGCAGGCAGCAAAGTTAAGCGTCGAGTTTCTGCCCCAGTTCGCCGGCCAAATCCTGAATGAACTGCCAGGCGACGCGGCCCGAACGGCCGCCGCGTCCCATCGCCCAGGCCAGCGCGCGCCTGCGCAGCTCTTCCGGCGCGATCTTGAGCTTGTGATAGGCGGCATAGCCTTCGATCATCGACAGATATTCGTCCTGCCCGCAGTGATGAAAGCCCAGCCACAGGCCGAACCGGTCTGACAACGACACTTTCTCCTCGACCGCTTCGCCGGGATTGATGGCGGTGCCGCGTTCATTGTCGACCAGATCGCGCGGCATCAGGTGCCGCCGGTTGGAGGTGGCATAGAAAATCGTGTTGGTGGGCCGCCCTTCGATGCCGCCTTCCAGCGCCGCCTTCAACGATTTGTAGCTGGTATCGTCCTTGTCGAAGGACAGGTCGTCGCAGAACATCACGATGCGGCGCTTTGAAGCGCGCAAGGTGCGCAGCAACAGCGGCAGCGTGTCGATGTCCTCGCGGTGAATTTCGATCAGCGCCAGCCGGTCTGCCCCCTTGCGGTCTTCATTGACCTCTTCATGCACTGCCTTGACCAGCGAGCTCTTGCCCATGCCGCGCGCGCCCCACAGCAGCGCATTGTTGGCGGGCAGGCCTTGCGCGAACCGCCTGGTGTTGGCCAGAAGCGTATCGCGCTGATTTTCCACGCCCTTGAGCAGGGCGATATCGACATGGGAGACATGCGGCACGGCGACCAGCCCACCCTGCGCCGGCTCCCATACAAAAGCGTCACCATCCGGCAAGGTGCCGGCCAAGGACGCGGGCGCCAGCCGTTCCAGCGCGTCCGCGATGCGGGCCAGCAGGGCGGGGCTCGCCAGTGCGTCGTTTTTGTCGCTGCTTGTCATGCTAACCCCTTGATTTCCAATAGTTGCAAAGGAAGGCCGCGCCGCTATAGTCCGGCCCGCATTCCAAGCAAAGACCGCCACTATGAATCCGAACGATCCGATGTTCCAGACGCTGACGCTCGCGCTGCCGATGATCGCGATCTTCTACTTTCTTCTGTGGCGTCCGCAAAGCCAGCGCGCCAAGCAGTTGCGCGCCATGGTGGATGGCCTGCGCCGCGGTGACACGGTCGTCACTTCGGGCGGCATCCTGGGCAAGGTGGTCAAGTCTTCCAATGCCGACGATCCGGAAATCCTGATCGAGATCGCCGACAATGTGCAGGTGCGCGTTCTGAAAGCGACGTTGTCCGACGTGCGGTCCAAGAGTCAGCCTGCCGACAAGGACTGAATAGTTCGTGCTTAAAGTCTCTCTCTGGGTCCGCCTCGTCACCGCGATTGTTCTGGTGGGCGGGATCCTGATCGCATTGCCCAATGCGCTGCCCGAGTCGGTGCGCGCGCGTTTCCCAAGCTGGCTGCCGCATTCCACCGTCAATCTGGGCCTGGACCTGCAGGGCGGTTCCTACCTGATGCTGCAGGTCGACTTCGACCAGGTGACGCGTGACCGCGCCGAGTTGATGCTGGGCGACATCCGCGCCGCTTTTCACCGTGCAAAAATTCCGCTGACCGACCTGAACACCAGGAATGATACGGTTTCGGTGCGCGTCACCGATGCCGGGCGGATCGAAGAAGCGCGCAAGATCCTGCTGGACCTCAACCCGATGCTGGGCAGTTCGATGCTGGGGGTAAGCGGCCGCAACTACGATATCAGCGAGCCGGGCAACGGTGCCTTCGTGCTGCGCATGACCGAGCCCTTCAAGGTGCTCACGCGCCAGCAGGTGATGAGCCAGTCGATCGAGGTGGTCCGCCGCCGCATTGACGAACTGGGCACGCGCGAACCCAGCATCGAGCGTTCGGGTTAAGACCGTATTCTGGTGCAGGTGCCCGGTTTGCAGGACCCGGCCCAGCTCAAGGAGATTCTCGGCAAGACCGCCAAGATGACCTTCCAGCTCGTCGACGAGCAGGCCAATCCCAATGCGTCCGTGCCGCCCATCGGCAGTGAAATCCTGCCGATGATGCCGGACGCGGCCAGCAAGGATCTGCCGGTCCAGAAGATCGCCGTGCATCGCCGCGTGATGGTGTCGGGCGACCGGCTGACCGATGCCGGTACCTCGTTCGACCAGCAAAGCGGCCAGCCGGTGGTGACCTTCCGCTTTGACAGCGTCGGGGCGCGCCAGTTCGGCGACGTCACCAAGGAAAACGTCAATCACCGTTTCGCTATCGTGCTGGACAAGCAGGTGATCACCGCGCCCAACATCATGAACGCCATTCTGGGCGGTTCGGGCCAGATCCAGGGCAATTTCACCACCCAGAGCGCCAACAACCTGGCGATCCTGCTGCGCGCCGGCGCGCTGCCGGCCCCGCTGCACATTATCGAAGAGCGCACGGTCGGCGCCGAACTGGGCGCGGACTCGGTGAAGCTTGGCCGCATTGCGGCCTTTGCGGGCCTGGGCCTGGTGGCGCTGTTCATGGTGCTGCGTTACGGCCTGTTCGGCCTGTTCGCCGACATCGCCCTGACGATGAACGTGGTCCTGCTGCTGGCGATCCTGACCCTTTTCGGCGCCACCCTGACCCTGCCGGGCATTGCCGGCATCGTGCTGACCATGGGCATGGCGGTGGATGCCAACGTGCTGATCTATGAGCGCATCCGCGAGGAGCAGCGCAATGGCCGCGCCATGCTGGCTGCGATCGATACCGGCTTCCGCCGCGCCATGGCGACCATCGTCGACGCCAACATGACCCATCTGATCGCGTCGCTGATCCTGTTCCGGCTGGGCACCGGCCCGATCAAGGGCTTCGCGGTGGCGCTGGGCGTGGGCATCGTCACGTCCTTCTATACCTCGGTGATGGTGACGCGGCTGATGGTGATCGGCTGGCTGAACATTCGCCGCCCGCGCAAGCTGGCGATCTAGCGCGAGTTCCGCTAAAGTTCCCGGCTCGAATCTAGGGGAGGGGACCCATGGCCGCGTTTCTAGGAAATCTTCGCAACGTGGTGATTGCGAGCTTCGGGCTCGCCGCCATCATGGTCTTGATCTACATCGCCACGCAGGGCTGGGACGGGCTGCTGTTTGAACTGTTCCTGCTGCGCTGGCTGCATGTCGCCGCCGGCGTGATGTGGATCGGCCTGCTATGGTATTTCAACTTCGTCCAGATCCCCACCATGCCCAAGGTGCCGGACGAACTGAAAAAGGGCGTCACCGGCTATATCGCGCCGCAGGCGCTGTTCTGGTTCCGCTGGGCCGCGATGGTCACGATGGTGCTGGGCGTGATCCTGGCGCTGCGCAACGGTTACCTGCTGGAAGCCTATACGCTGGACCTCAGCGACGGCCTGGAAGGCTGGCCGGTTGTGCCCAAGTATCTGGCCATCGGCATCGGCATGTGGCTTGGCACCATCATGTGGTTCAACGTCTGGTTCGTGATCTGGCCCAACCAGCAGAAGGCGCTGAACATCGACAACAAGTATCCCGACCTGGCCCCGGCCGACAAAGCCGCCGCCGGCAAGACCGCGATGCTGTTCAGCCGCGTCAACACGCTGCTGTCGGTGCCCATGCTGTTCAGCATGGTCGCGGCCGGACACCTCTACTGAGCCGCAAGCCACGAAAGTCACGGAACCGCCCGCGCAAGCGGGCGGTTTCATTTTAGATGGATGCTGCGCTTCAAATGGATGCCGGTCTGGCAAATCGCCTGGCCGTTTCGGTGCGTACCGCCGATCCCGACCGCTATTTTTCCACGCTGTTCGCGCCCGCAGCCCTGCGTCCGTGCCTGTTCGCGCTCTACGCCCTGAACGCGGAACTGGCGCGGGTTGCCCAGACGGTGCGCGAACCGATGCTGGGCGCGATCCGGCTGGAATGGTGGCGCGAAACCGTGGAAGGCGCGGCCAGGGGCAATCCCCGCAACCATGACGTGGCCAAGGGGCTGGCGGCGCTGTTCGCACAGACGCCGCTGGTGCAGGCCGATTTGGAAGCACTGATTGCGGCGCGGGATTTTGATTCCTCCGCCGACCGCTTCGAGGACTTCGCAAGCCTGGAAAAGTATATCGATGCAACCGGGGGCGCGGTGATGCGGCTGGCGGCGCAGATTCTGGGCGGCAATCCGGCGCACACGGTTGAGGCGGCGCGCGCTTATGGCCTGACTGGGTTGCTGCGGTCTCTGCCGTTTCACAACAGCCGGCACAAGCTCTACCTGCCGCTGGACCTGCTGTCGGCGCTGCATGTCACGCCGGAAGAATTCTTCCACCTGGAAAAGGGCGATCCCAGGCTGGCGGCCACCATGCAGCAGATCAGCCTGAAAGCGCGGGACCATTTCCTCGCCGCGCGCGCCGCGCCAAAACCGGGCCCTTCCCTGGCCGCCATTCTGCCGGCCTCGCTGGTCCCGGTTTATCTCAGGCGCCTGCCCACGGGCCGTGATGTGCCAATCCACCGGCGTCAGATGGCGCTGCTCAGTGCGGCGATGAAAAGACGGCTTTAGGCGTCCAGCACGCTGGGGTCGACCCGCGGGTCGCCGCCCTTGTGCTTCACATCGCCATGGCTGATGCGGCGGTAATCCTTGAGCTGCTTCTGCGCCACGGCAAAGGCGTTATCCAGCACCGCATAGGCATCGGTCGCGGCCTTCTTGTGACCGTTATGGGCCAGCTCTTTGCTGACCACGATTTCCTTGCCTGGCACGCGCACCACGATATGCACGTCGGGCGGATTGCCGCTGGCCTTCTGGCTGCGGTGCGGCATCTCGATCACGACGCGACATCCGATGATGTGATCGTGAAACTGTTCGAGTTTATCGACGTGTCCGCGCACTGCCGTCTTCAGCGCGTCCGACGATTCCATATTGTGAAAAGAAAGCTCGAGGGGGATATCCATGCTGGGTTTTGCTTTGTTGCTTTTTTGACAACGTGCGGAACTGTAAAGGGTTTCGCGGAACTATTCAGCCGCCTGTTTGTCGCCCAGCCAGCCGGAAAGGTCTTCCAGGGCGCGGGCGCTCATCGCCTGTTTGCGGTCTTTGCCGCGGATTTTGGCCGATTTCGGGAAAGGGGGAAAAAGCCCGAAATTCACATTCATGGGCTGGAAGGTGCGCTCGTCGGCCCCGCCGGTGATGTGCGCCAGAAGGGCGCCGAAGGCGGTTGTGGCCGGGGGCGGGGTGACAGTGGCGCCCAGCACTTGCGCGGCCGCAAAGCGGCCGCACAAGAGGCCGATCGCGGCGCTTTCGACATAGCCTTCCACGCCCGTGATCTGCCCGGCGAAGCGCAAATGCGGTTGCGATTTCAGGCGCAGTTGCGCGTCCAGCAGGCGCGGCGAATTGATGAAGGTGTTGCGATGCAGGCCGCCCAGCCGGGCGAACTGGGCATTGGCCAGCCCCGGAATGGTGCGGAAGATGCGCACCTGTTCGGCGTGTTTCAGCTTGGTCTGAAAGCCGACCATATTCCACAGCGTGCCCAGCTTGTTGTCCTGGCGCAGTTGCACCACGGCATGGGGGCGCTGGGTGGTGCGCGGATCCTGCAGGCCCACCGGTTTCATCGGGCCGAACGACAGGGTCTGTTCACCGCGCGCGGCCATGACTTCGATCGGCAGGCAGGCTTCGAAATAGGGCGTGGACTTTTCCCATTCCTTGAAGTCGGTCTTTTCGCCATCGATCAGCGCGGCCACGAAGGCTTTGTACTGGGCTTCGTCCAGCGGCAGGTTGATGTAATCGGCGATGCCGCCGCCGGGGCCTTCCTTGTCGTAGCGCGACTGGAACCAGGCGATGTCGAAGTCGATCGATTCGCGATGCACGATCGGCGCGATGGCGTCGAAGAAGGCGAGCTGGTCCTGGCCCGTCGCCTCACCGATGGCCGTTCCCAGCGCGGCTGATGTCAGCGGGCCGGTCGCCACAATGGTGCTGCCCCAACTGGCCGGGGGCAGGGCGGTGATCTCCTCGCGGGCGATCGTCACATTGGGATGATCTTCCAGGGCCTGGGTCACGGTGGCGGAAAAGCCGTGCCGGTCCACCGCCAGCGCCCCGCCGGCGGGCAGTTTGTGGGCGTCTGCGGCGCGCATCACCAGCGATCTGGCCCGCCGCATCTCTTCGTGCAGGAGGCCCACGGCATTGTTCTGGGCGTCGTCGGAACGGAAGGAATTGGAGCAGACCAGCTCGGCCAGGGAATCGGTATGGTGGGCGTCGGTGGCGCGCACGGGGCGCATCTCGTGGAGAATCACTTGCGCGCCTGCTTCGGCCGCCTGCCATGCGGCCTCTGATCCGGCCAACCCACCCCCGACGATATGCAAACTGGTGCTCATGGCCGCAGGGCTTAGCAGCTCGGGAAAGGCTCGTGCAAAGGACATAATTCCTAAAACTTGGTCTTTTGGGGATTTTTTGCCCTGCCAAACGGTCTGGAAAGGGTTCCAAAGTCCCCCGGTTTTTCCCCGCAGGGATGCGGTAAAGCCTTTTGGCCACAGTCAAAAGGGAAATATGAAAGTCCGGTTGACTTAGCGCGAAGCTTCAAGGAAGTATGCGCCCAACATAAAGGGGGAAAGCCTATGTTTTCTTATAAGAGTGTTGTTGGTGCGTTTACGGCGGCTGTGCTTGTTGGTTCTTCGGCGTTCGCCGCGACGACCACCGGTACTCTCGCCCCCGGCAAGCCGGCTGGCGTGACGAAGGCCCAGACGGAAACCGGCGCGATCATTCTTGGCGCGGCTGGTCTTGGCCTCGCGGCGGGCGTTGCCCTGATCGTTGCCGATCAGAGCGGCAATCGTACCGAAGGTGGGGCTCAATACCAGTCCTCGACGACCACTGGCGCCGGCGGCGGCAACACGGCGCCGTAAGGCGACCGCTGCTCTTTCATACGTAATAGCGAAGGCCCGTTGTCCTGAGGACAGTGGGCCTTCTGCTTTTCAGGTTGAGCGCGATCGGGCGCCTTAATTTGGTGCAGGTTCTTAACGAATCTGTCTCAAGTGGCATGCGATGCTTGATCTCCCCGCTTGCATGCAAACGGGTGGTGATTAAGCGGAGGGCGGGCTTGCTGAGAGCGGCATCGCAGCCTCATATACGGTTCAGGTAAACAGGCGGACATGACAATGGCGGAAAGAGGCACCAATTACGCAAAGCTCGCGCTGGGCGCCGGCCTGCTTGCCGCTGCGGCTGTCGGTGTCGCTGCCTTCGTGCCGCGCCGCAAGCTGGCCCAGGTTGCCGAACCGCTGATGGGCCTGGCCAAGTTGCCGGTTGCTGCCGCGCTCACGGCCTGGGCGATGGGCCTTTGGCACGATGCCACCGGACCGCAGGCGCCCGTGTTCGACGACCTGCGTCCGTTTGACGAATTCTAGGTGATGGCGCGGGTTCCGGTCGTCGCGACCATTCGCGAAGCCTATGCTTTCACGTTCGCCAATCTCAACGGCATTATCGGCCTGATCTGGATTCCCATGGTGCTGGTCACCATCATGGGCTTCTTCACATTCCAGCGTTACTACAACGACGTCATCCATGCGATGGCGAGCGGCGCCACGGCGACGCTGGGACCGACCATGCTGATGATGCTGGGCTATATCATCGCCGCGCTGCTGCTGCATGCCGTGATGTATGTCGCCGTGGTGCAGCTAGCGATGGGCACGCGCCCGGCCCCGGCCTGGGCGCATTTCGCCTTCGGCGCGGAAGAGTGGCGGATGTTCCGCGCCTTTCTGGCGTTCGCGGGTCTGCTGCTGGCCGTTCTTATTCCCATTCTGGTGATCGGCACCGCCGCCACCGGCACGGCCGGCACCCCGAGCCCTGCCATGGCGGGGCTGGTGTTGCTGGTCTATGCCGTTCTGATTTTGGCGGTGCCCCGTTTTCTGGCTTTGCTGCCCGCCATCGCTGCGGCGGAAAACGTGCCCGTGTTGCGCCGCGCCTGGCAACTCTCCAGCGGAAACTTCTGGCGCCTGCTGGCGATCATGGCCGGCATCTTCATTCCCCTGCTGATCCTGATGGGCGTGTTGCAGCTCGCTTTGGGCGGGCGTTTGCCGTCGGTCCCGGCGGAAAACGAGCAGATGCGCATGATGGCGGGCCTGCTGCGCGCGCGCGACACGCTGCCCATCGTCAGCGGGCTGGGCTTTTTCCTGTCGCCACTGCTGATCGGCCTGTTTGCCAGCGCCAGTGTTTCCGCCTGGCGATTGCTGAAAACCGAAACAACTGTCGATATCGAAGCCTGACGCCTATTCGGCGGCGCGCAGCCTTTTTGGCGCAGTTGCGGCTTTCAGCAGCGGCTTGAGATAATACCCGGTATGCGAGCGCGCGTTTTTCGCCACATCCTCGGGCGTGCCGCTGGCCACGATTTCGCCGCCGCCATCGCCGCCTTCAGGCCCCAGATCCACGATCCAGTCCGCGGTCTTGATGACCTCCAGATTGTGCTCGATCACCACGACGGTGTTGCCCTGTTCGACCAGCTCCTGCAGCACTTCCAGCAGCTTCTTGACGTCGTGGAAGTGCAGGCCGGTAGTCGGCTCATCCAGAATGTAAAGCGTGCGTCCCGTGGCGCGCCGCGACAGCTCCTTGCTGAGCTTGACGCGCTGGGCCTCGCCGCCTGACAGGGTGGTGGCCTGCTGGCCGATGGAAATGTACCCCAGGCCTACGCGCTTGAGGGTTTCCAGCTTTTCGGCGATCGACGGCACCGCCCGGAACAGTTCGGCGCCCGCTTCGATGGTCATGTCCAGCACATCGCTGATCGAATGATCGCGGAACTTCACTTCCAGGGTTTCGCGGTTGTAGCGCTTGCCGTCGCAGACATCGCACTTCACATAAACGTCCGGCAGGAAGTGCATCTCGATCTGGATGACGCCGTCGCCCTGGCAGGCTTCGCAGCGGCCACCCTTGACGTTGAAGCTGAAGCGCCCCGGCGCATAGCCACGCACCTTGGCCTCCGGCAGCTCGGTGAACCAGTCGCGGATTGGCGTGAAGGCGCCGGTATAGGTGGCGGGGTTGGAGCGCGGCGTGCGGCCGATCGGGCTTTGATCGATGTCGATCACCTTGTCGAGGAATTCCAGGCCTTCGATACGGTCATGCGGCGCGGGATGTTCGCGCGACTGGGACAGTTTGCGCGACGCCGCCTTGAACAGGGTCTCGATGGTGAGGGTGGACTTGCCGCCGCCCGACACGCCGGTGATGCAGGTGAGGGTGCCCAGCGGGATTTCAGCGGTGACGTTCTTCAAATTGTTGCCGCGCGCGCCAACCACTTTCAGCCAGCGGTTGTTGACGGCTTTGCGACGCTTGGCGGGGATGGGAATATTCTCAACGCCGCTGAGATATTTTCCGGTCAGGCTTTTTTTGTTGGCGATGACTTGGGCGGGCGTGCCTTCGGCGATGATATGGCCGCCATGGACGCCGGCGCCCGGGCCCATGTCGATCACATAGTCGGCGGTGCGGATGGCATCCTCGTCATGTTCGACCACCAGCACGGTGTTGCCCATGTCGCGCAGGCCCTTGAGCGATTCCAGCAGTTTGCCATTGTCGCGCTGGTGCAGACCGATGCTGGGCTCGTCCAGCACATACAGCACGCCGGTCAGGCCCGAACCGATCTGGGAGGCCAGGCGGATGCGCTGGCTTTCGCCGCCCGACAGCGTGCCGGAATTGCGCGCCATGGTCAGATAGTCCAGACCGACATTGTTAAGAAACTTCAGCCGGGCGCGGATTTCCTTCAAAATTCGCATGGCGATTTCGCGCTGCTGCGCGGTGAGCTTCTTGTCGATGTCGCGGAACCAGGCGTCGGAATCACGGATCGCCTTTTCACAAACCTGGCCGATATGCAGGCCGCCGATTTTCACCGACAGGGCTTCGGGCTTGAGGCGATAGCCGTGACAGGTCTCACAGGCGGCTTCGGCCTGGTATCGTTCCAGCTCTTCGCGGGCCCAGTCGCTTTCGGTTTCCTTGTGGCGCCGGTCCATGTTGGTGATGACGCCTTCGAACGGCTTGCGGGTTTCATACCGGCGCATGCCGTCGTCATAGATGAACTTGATCTCGTCTTCGCCCGACCCGTGCAGGATGACCTGCCGCGTCTTTTTCGGCAGGTCGTCCCAGGCCTCGTTCATCGAGAATTTGTAGTGCCGGGCGATCGCTTCCAGCGTCTGGAGATAATAGGGCGACGAACTCTTGGACCAGGGCGCGATCGCGCCTTTCTTCAGGCTTAGCGAGCCGTCCGGCACGACCAGCGCTTCATCGAAATAATTCTGCGTTCCCAGCCCGTCGCAATCCGGGCAGGCGCCGTGGGGATTGTTGAAGCTGAACAGGCGCGGTTCGATTTCCGAGATGGTGAAGCCGGACACCGGGCAGGCGAACTTGGACGACAGCAGCATCTGGCGCGGCTTGCCGTCCTTTTCCTTTTCATCGGCGTATTCGACGACCAGCAGGCCGTCGGCCAGCTTGAGCGCCGTCTCGATGGAATCGGGCAGGCGGTTGCCGATATCAGGCTTGACCACGATGCGGTCCACCACGATCTCGATGTCGTGCTTGAGCTTCTTGTCGAGCGCCGGGGTGGCGCCGATGTCATGGAATTTGCCGTCGACCTTGGCGCGCAGAAAGCCTTTCTTCTGCAGCTCGGCCAGTTCCTTTTTGTACTCGCCCTTGCGGCCCCGCACGATCGGCGCCAGCAGGAACAGCCGAGTGCCTTCAGGCAAGGCCAATATGCGGTCGGCCATCTGGCTGACGGTCTGGCTTTCGATCGGAAGGCCGGTGGCGGGCGAATAGGGCACGCCCACGCGCGCGAACAGCAGGCGCAGATAGTCGTAGATTTCGGTGACGGTTCCCACGGTGGAGCGTGGATTCTTCGACGTGGTCTTCTGCTCGATGGCGATGGCCGGCGACAGGCCTTCGATGTGATCCACGTCGGGCTTCTGCATCAGTTCGAGGAACTGGCGCGCATAGGCCGACAGGCTTTCGACATAGCGGCGCTGGCCTTCGGCGTAGATGGTGTCGAAGGCGAGGCTGGACTTGCCAGAGCCCGACAGGCCGGTGAGCACGGTCAGGGTGTCGCGCGGAATCTCGACATCGATATTCTTGAGATTGTGCTCGCGGGCGCCGCGGATGGAGATGTTTTTGAGCATCAGTTGGGTTTTCTGCCAAAGCTTGAAAGATAACGATCAGAGGTGCCGGCCGGCACCGCGCCCAGTTCCGCCAGCATGTTCAGGGCACGTACCACCAGGTCCACCGAGCGGTAGCAATGGTGAGCGATCAGCGCGAGATGCTTCCACTGTTCCGGACTCATATTGCCGGCCCGGGTGAAGTCGCGCACATAGACCATGTCGGCTTCCAGCACCTGCCGCAGACCCCTGTTGGGCTGGTCGGCCACCACCGTGGGCGCCAGTGGCCATACTTTCAGTTCCGCGAAACAGTGCGGCAGGAAGCCAAGTTCCCTTAACAACAGGTCCATGTCGCCGAACACCGGCTGGTCCTTGTAAAGCGGAACAAAAGACATTTCGGTCTGGATCGCGACAGTATCCGCCAGCTTGGTTTTGCCATTCAGCAGCACCATGCGCTCCGAACCCTGGATGTCCATTTTGAGGAAATCCATGTGCGCGATTTCGGCAATGTCATCCAGGCGCCGGGTGGAGATGGTGTGTGTTTCTTTCACTGCACCCCATATAGGAAACAAATTGAAAAGCGCCAGTTGCGCCGGATCGGGATTCAGCAGGCTGGTCATGCCGTCGATGCCGCATATGTTCAGCGTGTGCGAGGTTCCATCGCCCAGCGCATCGGGCAGATAGCGTTCGCGCGGCCCGGCCATCTTTTGAAGCCGCGCCAACGCATCCGCCTGGGGTTCGAATCCAATGACGTCGCACAGCCCGGCCGCCAGCATCGCCTTGTAGGGCGGGTCGCTGTCGATCGGGTTGGCGCCCACGTCCACGATGGCGGTGGGACGGCTGGGCGCGAGAATCTGTGTCAGAAAATCCATGGGCCTGTCATAACCGGTTCAACGTCGGAAAACAAAAAGAGAACACGCTGCCGGCAGCCATCATTGTTCATTTGCAAAAAGGCCGCAAAGCGGCCAAATAACTACAAGTGGTTGAGATCGCCGGTTGACCTGGCCACGCGACCTGTTATTCACGCGAAAAGCGCATTGTTTCAGAGGGATGCCATGATGAACTTCCGTAAAATGATGCTGGCCGCCGCCGCGACCGCCTTGGTGGTGTCGCAGGTGAATGCCGCTGAAGTTTCCACCCTCCCGGCCGGCAAGCCGGCCGGCGTCAAGGAAGCCCAGGGCAGCCCGAACGCGCTTGTCGCGCTGGGTGTCGGCGCGGTCGTCGCCGGTGGTCTGGCCATCGCGCTGGCTTTGGACGACAGCAAGGGCGCCTGCACGACCTGCAACCCGCCGGCCAGCACCACCACGGGCACCACGCCTTAATTCGAAGTTTTCGCGTTGAAGCGCATCTGCTCCAGCAGCCACAGACCGGCTGGCGGGCGGAAGTGCACCAAATCCACATAGTTGGGGCTGCGGCCATCTCGCAGCCCCTCTGTGGTCAAAACATTCTCATTCAGAAAATCGAACAGCGCGACCGGTGACGGGCAGCGAGCGTTGTGGCGTTCCACGGCGCCGCGCACCGTCTGTTTGAAAGCATCCAGCCCGGCGGCGTCGCCCTGGCGATAGCGCGTCTGGATGGCCATGTGGTCGGGCGGAAAGAACAGGGTCAGCCGGGCTTTGGCATGGCAGGCGCTGGCCAGCAGGGTCGTCAATTCGCGCGCCGGGCCAGGCCCCATCGTCAGCGTGCGCGCGCGGCGATAGTTCAGGTCGCGCTGCATCACCGCTTCGCTCATATGACTATAGGCATTGAAGATGTCCGGGCGGTCGGCGGCGCTTTCACCCGGCTTCAACCGCGCCAGGGCATAGGCGCTGAGGGCGTTCATGCCCAGCGCACCGCCGCTCAAAAAGCGGGTGGTAAAAAGCCACAAGCCGCGGCGTGGGGTTGGGGTTCCTTCGGGGGTCACCGCCAGGCGCGTTTCGTCGAAGCTGGGCAAGGCCTCGCCGGGGCCGCCCTTGCCGGTGAACGCATCCAGCGACACCACCACCTGCTGGACCGAAGGCTGGGCCAGTGCATCCTGCGCGAAGCGCCGGGCTTCGTAGGGCGTCATGCTGGACGCGCCATAATTGAAACTTTTCAATTTCAGCGCCAGATCGAGCAGGACCGGATCGAACCCGTCCCGCACCCGGCTGGATCCGACGAAAACAAGCTGGGGTCTGATCTGGGTAATCCAGACCGGCTTGAGGGCGCGCTCAAAGCCCGAAAGCGTCTGCACGCTGGCGCCGGACGGGTGGTGCAGAATGTAAGCGCCTGCCGCCCAGTTGAAGCCGATCAACGCGGCAACGCCCAGCGCCACCGTGCCCAGAAACCAGAATGCGTAGCGGTTCTTTTCCATGGCGGTCAGAACTGGAAATAGATGAAGGGCTTGAGATTGGACAGCGCCAGCACCGCCACGATGCACAATATCCCATAAGCAAAAGCCTGCGACCGTGTCGGTGCCCAGACCAGGCGCCGCGCCGGCTTGACCGGCTCATTCTCATAGGGCGAGGGCAAGGCGGGATCGCCATGCCGCCACATGATTTCCATGCTGTTGGGCATGAACCAGACGATGCCGAACAGCAGTATCAGCGCGACCGCGGCCAGAGGCGAGAAGCTGACCACGGCAGAATCGCCCAGGCCGATCAGGCCTGCCGCAACATTGCCGGCACTGGTCAGGGTTTCGGCGCGGAACACGATCCACGCAAAGCTCGTGGCGGCAAAGGTCAGCAGCACCGACAGGGCATGCAGCGGCAGGCGCAAGGCTGGCGGCGGCGTCATGCCTTTGGTGACATGCCGGAAGGCGTGATTGATCGAAAGATAAAGGCCGTGCAGTCCGCCCCACAGCATGAAGGTCCAGTTGGCGCCGTGCCAAAGTCCGCCCAGCAGCATGGTGATGAAGAGGTTGAGATAGCGCCGCGCCGCGCCGCCGCGATTGCCGCCCAGCGGGATGTAAAGATAGTCGCGCAGGAATGCCGATAGTGAAATGTGCCAGCGCCGCCAGAATTCGATGATGCTGGCGGCCTTGTAGGGCGAGAGAAAATTGACTGGCAGGCGGATGCCCAGCATCACCGCCGAGCCCAGCGCCATGTCGGAATAGGCCGAGAAGTCAAAATAGATCTGGAAGGTGAAGAACAGCGTGCCCAGCCAGCTATCGGTCAGGCCCAGCGGCGCGCCGCGCCCGGCCGCATTGAAGATGGCGTCGGCGAAGGGCGCCAGATTGTCGGCGATCAGCGTTTTCTTGGCCAACCCGATGGTGAATAGCGTGATGCCGGCGGCCAGGTCGCGGCCGGGCGCGGACCGCATGGCATGGAATTGCGGGATCAGATCGTTGTGCCGCACGATGGGGCCCGCGATCAGGTGCGGGAAATAGGCGACGAACAGCGAATAATCCAGCAGCGAATAGTTGCGCGTCTTGCCGCTGTCGGCATCGACCAGGTAGCTGATCTGTTCGAAGGTGAAGAAGGAAATGGCTAGCGGCAGGAAGAATTCCGCCACCGGCAGGCCGATGTTGAACGCATTGTTGGCGGTGGTGACGAACAGCGCCTGGTATTTGAAGACAGCGATCAGGCCCAGATTGAAAATCAGCCCGCCGATCAGAAAGAGGCGGCGATCGGCATGGCGGGCGCGGCGCTGCTCGATCTCGCGCCCCAGCATGTAATTGATGAGGGTCGATCCGATCAGCAGCGCCAGGAAGTCCGCCCGCCACCAGGCATAGAAGGCGTAGGAGGCCAGCAGCAGGAACACCCGCCGGCCCGCCGGGGCGCGGCTCTCCAGCAGCCGGTAGCCCAGCACGGCCACGGCCAGAAAGATGAAATAGGGATAGGAATTAAACGGCATGAACCCGCTCGCAGCGCCAAAAGCTTTATGGCCGGAACCGGGGTAAATGCGCTATTGGAACAAATAGTGAACAATGTTATTGCTGTGCCCCACAGGACAGCGGGCGCCGCTTGATGGCGCAGGGCAGCGCGGGCGTTTAACGTCCGGCGCAAAGTTACGGAGACGAGCATGGCGGGTAGCGTCAACAAGGTGATTTTGGTCGGCAATCTGGGCAAGGACCCCGAAGTGCGCCGCATGACGTCGGGCGAGCCGGTGGTCAATCTGTCGGTCGCGACCTCAGAGACCTGGAAGGACAAGTCCAGCGGCGAGCGCAAGGAAAAGACCGAGTGGCACCGCGTGGTCATCTTCAACGAGAATTTGGCCAAGGTTGCCGAGCAGTATCTGAAGAAGGGCGCCAAGGTTTACCTGGAAGGCGCGCTGCAGACCCGCAAATGGACCGACAAGGACGGTGCGGAGAAATATTCCACCGAGATCGTGCTGAACCGCTTTAACGGCACGATGGTGATGCTGGATGGCCGCAGCGGCGGTGGTGGTGGCGGCGATGGCGGCTTTGGCGGCGGCAACCGCGGCACCAATGAGGCCCCGTCCAACTTCCAGCGCGACGAGTTGGATGACGAGATTCCCTTCTAGGATCGCGTTTCTTCCGCTTCTTGCGATGCTTGCCGGCTGCGCCACCTCGGGCGCGCCGGTCGCGCGCATCGCGGAGGCGCAGATCGCGCAGGCCTATCTGCCGCTGCAGACCCGCATCCATCTGGGCATCGACACCGCCGACGGTGCGGCGGTGGTCATCGCGCCCGGCATTGCGGTCACCAACGCCCACAACGCCAATCTGGTCGATCCCAAAAGCATTATCGGCCGCCGCCGCGACTATGACCTGATGTTCTTCCGCACCACGCGTGGTGCTCCGCCCCAGACCGCGCCGGTAACGGTGGGCGGCGCGGTGATCGCGTATGGCCAGGGCGGGGGCGGAAGCCTGCGTATCGCGCGCGGCGTGGTGCGCGAGATTTCGCGCAGCCCAGGAAGCGCCACGGCCGACTATTTCATCTTCGCCAATGACCGCCGCCGGGCCGACAATGCGGGGCCGGGCTTTTCCGGCGGGCCGGTGCTGGACGCCTCCGGGCGGCTGGTCGGCATCACCTTCGGCTACAAGGATACTGCCCGGCAGAGGCTGATTTATGCCTATGACATGGAGCGGGTGCGCGCTGAGCTTTCCGCCCTGCAAAAAGCGGCAAATTAGGCCGCTGAATCAGAGGCTTGCCGCAGGCTAATTTGCTGGTTTCGTAGCACCCGAAATGCTAGGAATCACCCCGGTTTTTCGCGCAGTTTCTGCCTGCGCCTGAGGACGCATTTTGAGCGATAATTCCGATACCAAATTGCCTCCCGACAGCGGCAATCCCATTGCCACCATCGCGGTCGAAGACGAGCTGAAACGCTCCTATCTCGATTATGCGATGAGCGTGATCGTCCAGCGCGCGCTACCCGATGTGCGCGACGGTCTCAAGCCCGTGCATCGCCGCATTCTCTTTTCGATGCACGAGAATGGCTATGACTGGAACAAGGCCTATCGCAAATCCGCCCGCGTGGTCGGTGACGTCATCGGTAAATATCACCCGCATGGCGACCAGTCGATTTACGACGCGCTGGTGCGCATGGCGCAGGATTTTTCCATGCGCGCCCCGCTCATCGACGGGCAGGGCAATTTCGGTTCGGTTGACGGCGATCCGCCGGCGGCCATGCGCTATACCGAAGTGCGCCGGGCCAAGATCGCCCATGCGCTGACGGAAGACATCGACAAGGAAACCGTCGAGTTCCGCGACAATTATGACGGCACAGAGCGCGAGCCCGTGGTGTTGCCGTCGCGCTTCCCCAACCTGCTGGTCAATGGCTCGGCCGGCATCGCGGTGGGCATGGCGACCAACATCCCGCCGCACAATCTGGGCGAGGTGATCGATGCGTGCCTGGCCTATATCAAGGACCCGTCGATCAACCTGGAAGCTTTGACCGAAATCGTGCCGGGACCGGATTTTCCCACTGGTGCGCTTCTGATCGGCAAGCAGAATGCCCGTGCTGCGCTGGCGCGGGGCCGTGGTTCGATCCTGATGCGGGCGCGCTGCGCCATCGAGGAAATTCGCAAAGACCGCGAAGCGATCATTGTCACCGAACTGCCGTATCAGGTGAACAAGGCCGTGCTGACCGAGCGGATCGCCGAGCTGGTGCGGGACAAGCGCGTTGAAGGCATTTCGGACATTCGCGACGAAAGCGACCGGTCGGGCATGCGGCTGGTGATCGAACTCAAGCGCGACGCTTCCAGCGAAGTGGTGCTGAACCAGCTCTATCGCTTCTCGAACCTGCAGCAGAGCTTCGGCGTCAACATGTTGGCGCTCAACGATGGCCGCCCGGTTCAGATGAACCTGAAGGACATGCTGGTCGCGTTCGTGGCCTTCCGCGAGGAAGTGGTCACCCGTCGCACCAAGTTCGATCTGTCCAAGGCGCGTGACCGGGGCCATATCCTGGTCGGTCTGGCCGTGGCCGTCGCCAATATCGACGAAGTGATCAAGCTGATCCGGGCCGCGTCTGATGCGTCCGCTGCCCGCATGCAGTTGATGGCCCGCGCCTGGCCGGCCAAGGATGTCGGCCCGCTGGTGGCTCTGATCGCCGACCCCCGACACAAGGTGGAAGAGGGCAATACCATCCACCTGTCGGAAGAACAGGCCAAGGCGATCCTGGATCTGCGCCTGCAGCGCCTCACCGCGCTGGGCCGCGACGAAATCAACGACGAGGCCCAGAAGCTGGGGCTGGCCATCGCCGACTATCTCGACATCCTGTCCTCGCGGACGCGGGTGATGTCGATCATCGAAGGTGAGCTGACTGCCATCCGCGAGGAATTTTCCACCCCGCGCAAGACCGAACTGATCGACGCCGAAATAGAGATGGAAGACGAGGCGCTGATCGAGCGCGAAGACGTCGCCGTTACCGTCACCCATGCCGGCTATATCAAGCGCACGCCGCTGGCCGAATACCGGGTGCAGGGCCGCGGCGGCAAGGGCCGTTCGGGCATGGCGACGCGGGACGAGGATTTTGTCACCAGCCTGTTCGTGGCCTCCACCCATGCCTGGTTGTTGTTCTTCTCGTCCACCGGCATGGCTTACAAGCTCAAGGTCTGGCGCCTGCCCGAAGCGCGCATCGCCGGCAAGGGCAAGGCCATGGTCAACCTGCTGCCGCTGGCGGAAGGCGAGCGCATCACCACCATTCTGGCTCTGCCGGAAAATGACGGGGAATGGGATGCGCTGAACGTGGTGTTCGCCACCAAGTCCGGCGACGTGCGCCGCAACCAGCTTTCCGATTTCGCCCAGGTGAACAAGAACGGCAAGATCGCCATGAAACTCGAAGCCGGCGATGGCATCATCGGGGTTGCCACCTGCACCGATGCGGACGATTTCCTGCTGACCACGCGTGGCGGCAAGGCGATCCGCTTCCCGGTCAGCGAAGTGCGCGTCTTCAAGGGGCGTGACTCCACCGGCGTGCGCGGCATCAAGCTGGCCAAGGATGACGAAGTCGTCAGCCTGTCGCTGCTTTATCATTCCGATGCGACCAGTGCGGAAGCGCGCGCCTATCTGAAACAGGCCAGCGCCGCGCGCCGCGCCGAAAGCGGCGAGGCGGAGGCGCCGGTGGAAGTCGAAGACGATGCCGAGGAAGGTCTCGAGGAAGCGACGCTGACGTCCGAGCGCTATGCGGCGTTGGGTGCACGCGAGCAGTTTGTGTTGACCTTGTCGCAGACCGGGTTCGGCAAGCGCAGTTCGTCCTATGAGTACCGCGTTACCGGACGCGGTGGTTCGGGCATTGTCGCTATCGGCATGGGCAAAAAGAACAGCGCCGTGATCGCGTCCTTCCCGGTCGAGGAATCCGACGACCTGATGATGATTTCCGATGGCGGCCAGACCATCCGCGTCGCTGTTTCCGGCATTTCGATCCAGGGCCGCGCCGCCCAGGGCGTGACGGTATTTCGTGTGGATGAGGGCGAACGCGTCGTTTCGGTGGAGCGCATTGCCGACGTCGGCGGCGACGAATGACGATCAAGAAGCTTACCGGCCTTTATCCCGGCACGTTCGATCCGGTGACGCTGGGGCATCTGGATATCATCAAGCGGGCCGTCAAGCTGGTCGATCATCTGGTGATCGGGGTTGCGACCAACGCCTCCAAATCACCCATTTTCACGCTGGACGAGCGGGTGGCGATGGTGCGGTCGGAAGCCGAAAGGTTGGCCGCCGGTCAGGCCACGATCGATGTTGTTCCGTTCGACACGCTGCTGGTGAAGTTTGCCGCCCAGGTCGGCGCCTCCGTGATCGTCCGTGGTCTTCGGGCGGTGTCGGACTTTGAATATGAATTTCAGATGGTGGCGATGAACCAGCGTCTCAACACCGAAATCGAAACTGTGTTCCTGATGGCCGATCCGCGCCATCAGGCGATCTCGTCGCGGCTGGTGAAGGAAATCGCCATGCTGGACGGCGACATCACGCCTTTCACCACCAAGGCTGTCGCCGAGGCTCTCGTCAAACGCTGCAAGGAAAAAGCATAAATGACTGACTTTCTGGTTCTGGATCTCAAGGATGGCCCGGTAAAGATCAAGTTGCGCCCCGACCTGGCGCCCAATCATGTCGAGCGCATCAAGACGCTGGCGGGCAAAGGCTTTTATGACGGCGTGGTGTTTCACCGCGTCATCCCCGGCTTCATGGCCCAGAGCGGCGATCCCACGGGCACAGGCAGCGGCGGTTCGGATATGCCGGACCTGAAGGCGGAATTCTCCAATGAAAAGCATGGCCGCGGCACGGTTTCGGCCGCGCGTACAGCCAACCCCGACAGCGCCAACAGCCAGTTCTATATCTGTTTCGACGACGCGCCCTGGCTGGACCGCCAGTACACGGTGTGGGGCCAGGTGGTCGAAGGCATGGACAATGTCGACAAGATCAAGAAGGGCGGAGAACACAACAACGGCGCCATCAGCGGCGAGCCCGACAAGATCCTGAAGGCGCGTATCGAATCCGAAGGTTGATCGGAAATGGCGAAATCCCCCCTCAGCTTCTCCCTTGAACTGGCCCTGTCCGGCGCCGGCGCGCCGTCACCCACCCGGTATGCCAAGGCGCTGGGCGGCACGGTGGCGGCGCTGGACTGGTTGCGTCAGCAGCAAAAGAGCAAGGGTCTGGAGCTGCTGGGCGTTCCGGCCCGAACCGATGATGTGAAGGCAGCGGCCAGGCAGGCTGCGGCGCTGAAGGGATTTGCCACTGTTGCCGTGCTGGGTATCGGCGGGTCCAGCCTTGGCGGGCAGGCGCTGACGGCGTTGCGCAAGAAGACCAGGCCGTTTGTCGAGTTTCACGACAATCCCGATCCGTTCAGCTGGATCAAGGCTCTCAAGCGTTTCGACCTGAAGAAGACGCATTTCATCGCCATTTCCAAATCCGGCGGCACGGCTGAAACGCTGATGCAGGTTCTGACGGCGGCGGACGCGCTGGAAAAGCTGGGCGTGAAATCGCTGAAGAAGCATTTCACCATCATCACCGAACCACATGACAGCGCGCTGGCGGGCTTCGCGGATTCGATTGGCGCGGTAAAGCTCGATCACCCATTAGGCGTTGGCGGGCGTTATTCGGTCCTGACCATGGTGGGCCTGCTGCCGGCGCTGCTGATGGGCCTGGATGTGAAGCGCCTGCGTGCGGGCGCCAAAGCGGTACTGGACGAAGTGCTGGGTGCAAAATCGCCCGACGAGGCTCCTGCCGCCGTTGGCGCGGCGCTGCATTACGCGCTCAGCGAGGATGACAGGCTCGCCACCACCGTGTTGTGGCCCTATGCCGACGACCTGGCGGTGTTCGGGGGCTGGTGGCGGCAGCTCTGGGCGGAAAGCCTGGGCAAGGATGGCAAGGGATCTACCCCTGTGTCGGTCCTGGGGCCTGTCGACCAGCACAGCCAGCTCCAGATGTTCCGCGACGGGCCGAACACGGCCCTTTTCACGCTGGTAACAGTGGATACCAGGGGCAAGGGCCCGGCCGCGCCGCGGGCCCGCGCCAATGCGCTGGGGCTGAAATATCTGGCAGGCAAAAGGCTGGGCGACCTGGTGGATGCGGAAGCCCGCGCCACGGCGCAGACCCTGCACAAGAATGGCCGCCCGGTGCGCCATATTCATCTGCCCAAGGTCGATGAATTCCATGTCGGCGCGCTGATGATGCACTTCATGCTGGAAACCATCATCATGGGCCGGCTGATGGCGGTGGACCCGTTCGACCAGCCCGGCGTGGAAGAGGGCAAGATACTGGCGCGGGAATATCTCGCGAAGTAAGTTTAACCGGCTGTTTTGACAGGGAATTTGTTCGTCATTCCGATTGCCTTGTCTTGGCACTTTGTTTGACGCAGTTTCCGGTGCGTTCACGGACCATATGCATGTCTGAAAACAATTCCATCACGCCAGTCATCCTGTCGGGCGGTTCCGGTTCCCGCCTGTGGCCGCTGTCGCGCAAGGCGCTGCCCAAGCAGTTTCTGTCGCTGGCTGGCGCCGGCTCCATGATTCAGGAGACGGCCGCGCGCGTACAGGGCGATGACTTTGCCGCGCCGATCGTCATTTCCAACCAGGATCACCGGTTTCTGATCGCCGAGCAGTTGCGCGCCGCCGGCATCAAGGGGGCCCGCATCATTCTGGAACCTGCCGGGCGCAACACTGCGCCTGCTGCTGCCATCGCCGCTTTGCAGATCGTGAAGGAAAATCCTGACGGCCTGATGCTGATCATGCCGTCGGACCATGCAGTTCTGGATGTGCACGCCTTCAATGATGGCGTTGCGGCAGCCATGACGGCGGCCCGGCAGGGCGCATTGGTGACCTTCGGCATCCGTCCCGCCGGACCGGAAACTGGCTATGGCTATATCAAAAGCGCGGCGCCGGTGTCAGGCGCGCCTGGTGTTTTTGCCGTCGAACGTTTTGTGGAAAAGCCTGACCGGGAAACCGCGCAGTCCTATCTCGATACGGGCGGGTACTATTGGAACAGCGGCATGTTTCTGTTCCAGGCCAAAATTTTTCTGGCGGAGATGGAACGGCTGCAGCCGCGGATACTGGCCTGCTGCCGCGACGCGCTGGCGCATGGTCATCACGATCTGGATTTCATCCGTCTTGGCGAGCCGGCCTTTCTGGCCTGTCCCTCGGACTCCATCGATTACGCGGTGATGGAAAAGTGTACCCATGCGGCCGTGGTGCCGGTGGACATGGGCTGGAGCGATGTCGGCTCCTGGCACTCGCTGTGGGACATTGCCGAACGCGATGCCAAGGGCAATGCCTTGCAAGGCGATGTTGTGACGGAGGGGGTGCGCAATTCCTACATCCGGAGCGAAGGCCCGCTGGTGGCGGCGTTGGGGGTGGAAAACCTGGTGGTGGTTGCGACCAAGGATGCGCTGCTGGTCAGCCACCGCGACAGCTGTCAGGACGTCAAGAAAATCGTTGAGCAGCTCGAAAGCGAAAAGCGTAAGCAGCATGTCCATCATTCCGTCGTGCACCGCCCCTGGGGCACGTATGAAAGCATCGATTCCGGACCACGCTTTCAGGTCAAGCGTATCGTGGTCAGTCCGGGCGCCAAGCTGTCGCTGCAGATGCACCACCATCGCGCCGAACACTGGATCGTGGTGCAGGGCACGGCGCTGGTCACATGCGATGAGCGCAAGTTCACGCTGAACAGCAACGAATCCACCTACATCCCGCTGGGCGCCAAGCACCGTTTGGAAAACCCGGGATCCGAGCCGCTCCACCTGATCGAAGTCCAGTCCGGCGCCTATCTGGGCGAAGACGATATCGTGCGGTTCGAGGACACCTATGGCCGCGCCCCTGCCGAGAACAAGCCTGCCTGAGGTATTCTGCAATATTTCGTGTGTCGGATGCGGAAGCGCACCAGCCTAAAACACCGCGATTCAATCTGTTTGGTGATGCGTGAGCCAGCCCATAGCCTTTATTGACTTGCAGGCCCAGCGCCGCCGCCTCGGCGCGCCGCTGGAAGCTGCGATCCGCGCTGCGGTGGAAGGTGGGCAATGGATTCTGGGCCCGCAGGTGGCGCAGTTCGAACAGGACATCGCGCAATGGACCGGGGTGAAACACGCCGTCGCCTGCGCCAACGGCACCGATTCGCTGCTGCTGGTTTTGCGCGCCTGGGGCGTGGGGCCGGGCGATGCCGTGTTTGTGCCGGCCTTTACCTTTGCCGCCAGCGCCGAAGTCGTGGCACTCGCCGGTGCCTCACCAGTTTTCGTCGATGTGCTGCCTGATACGTTCAATATGTCGCCGGACAGCCTGGAAGCTGCCATCGCGCTGGTGAAGCGCGAAGGCAAGCTCATTCCCAAAGTCGTGATGCCGGTCGATCTGTTCGGCCAGCCCGCCGACTACCGCGCCCTGGGCGCGATCGCGGCGCGCGAAGGGCTGAAGCTGTTCTGCGATACTGCGCAGGGGTTTGGCGGGCTTCTGGACGGCAAACGCGCTGGCGCCATCGGTGATGCCGCGGCGACCAGCTTCTTTCCCGCCAAGCCATTGGGTTGTTATGGCGATGGCGGCGCTTGCTTCACCAATGACGATGGCCTGAAGGAAAAGCTCCTCAGCCTGCGAGTGCATGGCCAGGGCAGTCATCGCTATGAGCATGTTCATGTCGGGCTGAATTCCCGCCTGGACACCATTCAGGCCGCGATCCTGATCGAGAAGCTGAAAATCTTTCCCGACGAAATCGAGGCGCGCAATCGCATTGCCAAGCGCTACGACGAAGCCTTTGCCGGTTCCAATCGCGTCGTGACGCCGGTGGTTATCGCTGGCGCCACCTCCACCTGGGCGCAGTATACGCTTCAGGTGGAAGATCGCGCCAAATTCCAGGCCGATCTGAAAGAGGCCGGTGTTCCCACCATGGTCTATTACCCGCTGCCGCTGTCCCGGCAGAAGGCCTATGCCCATTACCCCAGCGTGCCGATACCTGTGACCGCGGATCTGTGCGGCAAGGTCGTCAGTTTGCCGATGCATCCTTATCTGGATGATGCCACGCAGGACCGCGTGATTCAGGCTGTGCTGAAAAGCTCGAACGCCAGCGTTTAAGCCTTATGCTTTTTTGGCTGCAACACGGTGAACTGTAGCCATCCGTACCACCCCGACCGTCCGAATCCCTGTATAATCCATTGAATATACTATATATTTTCTAGGACATGTGTCGTTTCGTAATGTGATGTAAGCTTTTGCAGACGCAGCATTGGCCTGACCGGGGCGATTGGGTATGAGTTCATCATGATTTCCCAACTTCTCGCGCTTGCTGCGTTCCTGACCGCCCTGGTGGTGTGTCTGGGCGCGCGCACCATCGGCGAAAAGTTTGACGTGATGGCGGTGCCGGACAATCGCCGCAAGCGCCACGCCGTTCCCACGCCCCAGATCGGCGGCCTCGCCATTCTCTCGGGCCTGATGGTCTGGATGATCGGCAGTCTGGCATTCTCCGCCCCGCCGGTCGATCCGGTGCTGCTTTCCATTTTGCTGTCGGCGGCCGGCCTGGGACTGGTCGGTTTTGTGGATGATCAGCGCGATCTGTCGCCGCCGCTGCGCATCATGCTGCTGCTGACCTTCATGGGCATCGCCTTCGCGCTAGACCCGCATCTGATCTCTTCCAGGCTGAACTGGTACAGCTTTGCCGAAACCCCGATTTCGCCCTGGATCTATGTTCCTTTGATGGGACTGACCACCATCGGTATCGTCAACTCGGTCAACATGGCCGATGGTCAGAATGGCCTGGTTGGCAGCATGTTCGCCATCTGGTCGGGCTGCCTGATTCTCGTGACGTCGGGTACCATGGCCGATATCGCGGCTATCCTCCTTGGGCTGTCGCTGATTTTCCTGCTGTTCAACATCAACGGAAAGATATTTCTGGGAGATTGCGGCTCCTATGGCGTGACCTTTGCCCTTGGGCTGTTGGTGGTGCGGGCGCATGCCGACAATCTGGTGTCGCTCGAGACCGTGGTCGTGTGGTTCTTCATCCCGGTGATGGACTGTCTGCGCCTGATGATCGCCCGTCCGCTGCAGGGCCGGTCCATCTTCCAGGGTGGCCGGGACCATTTCCACCATCGCCTAATCGACTCGATGGGCATGCGCTGGAGCGCGGTTCTGTATATCGCCGTGGTCGCATCGTCTTCATTGATCGCGACGCTCTATCCGCGGTTCGCGCTGCTGTGCGTGTGCGCGCTCTGCGCCTTCTATTTCAGCTTCGCGCGACTGTCGGAGGGTGAGGTGGAAGCGGCGCAAGACGGTGCATCCGGCGCGGACGATGCGCAAAAGGCGTCACCTGGACGCGTTGTTTCCCTGGGCGGTCACCGCGAGCGGCGCTAGCCGGCATGGTTGAGAAAAGTGCATGACGGCTCTGACGCCTGCCTCCCGCGCCCCGCTTTTCCTGCCTTTGCAGTTTGTGGGCCGCAACGCCGCCCTGATCGCGCGACGCATCTGGCTTCCCTGTCTGGCGGGCGCCATTTCGATTTACGGCTTTTTCTCCGCCTATATGCTGGAGCTGCAGTCTTATCTGTCCCACCCGCAGGACAGCGTGGGCAGCCGCGTGCTGGGGATTGCCGCGCTCGCCCTGCTGGTGCTTGTTTTCCTGCATTCCCTGGTGGTGGGGCGGATTGCGCAACTGGCGTTGGGGATGCCGTCCACCAAGGGTGACTTTCTGGGCGTAACGCGCGCGGAATGGCGGCTCTACACCGGCAATCTGCAATTTTGCATCGTGCTGCTGCTTTTCATCCTCGCATTCTTCGGCTTTCAGGGTGTCACGGAACGGCTCGGCTGGTCGCAGGGGCCTGCGCTGTTTGTTTTGCAAGGGGCATTTCTGTTCTGGCTGGCGGCGCGCTTGTGGTTCCTCCTGCCGCCGGTCTGCATGACCCAGGGTAGCGGCGAGGTCCTGGTAGCGGCCTGGCGACAGTCCAGAGGCCGTGTCTGGCGCATTGTCCTGCAGTTTGCCGCGATCCTGCTGACCGCTTATCTGGTGCAGGCGGCCGTCGGCATGTTCCTGCATGCCGTTGACCTGATCGCGCCCTTGCCTTCCTCCGCGGCGCTGGCTGGCTATGTTTCCTCCTACCGTCAAAATCTTCTGCCGATGGTGGTGATGATCAACATCGCCTACATCGTTTTTGCTGTTCTGACGGCGGCTACCGCGGCGCATGTGTATGCCGGGCAACGGACGGACGTTACGGCCGCATGAAGGTAGATGCCTTCGATTTTGATCTGCCGGAACGGTTAATCGCCCTGCGCCCCGCGCGGCCGCGTGACAGAGCGCGCCTGCTGGTGGTGCGGGCTGGCGGATTGGAGCACAGGCTGATCTCCGATCTGCCATCTTTTTTGACTGCGGGTGACGTGCTGGTCGCCAATGACACAAAGGTCTTCGCAGCCCGGCTGCATGGGCTCCGGCTGCGCGAGACTGGGCCCGCGAAGATTGAAATCCTGCTGCATCGGCGATTGTCGGAAGACCGGTTTTCCGCGCTGGCGCGTCCGGCGCGCAAGCTGGCGGTGGGTGACGCGCTGGCGTTCGGTGATCTGAGCGCCACCGTTGTGTCACGGGGCGAGGCAGGAGAAGTGGAAATCCGTTTCGCGCTTTGCGGCGAGGCGTTGGACAGGGCCATCGCGGCGCGGGGCGAGATGCCGCTACCCCCCTATATCGCGGGCAAGCGTACCGTCGATCAGGACGATACGCAGGATTATCAGACGGTTTTCGCGCGCCAGACGGGATCGGTTGCCGCGCCGACCGCAGGGCTGCATTTTACCCCGCAATTGCTGGCCCATCTTCAGGAAAAGGGCGTCCTGCGCGAGACAGTGACGCTGCATGTCGGCTTGGGCACGTTCCTGCCGGTTACGGCGGAGGATACCAGCGACCACCGCATGCATGCCGAGCGGCTGGTTCTCTCCCGGGAGGTCGCCACGCGGCTGAACGCTGTGCATGGCGCCGGCAAGCGCATTGTCGCGGCGGGCACCACCAGCCTGCGCTCGCTGGAAAGCGCCGCCGGCGACGACGGGAAGCTGGCGGCTTATGATGGCGATACCGACATCTTCATCACGCCTGGTTACCGGTTCCGCGCGGTGGATGTGTTGCTGACGAACTTCCACTTGCCGCGCTCGACCCTGTTCATGCTGGTATCGGCCTTCATGGGGCTGGACGTGATGCGGGCCGCCTATGCCGAGGCGATACGCGAAAATTACCGTTTCTATTCCTATGGCGATGCCTGCCTGCTAATCAGGCCGTCATGAGCGAATTTTGCTTCGAGCTGCACGGCACGGACGGGACGGCGCGCACCGGCGTGATCCGAACCCCACGAGGCGACATCCGCACGCCCGCTTTCATGCCCGTGGGCACGGCTGCGACCGTCAAGGCGATGCTGCCGCAGAGCGTGCGCGACACGGGCGCGGATATTCTGCTGGGCAACACCTATCACCTGATGCTGCGGCCCGGCGCGGAGCGTGTCGCGCGCCTGGGCGGACTGCACAAATTCATGGACTGGCCGCGGCCGATCCTTACCGACAGTGGCGGTTTTCAGGTCATGTCGCTGGCCTCCTTGCGCAAGATCACCGAAGAGGGAGTTCGCTTCCAGTCTCATATCGACGGTCATGCCGAGTTCCTGTCGCCCGAGCGCGCCATGGAAATTCAGCGATTTCTGGGGTCCGATATCCAGATGGTGCTGGATGAGTGTCCGGCCCTGCCGGCGGAAAAGCCGGTCATCGAAAAGTCGCTGGCGATGTCGATGCGCTGGGCGAAACGCTCCAAGGACGCATTCTATCAGCAGACCGATATGGAGCGGGCAGGGCGCGCCTGTTTCGGAATCGTGCAGGGTGGCACTTACCCCGACCTGCGGGTTCGCTCCGCCCAGGCATTGATGGAAATCGGGTTCGATGGCTATGCGGTGGGCGGGCTGGCGGTGGGCGAAGGCCAGCCGGCCATGTTCGAGACGCTGGAAGCAACAGTGCCGCATCTGCCGGTGGACCGCCCGCGCTATCTTATGGGTGTCGGAAAGCCGGACGACATTGTGGGTGCCGTGCTGCGGGGCATCGACATGTTCGATTGCGTGTTGCCCACGCGGTCAGGACGCAATGGCCAGGCATTTACCCGCCGGGGTGCGCTGAACCTCAAGAATGCCCGCTTTGCGGAAGATATGGCGCCGCTGGACGAAGCCTGTGGCTGTCCCGCCTGCAAGCAGTTCAGCCGTGCCTATCTTCACCACACGGTGAAGTCGGGCGAGATCATCGCTGCAATGCTGCTGACCTGGCACAATCTGGCCTATTATCAGGACCTGATGGCCCAGTTGCGTGCTGCCATTGCCGAAGGACACGTGAAATCCTTTGCGGCGGCGTTTCAGAGCGCCTATGCACCGGCGGATCCGGTTCTATAGCCTTGTAATAAAACGAGAATTTTGAGTTTTGGTGGGCCGTGCGAGTTGGAAATAGCACCAAAACCTGATATGCACCCCGCGCCGGGTCCGGCGCGTTTTTCGGAAAAGTTCGGGAGCTTGCCAGTCATGTCGAACAAGGTTGCGCTTATCACCGGCGTTACCGGCCAGGATGGCGCCTATCTTGCGGAGTTCCTGCTCAAGAAGGGCTATGTCGTTCACGGCATCAAGCGCCGCGCGTCGCTGTTCAATACCGACCGCATCGATCACCTGTACCAGGATCCGCATGTCTCGAGCCGCAATTTCATCCTGCACTATGGCGACCTGACCGATACGTCCAATCTGATCCGTATCGTGCAGCAGGTGCAGCCGGATGAGATCTACAATCTGGGCGCCCAGAGCCATGTCGCCGTCAGCTTCGAAAGCCCGGAATATACCGCCAATGTTGACGGGCTTGGGACGCTGCGATTGCTGGAAGCCATCCGTATTCTGGGGCTGGAAAAGAAAACCCGCTTCTACCAGGCATCCACGTCGGAACTTTACGGCAAGGTGCAAGAAATTCCGCAGAAGGAAACCACGCCTTTCTATCCGCGCAGCCCCTATGCAGTCGCGAAAATCTATTCCTACTGGATCACGGTCAATTACCGAGAAGCCTATGGCCTGTATGCCTGCAATGGCATCCTGTTCAATCACGAAAGCCCACTGCGCGGCGAGACCTTCGTCACGCGCAAGATCACGCGTGCTTTGTCGCGCATCAAGCTGGGCCTGCAGGATTGTCTATACCTCGGCAACCTGGATGCGCTGCGCGACTGGGGCCATGCCCGCGATTATGTCGAAATGCAGTGGTTGATGCTGCAGCAGAAGGAAGCTGATGATTTCGTCATCGCCACCGGCGAACAGCATAGCGTGGCGGAATTCGTGGATGTCGCGGCCGCCGAGCTGGACATGAAAATCACTTGGCGCGGCGAGGGCGCCCAGAAGGTTGCGGTAGACGAGAAGGGCCAGGAGGTCGTGCGCGTTGATCCTCGTTATTTCCGCCCCACCGAGGTGGAAACGCTGCTGGGCGACGCCAGCAAGGCGCGCAACAAGCTGGGCTGGGTGCCCAAGGTCGATTTCAGGTCGCTGGTCTCAGAAATGGTGCGCGAGGACCTGAAAGGCGCGGAGCGCGACGAGTTGGTGAAGCGCCACGGATTTTCGGCCTACGATTATCATGAATAAAAACGACATCATCTATGTCGCAGGTCATCGTGGATTGGTTGGTTCGGCCATCGTTCGCGCGCTGAAGGCTGCGGGATATGACCGCACCATCACGCGGACGCATGCCGAATGTGACCTGACCGATGCTGGTGCGGTGACGGCGCTGTTCGAGAAAGAGCGGCCTGCTCACGTGTTTTTGGCGGCCGCCAGAGTGGGCGGTATTCACGCCAATAATGCCTATCCCGCCGAGTTTATTCGGGACAATCTTGCGATCCAGACCAATGTCATTCACCAGTCCTGGAAAAGCGGCGTCCAGCGCCTGCTGTTTCTCGGAAGCTCCTGCATCTACCCCAAGGAGGCTCCGCAGCCGCTGAAGGAAGAATATCTTCTGACCGGCCCGCTGGAACCGACCAATCGGCCCTATGCGCTAGCCAAGATCGCCGGCGTCGAAATGTGCTGGAGCTACAATCGGCAATATGGCACCAGCTTTGTCGCCGCCATGCCGACCAATCTGTATGGCCCCGGCGATAATTATCATCCCGAAAATTCCCATGTAATCCCGGCCCTGATCCGCAAGTTTCATGAAGCCAAGCTGGCAGACGCGAAGGAGGTGACCGTCTGGGGCACGGGCGCCCCGCGGCGGGAATTTCTCTATAGCGACGACATGGCCGCCGCCTGCCTGTTTGTGATGAATTTGCCGGATGCGCGGTTCGCGACTCTCTTGGGCAGCAAGGGCGAGACGTTCGACCCGCCGCTGATCAATATCGGGGTGGGGGAAGACCTGACCATCCGTGAGCTGGCCGAAGCCGTTCGGCAGGTTGTGGGTTTCCAGGGCGGGATCGCCTTTGACAGCAGCCGGCCCGACGGCACGATGCGCAAGCTGATGGACGTTTCCCGCCTTCGCGGCCTGGGGTGGCAAGCCTCCAAAGCCTTCCAGATGGGCTTGGCTGACGCCTATGGCGACTTTCTGGCCGGGCAATCGCTGGCGCCGGCCGCGAAGCCCGCAAGGCGCTGATTCGGGCCGATTTTTGCGCGTTGACCCGGCGCAGCCGCCTCCATATGGTGCGCCACCCTTCGGGGGCCCGTAGCTCAGTGGTAGAGCATCTGACTTTTAATCAGAGGGTCGGTGGATCGTACCCACCCGGGCTCACCATCTCCACCAACGATCCGCCTTGGCGCTCCCTGGTTCAACAGTCAACGTTAGCGAATCGCCTCAACATAAAGCGACATTTGGGGGTGCGTGCTGTCAAATTGTTCCGATCCACGCATAAGTACCGATGCAGACTGGCCGCGTCCCGAACGATAGACGTTGGTAAACCCAGCATCGCGCAAGAAGTTCATCACCTTCTCGTGCGTCCACCACGAGATGTGGCTACTGGGATTCTTGGGGTCGTATGGGCACTGGCTCGTGAAGAATTCCAGTGAGCCTTCAAACCCTTTCTGCGCAATTATTTCTCTGATCTCGGCGGCATGATACTTCACCGGGCTTGGCGCCTTGCTATGGGGGGCCAACGGAGCCGCCACGTGGTCGAGCCATCTTTCCTCGAGCGCGACAGACCCAGGCGGTACGGTCCAGAGGCCTTCATACGATCCGGGCTCTTTGTACCAGTTATCCCAATAGAACCAGTCAGCATCTCCGCGCATCAAGGCGCGGAACTCCGTCTCGGCATCTGGTCCCGTGGTAACGCGGATAATCCCGCCGGGCTTCAGTGCGCGATACGCATTGGAAAACAAATTTCGAACACCAGATTCCTTGATATGCTCAACGGTGTGTGAAGTGTAGATGATCTCGGCCGTTCCGTCCTCGATCGGTAGTGGCCCTAAAGCCATCAGGTCGTATGGAATAAAGTCTTTCTGGGTGCCGCTATACCACTCACTGACATAGTCGAGATTTGTCCAGTAAGGGTGCCAGAAAGTCTCCGACCCGATATTATAGAAGGGCTTTTCCTTCAGGCGCTCCGGGGTGTACAGCCGCTCGTACAACGGAAGATTATGAGGGCTACGTTTCCGGGAGACGACAAGCCCGGTGCGGTTCTCGATGAATTTGCGTAGGTGTTTTAGCATGGCACCTTATACCGTGATGCGCCATACTAGCCAACAGGATGTGATACCGCATTGAGATGCGGCTTTACCATGGCGGGTAGGGGCCAAGCGCCGCACTTAGCTTGTCATGCATTTATAAGGGCGGATATGAGTCCGGTAAAAGCTAGAATTGCTGAAACTCTGATCATCCTGGTAGCGACACTGCTTCTGCTCGAAGTCGGGCTGCGCGTGGTAGAGGCGCTTCAGTATCGAGTCATTCAATTCGAGACTTACAAGAAGATCTATTCGGACGAGCGTGACAAGCCTTACCTTTTCGGACTTAAGCCCAACATAAACGTCAAGCTCGAAAAGGGGTTTTACGATTATACTGTCATAACAAACGCTCAGGGGCTGCGGGAAACGCAAAATTTTTACCGCATCGGCCGGAGTGTGATCTTCCTGGGTGACTCCGTGGTTGAGGGCTCAGCCGTCGAGAACGACGAAACTATGAGCGCAGTCTTTATGAGGAGGAGCGGAGTGACCACGTTGAACTTTGGCGTGGGTGGCAGCAACACGGTGCAAGAATATTTTTTCCTGAGGGAAAAATACCGAAAGTCGTACAACACTAAGCTAATTGTTCTGGGGTTTTGTCTGAACGACCTGAACGGCAACCGATACCGCAGATTTTTTGATCCCCGGACCGGCAATTGGAATTTGTATGATTACCTGGAGCCAGATGGACGAATCTCGGGCGCGTCACTCCCTAGTGAGGCCCAAGTGCCTGTCACATCCACGCAGGTCCAGTCTGGTGGCGTGGTAGGCGCAACGAAAAATTTCCTCAAGAAGTTCAGAGTGTTTGTCGTTCCTTACGAGCTTTTCAGGTCGATACAAGCAAAAAGTCGAAGCGATCATATGGATGCTAAAGTTTCTGACGAAGATCTGATGATAACGAGGGTTTACCTTGAGAAAATCAGGAATTATGCGATGGAAATTGGCGCGGACTTTACGGTAGTGATTTTGCCGTACGAGTCCCAGCTTCGTAAAACTTATGTCCCCGGTGGGAGGACACAGGACCAGCTAATACCGATTCTCAAGAGTCTGAATATTTCCTATGTTGATCTGCATGAACCAATGCAAAGGGCTGTTAAGGCCGCGCCGGCAGAGGACTGGTTTCATGATGAGGCGCATCCCATGAAGATTGGCCATCAGTTCATTGGGACGTTTCTTGCCGAAGAGTTCTCAAAGCGCTATCCGCAGATATTTTCGCTCTGAGAATCAGCCTTGTTTGCTAACTGCCTCTCTATACTCATCTGTCATGGACAGCAGCGTAGATAGCGTCTGCTTCAGGTCCGTACGATGATGGGGGCGCTGCCTCAGCCGCCCGTTCACTTCTGCCAAGGCTGCCAGATGTACCATCAAGGTATCCATATCCGAAATAACTTCAACTTTGTCAGCTTTGAAAATTTCAAAGAATTGCATGCGTGCATCTTCGGTGAGAAAGATGGGGCGATGACCAAAAAAGCACGCTTCAACGGCAGTGCTGGACATGAGCGACAATACTGCATCGACATTTCGCAGCAGTGCAGGCATCGGCAATAATGTTGCCTCGTCGAAAATAATGTTTCGCCCCTTCAGGGCGAGTAATTTCTTTATGCCGGCACCTCGGTTAAAAGCCGGAACGGGATGCCGTCGCAACCACCACCTCCAGGAGGGCGGGGCGGATTCAATCCTGTCTGCAAGCGCATCCCACACGGCACCGTAGCCTTCCAAGTCTTGCAATGCGACCAAAATGTCGAAGCCGTTGCCGCTGCGCCGCTTGATGTCCCCAATTCTGGCATCAAACTTGCGCACTTCCAAGGATGTGTCGTCAAGCCACGTCGAGAGCTGCGGGTGCCCCCCCCATACGGCCTGATGCCATGGTCCCGCTAATTGTCTTGCCCAGTCGTTGATCGCTTGTGCGTCCTCTTCCGACCAGGTCCAGAAGACGGCAGGCAGGATGAAATAGCCTTTCGGGGGGATGACAGACCAGAAATTGTAGGCCTCATGGCGGCCATCTTGCGAACCATGCTGGATATCGACAGACAGGACGCCATGGCGCCTGCATGCGAGATTGAAGGCGAAGCCGACATCCCAGTAGTAACTGACCGCTAGTCCGATCTTGGGCGTGGTGCGGGCGAGCACATGATCGAAAAGCCGCGCCATGGCAGCAACCTTCACGCCCCACCTTTTTATAACAGGCAGCCCCAGCACCCTCAAATCAAAGCCCCTGGCCCGCATCAAGGCCTGCACCTCGGCATGTCCGGGCAAATCGACAGTGCGCGCCTGAAAAATTCGCCCCGCCAAGTGTCCCCAGGACGCGATCCATTGTACCGAATAGGTTTCGCGCTCTCTTGGAAGGATCTGTCTGCGTGGCTGCATAAGGAGGCTCGTTTTTCCAATCGCCTCTAGCGCTGCGATGATAGGCGCGCCATAGCGATCACGCCAGGCGCCTTCAATAACGTCACGTGAGATACCGTCGCCAAGAACGAGGGCGTCAACCGGGCGCAGACGCAATTTTTCGTGTTGCCAGTCTCTGTAGTTCTCGATCACATCTGCTAGGGGGGATGTCGCGTGACGTAGGAGAGAAAAAATAAAAGACCTGGACGCGATTTTATTCCCGCTTGACGGGAGGCTTTCGGAGAGTTCCTGACGCCCCTCTGTGCGGATAAAAGGCCATACTGGAACTCCATGTACGCTCCAGCGAGAAACTGGGTAGAGCCGCTCGCACTCCTGTATGGCGGAAAAGAACTCCTCTAGCGTTCCTGTCACTGGCATCAGGCGTCGTTTCCACGATGTTCAGCGCTGCTGAGGGCTGGCGCGGTGCGGAAAAAAAACGACATCCATGGCATTGGCATGCAGTAGTTCGCAACAACGAAAACGGCGATAAATTCATAGAGAGCCGTGAAGAAATTCGTAGCGGCCACGCCTACAACGCCGAAAAAGTGGATAAGCGTGAAGTTAAGACAAAGGTTCACCACAAGCGCTACCATGCTGATGTAGGAAGAATATCGGTTCCGCTCGACATAGGTGATGTAGGGCACCAGAAAGTAATACGCGCCCTGAAGAACGGCAGCCCCTGTCAACCACCAGATGAACTGAGTGGCGCCTTCAAAACGCGGTCCCAGCAGCAGGCCAAATAAAGCAGGTGCAAGCGCGGCAAAGGTAACGCCGAATGCGGCGAGGACGGCGAATGCCACGTAGGTGATTTTCACTATTCGCACTCGATCAACTTTGTCGGCGCCCAAATGTGCAAACAGCCATGGCATCCAGGCCTGCATTGCCGCGTTGCCCAAGATGTTGAAGATCCCGGTCAGTGCGAGTGCAACGGAGAAAAGACCAATTTCGTGCAGACCTGCTATCTGACTGAGGAAGACACGGTCCGAAACTCCGCGAACCATGATGGTCAGGATATGCGGGAGAAGCGGAAGGGAAAACAGCAGCGCGTGGAACGTCAGATCAAGGCGGATGCGTCCGCCAAGCAGGCCGCGGCGCCACAGATAGAAAACACCGCATGCCGCCGCGATTGTTATACCAATCATGCCGCCCACAACGCGGCCCTGCCAGTTCCAGCCAAAGCCGACGATAAGAATTGCGCCAATCAGGGCAATTAGAAATGCGTTCCCATTGTTGAGCAGCGCATAGGTCTTTGCGCGCATCTCGGCGTTGAGATAAGACAGCGTCGCATTATACAGAAATGTTGCAATGGCCACGGCCGGGACAGCCAAAACCCAGATCGCTGACGTTGGCAGCAGGTATTCTATGATCAGGGGGTATAGGAGGGCGTAGGCAACCACGATGGCGAGCGATGTTATGAGCAGTATTGGGATTATGCTCGCAATATAATCGCGCATCTCTGCATGATGAGCAGCGGGGTTGACGGCTTTTTGGAAGTATCGCCGATTTATCGCCGTATGGGTGGAAAGCCCAATGACGGGAATTGTAAAGTTCAGCAGCACTTGCCACATGGCGGAAACGCCATAGTCCGATGGCGAGAGGTAGCGAGTAAGGATTGGGGTCAATAAGAGCGGAAGGGCGCTATTGAGCCAGAAACTGGCCACATAGACTGATCCCGTCTTCCACAGACCACCCAGTGTTGGCAGCGATTTGGTCATGATTTCATTCGAGAAGCTGTTGGCCTATCGGGTCGGAGTTTGCCGCACCAAACCTTGAAGCGGATCACTAGGACAAACCAGAAAAATTTACCACCCCCCGGGAAGTACTTTGGAACCTGTGGTTTGGGAGCGTTAATCAGAGCCTTTGCTTTGCAATGGTGGAGCCAAGGTGAATATTTCAGAATTGTGCATTATGGAAACAGGTTTAGGGCATCATGACCCATGTGAATTGCACGAACTGCGCAAGCGTCAATTGTTCGGTGGTTCGGACCTACAAGCATGACTGGCATCAGTGCGGTGATTGCGGGACTGTGCGACGTGAAAGAAGGCCGTCCTATCCGCTCGATATTTTTCCTATTCGAACTTTGATCAACCGCAGTATTTTAAAGAGGCTGTTCGGGGCGACACTGCTGCGCGTTCATGAAGTCGTGGCCGAAGAGAAGAAATTCTACGACCTTTATGGCGAAGTGTCGGCAAAAGGCTCCGAAGGAACCAAGTGGGCGGCGATGACTCCAATGCGCTTGGAGGACTTCGAAAGGTGCGGCATCTATCTCGCTGGAAAATCTGTTCTGGAAATCTCCGGTGGACCGGGGTTCCTGGCCAAGGCAATCCACCCCATAGCCAAGCGTTTAGTTGTCACGGAGTTCAGCCAGTCGGCGGCGGATGGCATGGCTGAATCGCTTGGGATAGAAACAGTAAAGTTCGACTACAACAATGACAGCATCGATCAGTGCGTCAAAGGGGAGTTTGACGTCATTGTGATCATCTATTCTCTTGGTTTCTGCGACGATGTGCGCGCATTTGCGCAATCGCTCAGGGCAATCTCCCATGATGAAACGGTCATATACGTCTGCCATTCACCCGGCAGTCTGGGGCTGATGCTGCGCTGGGAGTTCGACGAGTACGCCTATACGCGTTGTAGGGAACCGGATGAAATGGCAAGATGCTTTTCTGAGGCGGGTTTTTATGAGCGCATCCGGGAAGACGAAGTAAGCTATCGCTATGACCAGAACTGGTATGATGAGGCAGGCACCGTGGTTGGTTCCATGCTGAGAAGGATACACCGCGTCATCGCCCGATATTATCTTGCACGTGCTCTTCGTTCGGCAGGCCGGTTCAACAGGGACCTCATTCAGAGAAGCGTGAAGCAGGTATTTGGCAGGAAACCAGATGCGCCTGGCTGAGATTTTCGGCCTAGTTCCCGAATCAAACGGGTACTTTGTCAGCCAGCAGGGCCTCGGCTAAGCGAAAATCCAGCATGGTGTCTATGTCCACGGAACGCTCAGGCGGCATCACATAGCCGGCCGTTTCTGGCGTATAAAAGTCGCGGTGGCGCCTCAACCATTCCAGCTCGGAAATGTAGATGGCTCCATTGGGCCGGTAGAGGTCTGGTAGGTCTTGGCGGCGCGTTGTGATGCCGGGCGGCAGCACCAACTGCCCGGTCGCCTTCATCCCCAGCGCCCAGTGCATCTTGGGTTCCGCAACAATGCTGACGCAGGCTGGCGCATTGAGCTTCCAGCAATGCGCCAGGGCGTCGTCGATATCGGCGCCGAGCCGAAGCGGCGAGGTCGCTTGCAGCATTACGACATACCGGTACTGCTCCGCGAGGCTGTTCGTGGCGTGAAGGATAGTATCGATGATGGGGGCGTCGTCGTCTGCCAGCTCCGCCGGCCGCATGAACGGTACATCGGCACCATGTGCCCTTGCGACAGCGGCAATCTCGGCATCGTCGGTTGATA